>OBKM01000535.1_pt1 | contig 18570 bp, 18 predicted proteins | sample 1519691 | NCBI WGS metagenome assembly OBKM01 (sample SAMEA37050418, study PRJEB22526) | metagenome | biome: saline pan; feature: lake; material: water | place: Egypt | collected 2015 | depth 0.5 m | reverse complement strand
AGAACCTGTTTTGGATTCAATCTTGGCTGGGGAAAACGAAAGGGAGTCCGCCTCGTTTTCGGGGGCGTATCCCTTTCACCGAAAACGCTGCCGAAGCTATGCGCAAAGACTACAGCTCCGATCTGACGGACTCCCAATGGAAACAAATCCGGAAACTTCTCAACACAGCGTACCATCGCCACCACGACCTCAGGCGCGACATCTTCGACGCTGTGCTCTACCTTGTCAAAACGGGATGCCAATGGCGCATGTTGCCCGGCGGGTTCGCCCCGTGGCAAACCGTCTACTATTACTTCCGAAAGTGGAAAAAGCAAGGTCTCATCGGGCGTCTTCTCAATCTGGCGCGTCGGAAAGCGCGCGAGGAGGCGGATCGCAGCGCTGAGCCTACCGCTGTCATGATTGACTGTCAATCGGTGCCCACGACGCGCATGGGCGGCTGTTCAGGCTTTGACGCTTACAAGAAGGTCAAGGGCCGAAAGCGTCATGTGGTCGTAGATACGCAAGGATGGACGTGGTCTGTGAAAGTCCACGCCGCCAACGAACACGAGAGCCAACACGCTCCTGAGATCATCAAGGCCGCAGGTCAACAGAGCGACCGGCTGGAGGTGGTATTTGGGGATCGCGCTTACCAGGGAGAGCTTGAAGAGAAACTCAAGACCGCCCTCGATCTTCGGCTGGAGATCGTCTCCTCTGAATCGGAAGCGCCGGGCTTTTCGGTCGAACCGAAGCGATGGATCGTGGAGCGAACCTTCGGGTGGTTTGGAGGCTGGCGCAGGCTCAGCAAAGAATACGAACGGCTCACAGCAACCAGCGAAGCCATGGTTCGCCTCGCGTCGCTTCAAGTAGCTCTCAACCGCCTGAACTAACATTCAAAACAGGTTCTGAGAGTCTTCTGAGAGGAAAACGGACGCCAAAGTACATCCCCTGCTCCATCTGCGAGTCGACCGGATCTCCCAGCTAAGATCCTTAAGCTGGCAGGAGATTTGCCGTAGCGCTGAAAAGGGACTGCGACGACCGGTTCACAGCACGAGCCGACGCCCGTGTCGGTTGCCGCGCAACGTATGCCGCGCAACATAGTCGACCCGTCGCCTGCAAATCGCCGCAACACCGGCTCCTGGATCAACCAGACCTTGCATTGGATTCACTGGAGCCGTTTCTTTCCAAAGAAACCAATTGACGTAGAAGTGCTGGAGAGCCCCAGACCTCCAGCGACTCCACAACCAGCCGATCAACCATGAAGATACCTGTCGTCGCGCGAGAGACAACGCCTGTCGTCAAAGAGCGTGACTTTCCGGACCCGCCGTTCTACTTCGTTCGCCAGTTCGGCGGACGCACCATATTCCGACGCGTACGCACCCTGCAGAACGGAGAGATCACTCACCTCGAAGTAGTGAACGTTACGTTCGACAAGTTCGAGGATGGGCCCTCCATCAAGCGCAAGACCTACAAGGCCCAACCCGGCCTCTCAGAGAAAGCTGAAGTCCGCTGCCTACCCGACCAGGACGATCGGATGATCGGTGAGGAACGGTTCGACCAAGCTGTGCAATCGGCGCTTCGGCAGATGGGCGTTGATATCCCAGCAGTGAGGCTAGAAGGCGCGACAAAGATAGATACCGACGAAGTCTGATGGCTGCATACTCGCTTGGTTAGATACGAGGACTGCCAGCCGGAAGCAGGCGCCAGGCGGCGACTGGAAAGCAGCGCTCAGAGCGCGTAGCGTCTTGGCGCTGGGAGACCTACTACCTCGTTTCCAGCTCTATTCTTCTCTCGGTGACCTTCACGTCGGTGTTGGCGATAAACTCCGTTTGGAGGATGCGTTGGAGCTCCTCTACGGGTCGCTCGTCGCCGTCCACGATTAAGTTCCAGAAGCTGGTATCTAAACGATCAGCGTGGAGCTGGGAGCTCCCCGACTCCTCGCTGTATGTCATCATTAGCAGAGGATCTCCACTTTCACACCACTTATATGCCAGTTTATATAGATCCTCTTCCGTTCGCGTCACGACCAGCTCGACGACTCGGCCTTCGGTCTCAATTTGCGCCAGCGTGATACTTTGCCCTACCGTTAGGTTGATATCTTCTTTGATGCTGTTCATCCGATCGCGGTTGCTTGTGCTGACAGCTGCCTAGATTCGTCCGGAGCCCGGCTTTCCGGGCAGGTGATTAGCCTCCCGGATCCTCGTAGTATGGTAGAATAAGCGTGATCCGTCGTTCTCCAAAGATCCGGAGGGGCGTGGCCCGGCGTGTGTCTGGCTCATCGCCGACCGACAGATCATTCGCTCGTCCGGGCCCAGAGCAGATCTACGTTTTACCGGTTCGACCGATCCAACATCACGTGGCGCAGTGCAGCAGCGCGACGCGAGTACGCCGATCTAAAAGTCAGCTCCAGAAAACCCGCTCGCCCTCAGATGCTTCCCTATCCCCGGTCTTAGATACCCTCAGACAATCCACCGACAACCACGAATTCCTCAGACGCCGCGCACGCGGAGAAACGCACAGTGTAGTCTCAAGAGCGGGTTCTCAGACGTATGCTCCAAAAGCACACTGGCAGTGGGTCTAAGGCACAAGAGGCGGAGGATTATAGGCGTAATTGAGGTCCTCACCACCCTCATACCTTGAGAAGCTGTTTGGTGGATGGATGGGAAGCCGAGACACAGTGGGCGATGCGCAAAATGCCGCCCAAACGAGTCCTGTAGTGGAGCTACCGGGCGAGTGCAGAAGGCATTTTGCGTGAGATCCACGAAGTCACAGGCCGCAGACAGTCCGCCAAACAGCTTCTGAGAACCACATAATTCTCCTCCGTACTCACAGAGAGGTGGTGGCAGTGGAAATTGTAGTCTGGATCTTAATTGGAATCGTTGCCGGTTGGCTGGCCGATGTGTTTGTTCTGGGTAGCCGCTTCGGAATTCTGGAGGCCGGCACTATTGGTGTCCTTGGGATGTTCGTCGGAGGGTGGTTAGCTGAACGTCTCTTTGACGTCTCAAATGTCCTTCCCGCACTCAGTCCGACCGTGGTCGTAGTCGCATCTCTCGGGGCCGCCATTCTCATAGGGATCATCAACCTTAGGACCTGATTGCGTCACGCTCGCAGCTCCTACTGGCCCGAAGCGGCAGGTTGGCACTTGCGTGTCTCATCCATCCAGCGCCGGGACCGACGCGCCCGAAACGATCGCACGGTGTAATGCTACAAGCCCGTGTCATGTCTAGCCAATGGCTCCGCCACGTCATCCGAACGGCCCTCACCACGGCCTGCGTGCTTGCCCTCTCGATCGGATGCGTATTGGGCCAAGAACTGGGTCAAAGGTTTGCCGTAACCGGCTCGGTCGGCTACCACGAGACTTCAATGTTTGCCAGTGGTGATCGGAGCACTATCACGTCCGGTGCAGGTCTTGACATAGGCTTCGGGTACCAGCTAACTGATCGTAGCGGAGTGTTTGTGCGTCTTGTCCAGGGCCCTCGCAATGGCACCCGAGCTCACCACGTTGCCGTGGGTCCCCAGTTCTCTTTTCAGCTAAGCGCCAATACTGATGCAACGGTCCGGCTAGGCGCGGCGCGCCACTGGGTGCACTTCGACCTTGACACACCCGGCGTTAATGTGAGCGGAAACACCATTGGGCTTGATGGAGCCGTGGCCCTCGATCGGGCATTGTCTGATAACCTCAAGGTAGGTGGCGAGGCCGGCCTGGCGTACACCTGGGGGAGCGAGCTCGACTCTGGCAGCCAAACAATCGCATTTGATTTCCAACTGCTCTCCCTCGCATTTGGGGCGCGCGTTACGTGGCAGCCGTTCGCCGAATGATCGGGCCCTGGAGGTTCGAGACGAGACCATCCCGCGGCTGCTATATTCAACTTTAACTTATCGCTATATCATCTTTCGGTCGCACCTGTTATCCTTTTTAGCTACAGGTACTGATTGCTCCTCTCCATCGACCATTTTCCTTCCTGCACCATGCGCCGCCTCCTACCTTCCCTATTCCTTCTGCTTCTCATCGCCTGGCCTCTTCATGCGCAGGACTATGTTGCGGAGCCGGAGGTCATCGGCGAAGACTATGGCGGAGAGACAATTACCGGACACGTATTTCACGACACTGAACAAACCGGCACCTTCGACGAAGCCGATGAAGGCGTCGAGGGCGTGCTGGTTTCGAACGGGCGCGACTGGACGCGCACCGACGAGGAGGGTGCCTACGAGATTGCAGTGCGCGACGACATGGATCTGACCATCGTGCAACCGACTGGCTGGCGCACGCCGACCGACGAGCGTCTCGTGCCTCAGTTCTTCTACATCCACAAAGAGGGCGGCACTGGATACGACCTTCGGTTCGGAGGTCTTCCCGACACCGGACCCGCTCCCGAACAGGTCAACTTCCCGCTGATCCGCGATGGGGCGGCCGGCGATGAGTTCTCCTGTGCTATGATTGGAGATCCGCAGACCTACTCGAACGAGGAGATCGGATTCTTGCGAGACGGTGTCGGCGCGGATCTGGTGGAGTCGGATCTCGGCTCGAGCGACTGCATGATTCACCTCGGCGACGTGGTGGGCGATGACCTCGACCTGCTGGATCGCCTGCTGGAGGTTACTGCGGCCGCCGGAGTACCCCAGTGGCCGGTCATCGGCAACCACGACATCGACTTCGACGCCGAGTCCAACGACGACAAGGGCGACACCTGGCGCCGCATGGTCGGACCTACGTACTACGCCTTTGAGAAAGGCGACGTGCTCTTCGTTGCGCTCGACAACGTCGTCTACCCCTGCGGCGAAGAGGATATTGCCCGAGGCCGCACGCACTGCGAGGGTGACGAACCCACGTATAACGGACGCGTGACGGAGACGCAGCTCGAATGGCTGGAAGGGCTCATCGAGCGCACGCCGGAGGACCGGCTCGTCGTGCTCAACAAACACATTCCGTTCGTGTCATTTGTGGACGCGACGAGCGGTCAGCACCAAACCGATGAGGTGACGCGCATCTACGACATGCTCGAAGGCCGCGAGGCGCTCTCGCTTTCCGGCCACACGCACACCGTGGAGAACCATGCTCCCGGCGAGCTGTTCGAGGGCTGGACCGAGATGACCGGCACGGGCCCCCTTCCCTTCCGCCATATCATTGCCGGAGCCGCGTCGGGCGCCTGGTTTCAGGGCGACTTCACGGTCGACGGCGTGCCGGAGGCCTTGCAGCGGCTCGGCGCCCCGGCCGGCTATCTTCACATGGAATTCGACGGTACGGACTACACCGAGCGCTATCAGGGCGTGCGCCTGAGCGAGGAGCGCGGCCAGTGGGTCGGGGTCAACACGCCTGGGTTTAGAACCTGGTTTGAGACCATCATGGACTGGTACGAGCGCGACCCCGAGGAACGCGACGACGTCCCTCCTCGCTCCATCAACGACCTGCCGGACCCCCAGCTGCTCACCCCGGAAGACTTCGAGAGCGGCGTCTGGCTCACGGCCAACGTTTGGGCCGGATCGGCCGATACGGAGGTCGAGGCCGAGCTTCCAGGTGGAGAGCAGATTACCCTCGAGCGCACTCAGGAAGGCGACGGGGAAGCGGCCCGGCACGGTGCCGAGTGGGCCGATCCGCTTGCGGCAGCGCGCCAGCTCTCGGTCGCCCGCTACGCCTACGAGAGCCGTTCCGGCAACGAGCGAGCACAGGGGTTTGAAGTCTTCTCAGGTGCTCAGTTCGGACCGGCACCCCCGCAGCCTCAAACCTCAATCGCCGACCGCAACATGCACCTCTGGCGAGCAGAGCTGCCGGAGCTTCCCACCGGAGTGCACCCCATCACCGTCACCAGTACGGACCGCAACGGCCACACTTACAGCGACACGATCACCATCGAGGTCCGCGACGAGCGGCCACCGCGCTACTGGCGCGACGAGTTGTGGGAGTAGTCATCTCTAACAAACCCCGACCCGTTGCCCGGACTCCTGCACAGGTTCTTAATTCTCGATGTAGTCTTTGGCGAGGCGGGCCACGCGTTCGCCCAGCGCTTCTCCCTTCTCCGCAAAGTCAGCGTGGATCGTCTCGCCATCCGGCGGATCATCAAAGGGCGGCTCTCCGGTGATGGCCGATGCGCCGAACGCCTGTGTCCATTCGGGCCCGCCTACGATGATCATACCGAAGACGAGCATCGCCTGCAGTAGCTGCAGTTGCACGAGCTCCTCTCCCGCCGAGATGCCGCCGCCCGTCGCAAAGGCCGCACCGATCTTGTCTTTCATGGGCGCGTCTTCCAGCGGCCACTGGTTGACGAACTCCATCACGGGCGGCGCTACGTTGGCATTGTATACCGGACTGCCCAGGATGACCGCGTCGGCTGCCAGCGCGTCGTCTGGCGTAGCTTCTTCGACCGGCGTAAGCATCACGGAGACGCCGTCGACCGTGCGAGCGCCCTCGACAACGGATTCGGCGAGCGCCTCCGTGTTGCCGGTTTCGCTGTAGTAGGCGACGAGAATCTGCGGCTCGTCTGCCAGCACCGGCGCCAGGCCGGCTCCGAGGAGAAGAATCGTGAGTAGGGCGGATCGCCACTTCATGGGGAATGTGACCTTCTGACTCAGCTCTCCTCTTCTAACGGATCCAGGTGGGCGATGGTCGCGCCCCAGCTGCTCTTATCGGTGGCTAAGTCGTAGTCTCGAACGTACGGCTGCTGGTCGAGGAGGGCGTGCACGCCTCGGCGCAGCTTCCCCGTGCCCTTCCCGTGAATGATTCGGACCCGCAGAATGCCCTTCTCGCGACACAGCTGCAGGTAATCAGGCACGAGAGTGCCGATATCGCTCGGATCGAACTTATGGAGATCAAGGATCCCGTCGATCGGATACTCGCGAGGTTCAGGTTCGCCTTCCACGGTGCAATCTTCGTTCAGCTTCTGGTTGGGAAGTATTCGCGAGCGAGGACCGGCTTCGCGCCGGGTGCAGCATCGCGAGCGCCTATTCTTCCATGGTATCGCCATAGATGCGCACGACCATCTCACCCTCGGTGTCGACGTAGCCGCGGTACATGCCCTCCGTATTGAACGGCATGGCGATGTTGCCGTCGGCATCGAGGCCGATGATGCCCCCGTAGCCGCCGAGGTCGGGGATCTCGTCCATAATGATGGCTTCAGCCGCCTCGTTGATCGATTCGCCCCGATGTAGCATGCGCGCGCTGATGTTGTGAGCTACGGCGCTGCGAATGAAGTATTCACCATGACCGGTGGCCGACACCGCCGCAGCTCGGTTGTCCGCATACGTGCCTGCTCCGATGATGGGAGAATCACCGATACGGCCCCACTTCTTATTTGTCATCCCACCGGTGGACGTGCCGGAGGCAATGTTGCCGTCCTGGTCGAGAGCTGCGGCGCCAACTGTGCCCATCGAGGCTTCCTCCTCTGTGTAAGACGCTGCATCACGGGCGTCGCTCTGCTCGCGCGCCTCTCGCGCCTGCTCCAACCGGTGCTGCGTGTAGAAGTACTCGTTCTCGACAAACTCGATGTCGTGGTCACGGGCAAACGATTCAGCGCCCTCGCCGGCCATCATCACGTGTCGCGACTCATCCATGATAAGCCGAGCTCCCTCGATCGGATTCTTGATGTGTTGCACGCCGGCAAGAGCCCCAGCATTGCGGGTGTTGCCCTCCATGATGGAAGCGTCGAGCTCAACCTCATCTTCCATCGTGAAGACCGATCCCTTGCCCGCATTGAAGAGAGAGTCTTCTTCCATCGATGTGATGGCAGCCACGACGGCTTCAGTGCTGCTGCCCCCATCCGTCAATACCTCATGGCCGCGCTCCAGAGCCGTTTGCAGCGCGTCGCGGTACTGCCGCTCCAGTTCGTCCGTCATTTCGTCAGGGGAAATGGTGCCGGCCCCGCCGTGGATAACAATCGCTACGTCGTCCTGCGCCTGAGCCGTAACATCTGCCGGCATCGCGATACAGAGAACCAATCCAAGTAGACAAGCAAATACTCCGCGTAAGGTATGTAGAGTAGCGTCTGAAGCGTGCATGGGTAAGGAGGATGAGTGAGTGTATGATAACGAGCGTTTTTCAAATGGTAACGGCGACGCGATCCAATCGCCACCGCACGGTGGAGCTTTCGATTTTTCCCGATAAAGCCCCGGCAGATCGGAATATGCCTGACGGAATGACACTAATTCAGCCGTGCTTTCCGTCTATATGACGCGATTGGCAGCGAAAAGACACGGTTTTACAGAATCTTCTCCACGCGTGCTCCCTTGGCCTGGGTTTTGCGACACAATAATGGCCGAGTCAGTATCGTTCGGAACATAGCAATGTAATGTCGGATTTGTAACAAATTTCGATTGCGCCTTTGAGGGCTGTTCCACACATTGAAGGTGCAATCGAGAGAAAGAACACGCCTAACGCGATTTCTCGCAGGAGCTCAATCTAATACCACATGGCGAAGGAAAAAAACAAGGTCGTGACTAAAAAGAAAAAGAATCAGAAGGCTTTCAACCAGTATGAGGCCCTCCAAGAGATGAGCGATGAGGACCTCATGTCCCAGTTCCAGGCTGGAACGGTGGAGGCCTTCAACATCCTGGTCGATCGGTACTCCGATCGCCTCATGCAATATCTCTACCGGTTCTTGGGTGACAAGAAACGGTGCGAAGACCTGTTGCAGGAGACCTTCCTGCGCGTGCATCGCAACCGTCACTCGTACCGGCGCATTGCCAAGTTCTCCACCTGGCTTTACACCATTGCCGGGAACCTGGCTCGCTCCGAATACCGGAAGCGGAAGCGCCGCCGCATGCAGTCGATCCAGTCGGTGAACCGGGATAACGAGGAGTACGAGATGGAAATCCCGGATGAATCGTTCTCCCCGGATCGCCACGCGGAGAGCACGATTCAGGACCACTACATTCAGGAGGCCATGAATGAGATTCCGCCGGCCTTCCGCGAGGTCGTCGTGCTGCGCGATATTCAGCAGCTCGCGTACGACGAGATTGCGGAGATCACGGGCCTGCCCATGGGTACTGTGAAGAGCCGAATCAACCGGGGTCGCACGAAGCTTCAGGCTCTCCTGAAAGATGTGTATCCGTTCCAGCAAGAAGAAGGTATATAAGGTCCCAACGCTTTTACGTAAAAAGCCGACCTCCGTCGATGGAGGTCGGCTTTTTCTTTTTGTACTGCTGCGCTTTACGCCGAGCTCGCTTTTCTCTTATGAGTACCTCCACGACGCCTACGCAGGTCACCGTCGACACCGACGCGCAGACTGTAACCATCGCCTGGGCCGACGATCATACTTCCGAATTTCCTCTTGATGGCCTGCGACGCGCCTGCCCCTGTGCCGCGTGCCGTGGTGACAATAAGTCGGACTACGTGCCCGACCCCAGTCTTTTCAATGAGTCGGCTCGAAGACAATGGACCGACGTCGAGGTTGAGCCGGTGGGAAGCTACGGGCTACGCTTTCACTGGGACGACGGCCACAACGACGGCATTTACACGTGGGAGCGACTCCGAAAAATGAGCCCACAGTCGTAGTAGGGCAATGCCTCTTTCGAAGCATTACCGCTCAGCATTACCACTCAGCGTCCTGTCAAGCGGAAATAGTAGCTCGCTGTTCTGGATAACGACGACTGCTCCCCTCCTCAGTCGGCCTACTGCGTGAGATACCCGATCACGGCCAGGATGGCAAAGATGGCCACGAGAATGGTAGTCGCAATGATGATCTGGCGGCGTACTCTCCGATTCATGGCTCCTCGCTAGTCCTGTGGTACGTGTTGCGAACCCTGTAGCGCAAAAGATCACACAGAGCGAATACTATTGCAACTTGCGCACGGTCCCACGAAAAAGCTCCCCAACCGCCACATAAGACCATTGGGGAGAAAAGAGCCAACGGCCGGACTCGAACCGGCGACCTGTCCCTTACGAGGGGACTGCTCTACCAACTGAGCTACGTTGGCCTGCTGTGCAACTATGGTAGCATAGTTTATCACGCGAATTCAAGACGTATGATCCAATTGCGCCCCCCACACATCGACCTCACGTCTTTTTCATTGAGGGGAGCTTGAACCATGCCGCTCCGAAACCGCCTGCCCGGCGTTCTATTCAACCCTCTATCATGATTACGCTTCAGAACGTATCCAAACGGTACGGCTCGAACCAGGCCCTGCATCCGGTGTCTCTGGAGATTGCTCCTGGGAAGACGACGGTGCTCATCGGCCCAAGCGGCAGCGGAAAGTCAACGCTGCTTCGCCTCATGATCGGCCTTATCCATCCGGATACCGGTACAGTTGAATTCGATGGCCAGGCGCTGACCCCTAACAACGTTCGCGCAGTTCGCCACCGCATGGGGTATGTTATTCAGGAGGGCGGTCTCTTTCCCCATCTTTCGGCCCGGCGCAACATCTCGATCCTGGCCCGCCACCTCGGCTGGTCGTCCGACCGCATCGAGGCACGTCTGGATGAACTCACGGAACTCGTTCAGCTCGCGCCCGACCGCCTCGACCAGCGTCCGGACGCGCTCTCCGGCGGGCAGCGCCAACGCGTCAGCCTGATGCGCGCACTCATGCTCGATCCCGACGTGCTTCTGCTCGACGAGCCGCTCGGCGCCCTCGACCCGATGATCCGAGCCGACCTGCAGGACGAGCTGCGGGCCATTTTCCGGCGCCTGGACAAAACCGTCGTCCTCGTCACCCACGACATCGGCGAAGCGGGTCACTTCAGCGACCGGATCGTGCTTCTGCGCGCAGGCCGCATTGCCCAGCGCGGGACGCTCCACGACCTCGTCCACGCGCCGGCCAGCGATTTTGTATCTGACTTCGTGAGCGCGCAGCGCCGTCCGCTGGAGCAAATCGACGAGTAGCCGGCCTCCGAATGGTAGAAGAATCTCCATCCCTGGATAACACGCGATCGGTGAACTGACGCTCCTCCCTCCGGTGCCCTACTCGCCTTTTTCTCCGACGTATCGGTTTCTGGGCCTGCTTTTCCTGCTCGCGGTTCTACCGTTTGCAACCGCCGAGGCGCAGGCGCCGGCGGACACTACACTGGCCGCCGGGTCGAAGACCTTCACGGAGAGCGTCGTCCTTGGCCACATGGCCACCTTCTTGCTCCAGGAGGCAGGTTACGCCGCTGAACACCGTGAGGAGCTCGGCGGCTCTCGGTTCCTGTGGGACGCCCTTCAGCGCGGCGATATTGATGTCTATCCGGAGTATACGGGCACACTCATCCAGGAAATTCTCCCGGACGACGACGTCACGACGGAGAATCTGGAAGAGGTGCTGGCCCGGCATGACGTCCGGATGACGGAGCCGCTTGGGTTTAACAACACGTATGCGCTTGGCATGCAGCCCGAGCGTGCCGAGGCGCTCGGCGTCGAGTCGATCTCCGATCTGCGCGACCATCCCGACCTCGACCTCGCCTTTTCGAACGAGTTTATGGACCGGGACGACGGCTGGCCCGCCCTCCAGTCGGCGTACCGGCTGCCCCACGACGGCGTGCAAGGGGTAGACCACGACATCAGCTATCGGGGACTCTTGAGCGGATCGGTAGACGTCATCGACTTCTACTCGACCGACGCCGAAATTGCGGCTTACGACCTGAAGGTTCTGGAGGACGACCAGGCGTTCTTTCCCGAATACCGGGCCGTGCTCCTGTATCGCGCCGACCTCGAGGAGCGCGCTCCGGCGGCGGTAGACGCGCTGCGCCGCCTGGAGGGCCAAATTCCTGAAGCCCGCATGACGGAGCTGAACAGGCGCTCCAAGATCGACGGCGAAGAGGAAGCCGAAGTGGCCGCCTCTTTCCTAAACGAGTCCATCGATCTCCGGCAGGCCGTCACGGCCGAGGTCCAGGCGCGCAGCGAGCGGGTTCAGCTCCGCACGCGTGAGCATACGGCGCTCGTGGGCGTGTCGCTGATTCTTGCGATTCTGGCAGCCATTCCCCTAGGCATTTTTGCAGCCAAGGCGGGGCTCGCCGGGAAAACGCTGCTGCTAATCATCGGACTCACGTACACGGTTCCTGCGCTCGCCCTGCTGGCGCTCATGGTGCCCCCACTCGGGCTCGGGTTCGTCCCGGCGATCGTGGCCCTCTTCCTGTACAGCCTGCTTCCCATCGTGTGGAACACGTACACGGGGTTGCGCGACATCGAGGAGCCGCTCTTGGAGTCGGCCGAGGCGCTGGGCCTCTCGGCCGCCGCTAAGCTGCGCCTCGTCGAGCTGCCGCTGGCGGCCCGCTCCATCCTGGCGGGCATCAAGGTAGCGGCGGTCATCAACATCGGTACGGCGACGCTCGGCGCACTTATCGGGGCGGGCGGCTACGGACAGCCCATCCTGACCGGCATCCGACGCGCCGACCTCGGCCTAATCCTCGAGGGCACCATTCCCGCCGCCGTGATGACGGTCATCGTCCTCTTGATTCTGGAGGGCATCGAGCGGCTGCTCGTGCCCGGGCCGGCGCGGGCGGGGTCGGCTGCTTCCTGACCCGGACCCGAACGGTAGAATCGACCTGTAGAAATCGCCCGGAGCATCGACCTTACAAGCACAACGTGGATTTGCAAGTTGCAGCGCGCCGATCAACTGTGAGCACGCCGCCCGCTTTGAGTTTGACTGCCAATAATAAAAATAGCACGCCCGAGAGGATTCGAACCCCTGACACGCGGCTTTGGAGGCCGCTGCTCTGGCCAGGCTGAGCTACGGGCGTATGGAGACGTCCAGCAGGAATCAAACTCAATCAAACAGTGCCTGGGAGGGTTCGTGTCCACGTGCATAGGGCCGCCATGTTCTCAAGAATTGGAGACGTGGATTTGGAGACGTGGCCTTCGGAGCCCGTGAAGACGACACCCTTCTGAAAGATCGAGCCCGGCGGACCCGATTTCCAACCCAACGTGAACATCATGAGAGACGACTTAATGAACGTTGCGCTTCCGATAGGAATTTTGATGGCGATGGTCTATCTCGCCGCGACCGCGCTGTACGGCTCGTTTATTGCGTTCGAGTCGGCGTTTCAGGCGGGGGACGTGGGCATGATGATCGTCGTCGTGGCGCTGGCCCCGATCGTCTACGTGCTCCGCGATTGGTTCAACGACAACATCGCGTTTTTCAAGGGGTGACGGCGCCGGGCTCCTCTTTCCCATGTTCGTCGGCCCCCTTTTGGGTCTATCTCTGCGGGAGCGGGACCATCAAATCGCTACTCCTGGGTACAAATTCAAACGATCTCTTCTGCACGGGTGTCATCTTGAGCGAAGCGAAGCGGAGTCGAAAGATCCCTCAGGATGACAAACCTTCGATGCACAAGAGACCAAGAACTTCCCCTAGGGGAAATATAGGTGCGCGAAGAGCCGCGCCGCGTGAAGATTGGAAACGTGCAGCATGCTCATCAAAGCGCACGGCTACGCGTAGCCCACCCTGACCGGCATTCGATGCGCCGATCTCGGCCTGATTGTCGAGGACACCATCTCTGCCGTCGTAATAATGATGATCGCCCTCCTGATATTGGAAGGCATTGAGCAGCTGTTCATCCATGAACCGGTGCGGGCAGAGTCGGCTGGTTCTTGAGCGGCGACTCTAGGCACCGTCTGATAAAAAGACTTTGTGAACGATCTGCATGCTCTGAGTTGCAGATTGGAGGATTCTGCTCATTCGTTGGCACGCTATGAGTTCATTGGCGAGCAAAATTGATCGAATCGAAGGTTTTCTCTCGACGTGAACAACCAGATCAATAATTATCAGACAGTGCCTAAAACCCTTCCCAACTAGCTTCTTGTTCGTACGACCAGCAAACACCCGCCATTTCGGACAACGTTGAAAACGAGACTCTTGGGATTCTTCATCTAGAAGAGAGTCGATTACTCTCCTCTCTTGATGCTAAAACCCAGAGAGGGTAAGGATACCCCGCCCTTCTGGACGGGATAGCCTTAACCCTCTGAATTAGATCATTAGCTCACTCAATTTAACATTAAGTTGAGTGCCCCCAAAAATCCGACTATATAAGCTAAGGTCGTAGTCCAAAACAGCTTCGGATTACTCCTACTATCGACCACACCCTTCATAGTTATGGACTTACCGGTGACAAATTGAGTTATTGATAAACCACCAAATAAGATTGCAGCTGCGATAAGAAAAATGGGATAGTTCATATCTTTTATCCCCGTCTTTGTGGTCGATAAATTAGGAAGAAGCTAAACAATAAGCATTGCTAGCGATCATTCCACCAGCAAGTAGACTACTTCCCGGAACAGGGGCACCTACTAGCACCATCGTGCTATAACCAAGACTGAAACCACCAACAAAGTTACAAAACTTACTACCACCTCGAATTGCTACTTGATCTTGAGCTGTTATTTTTTTCATGTGTTCCCCCCTTAACTTTGAAAGAGTAGTTCAAGATAGCTATTAGGACAGACAGTCTTGCCCGAATCCAATCACGGCTGGCGCCGCAATTAAAACCCCTCCAGGTCCGGCGAGCATTGCACCCGTTACCAACAACAGCGAAGAAAACCCAAAATAAGCACATGAGTCTCCTCCCTGGACTGAATTCATCTCCTCCAACGAAAGCTTCTTCATAGCATTACCCCCATAGTTTTTGAATGAAGTGCTAACACGAGCAATGCAGACCCAACTACGCGGTATCTGCAACGTCTGACCATTATCTAAACAGCCCCGTCTCTGCACGCAATACCCTACGTGTTAAGAAACTATGAATATAAACGAATTCTTCATCTCGGATCTGGCATATTTCAACGGATCGCTTTAAATAGACGACATTCTAATTGGGTATACATCTTTCTAAATTTTTTCTTTGTACGAAAGCGCTCCCGACCGTCCGATGTAGCATGAGCAACACTCGCGCTGTTTCCACCTTGCTTCTCCCTGACTGGCGCCTCTTACTCAATGCGTGGGTGCTGTTCTTTCTTGCATGTGGGACCTACATAGGACTCAGCATCATCACCAACACCCTTATCCTCACTGACGCGGTCTACTATCAGAGCTTTGCAGAGCAGCTCACCGCCGAGCGCATTCAAGCGTTTCTGTCTCTCCAGGAGCAGTACGCCTGGATTGGTCACGTGCTTACCCCGCTCATTCTCGCGGTGAAAATGGGCTATACCGCGCTCTGCCTGGCCGTCGGCGCCCTCCTAGCCGGCTACGATGGCCTTACGTTTAAGCATACGTTCAAGGCTGCCCTTATAGCCGAATGCGTCTTTATCGCCGCCGCTGTCCTGCGTGTCGCCTGGGGGTTGTGGGTACTCGATGTGCAGACTATTGAAGACTTTACCACATTTGCTCCGCTCTCGGCCCTGGCCTTTTTCAACGTGGATGCCCTGTCGAGCTGGGCGCTGTATCCGCTTCAGGCGCTGAATGCATTTGAGTATTTGTACGTGCTGGCGCTCGGAGCGGCTCTCTCCTGGCTTCAAACACGCTCCTTTTCCGAGTTCTATGACTTGAGCACCCTGGCACTCGTCAGCTACGGTATGGGCTTTTTGCTCTGGCTGGCAACGGCCACTTTTCTATTGCTCCAAATCAGCTAACTGCCATGCCTATCAGCCGATTCCTTGCCGTCGGAATCACGGCGCTCACGCTCGCGGCTCTTGTGCTACTGGGCCTTCGTATCTACCAGGATGCGTCGACCCACCCGGCCATCCAGCAAGACATTCAGACCTTGCCGCTCTTTGACGTCACGACCCTGGAAGGTCATCCTGCGCAAAGCACCACCCTGAGCACTGAACAGCCTCTCGCTCTCGTCTACTTCACCACCACCTGTCCCTTCTGCCAGGCGGAGGTGCGCAGCCTAACGGCCCACGCGGAGCTGCTGGATACGGCACGCGTCGCCCTGATCTCCCCGGAGCCTGTCTCGATCCTGGAGCAGTTCGTACAGGAGTATGAACTGGACCGTCACGGCTCGATTCAGGTGCTCCAGGATACAGATGACGCCGTCGCTCAAACTTTTGGCCTCTTCACCGTGCCGCACACTTTCATCTATGACGCTAATCACCGCCTCCTTCGCTCGTTTCAGGGTGAAACCAGCGCGGCAACCATCTATCGCGCCCTTCTAAGTGACACGAACTCACAGCCGCTCTCCTCTTCCACCGGCGACTGCCTCGCCGCCGACTCTACCATCGAACATGGCGACTGCACTATCCGCTGACACGCCTCCTGCTGCCTCCAACGCTCGCGGAGTGGACGCGCAAACAGCTCGCGATACGCTAGTCCGGCAACGCGACCAGACTGATTGCGGGGTCGCCTGCCTCCTTTCGATTATCCACTACCACGGTGGCACCGAGAGGTTGGACTCCCTTCGTGAATTAAGTGGCACCAGTCGAGAGGGGACGACCCTTCTCGGCCTCTACCAAGCCGCTGAAGCCGTGCAGCTGAAACCCGAAGCCTACGAAGCCAACCTGGACAACCTGAAGCATCTTGAGCAACCCTGCATCCTGCATGTCGTCAAGGATAACCGCCTCCAACACTACGTCGTCTGTTACCAGTTCGACGGAACTCAATTTCTGATCGGAGATCCGTCCTCGGGCGTGCATGCCTGCTTCCCCGAGGACGTCGAGGCGATGTGGACGTCGAAGGCGCTGCTCACGCTGGAACCGACCGACGATTTTATCCCGTCCGCTCAAACCCGAAGGGATCAGTGGCACTGGCTGTGGCATCTCGTGCGCGAGGATTCAAACATCCTCTGGCTAGCGGCTGCTCTCGGGTTGATCATATCTATCCTCAGCCTGTCAACGGCCGTGTTCACGCAGCATCTTATCGATGAAATTCTACCTGATGAAAATCTGCTCCACCTGACCGTCGGACTGGGACTGCTCGCCCTCCTTCTCGTAGCTAAAAATGGGCTTACCTACGTGCGCCAGCGGTTCCTCGTGCGTCAGACTCGAGATTTCAATAATCGGGTCATCAATTACTTTTACGGATCTCTTCTCCAGCTCCCGCAATCCTTTTTCTTTAATCGAAAAGTGGGAGATCTCATCGCCCGCATGAATGATACGCGCCGCCTGCAGCGCGCGATTACGCACGTAGTCGGTGACCGCATGATTGATGCCCTCCTGTTCCTGGTCGCCCTCGCCTTCATCTTCAACTATTCATGGTCACTTGGCCTTATCACTCTAACTAGCCTTCCGCTTTTCGGCACCCTCGCCTACGCGTACCACACGCCCATCGTGAAGGGACAGCGGGATGTCATGGAAGCTCACGCGCTGAATGAGAGCAACTACATCGACACGATCGAAGGCACGGCAACAATTAAGGCGCAGGGCAAGGAAGATTACTTCACCCGGCTCACGATCTCGATTCACAACCTCTTTCAGGACCAAATACACACATTGGGGCGCCTCGGCGTTCGATTTAATTTCTGGGCCGCAACCGTCAACACGGCTATTCAGGTCGCCGTGCTCGGATGGAGCTCCTATCTCGTGCTTACAGGCGAGCTCATGATCGGCGTTCTCGTGGCGGTCTTTCAAATGACGGTCCTCCTCGTCCCTGCCGCCATGCGCCTCGCTCTCATGAACCTTGAATTGCAGGAAGCCCGTGTGGCCTTCGACCGAATGCACGAACTCACGTCCCTGGAGTCAGAATCCGACCGCGAGTCTGTTGCAACAGATACTGGGATGAACCTGGCCCTCAAATCGCTTGAGGCGCACAACTTAACGTTTTGCTTTCCCGGCCGACTTCCCCTTCTCGAAGAGATAGCATTCTCCGTGCGTCGTGGCGAAATGATCGCCTTCATGGGAGAAAGCGGGTCGGGTAAAACAACGCTCCTTCGCCTTCTCCAACGATTCCACGAGCCGGACAAAGGGAATCTATTGGTGAATGGATCCCTGCCCTGGACCGAGCTGACGGTCGAAACCTGGCGCTCTTGCATTAGCGTTGTGCCGCAACGTGCCAAAATGTTCAACGGAACGTTGATCGACAATATCTTTCTCGATGACATGAGCGATCCGGACGCGACTGTCCGGGCAGTCATCGAATTCTGCAAGACCAGGGGGTTGGACCGGTACTTTCGTTCGCTCCCACAGGGCTATGCAACGCTCCTGGGAGAGGACGGCGCGAACATTTCGGGCGGCCAGCAACAACTCGTAGCGCTGGCACGCGCCCTCTACCGGAAGCCTCAATTGCTGCTGCTCGACGAACCGACAGCCGCCATGGATCGCAACATGGAACGACACGTGCTCGACTTGCTCTCAAGCTGGAAACAGAAGCAGGCCATCATTATGGCGTCGCACCGCACCCGGAGCGTACGCCACGCAGACCGAATTTATGTGCTCGAAGACGGGCGCGTACAAGCATGTGGCTCCCCTCACGAATTATCTCAAGGCAACAACCTCTTCGCCCTATCCCTGGTCGACTGCACGCTTCCGAGCCCTTGAAGCCTCACCGCGTTCGGCTCCCCCCTGACGCTCACGTCTCCTGCCCCCTCGAAACCACCCTGCTAATCGGACGTTTGCAGGGCCTTGTTGAGACTGCGCTCCACCTCCCAACAGAATCTCATCTGCTCTGCTCACAGGACAGCCCCCCTCTCATGTCCAACGCCCTAGAATCGCTCAAAACCCACCTGGGCAAAATCGAAGATCTCCGTGCTGCGGCCGACGTCCTGTCGTGGGACCAGGAAACCCACATGCCCGACGGCGGCGCCGAAGCGCGCACCAAGCAGCTTGC
>OBKM01000534.1_pt1 | contig 18572 bp, 20 predicted proteins | sample 1519691 | NCBI WGS metagenome assembly OBKM01 (sample SAMEA37050418, study PRJEB22526) | metagenome | biome: saline pan; feature: lake; material: water | place: Egypt | collected 2015 | depth 0.5 m | reverse complement strand
AACTGGCCTTAATGTCGGGGACACTCTCACCAACCGGCGAGTTTGCCGAGCATGAGTGGGTGTCCACCGACAAGCCCCACCCTCAACAAGCGAGTGGCAGTTCGTCTGCCCGAGCGCAGTAGGGTGGGGTTGTTGACCGCTGTGTTCAGTAACTGAACACGTCTCTCCTTTCATGCGCCGGATGTTCGGCGACTGACGCCGGACATCCGAACTTCTTCGGGGGCGAACCACCTCGTCGATTACTGCCGCTCGACGTATCCACGCCCGCATGCCGGACAGATGTCGCCCTCACGAAGTGAGGTCGTACTCCGGTCCCAGACCTGCCCGCAGGCCGGACACGCGACGTTGCCATCGTCGGCGTGGTCGCTGTCGTGATCGAAAGATGGCGTCGGATCGGCGCCGCCCGGCGTCGCTGTCTTCCGGTTCCCGTCACGATCGACGACGGTCGCTGTAGATTCCGGATCCGAAGCGCCGTCCGTGATGATCACCGCGTCGTCAGTCCGTGTGTCCTCGGCCGTGGGATCGTCGACGGAATCGCGTGTCGTGTCGGCTCCTGCGGTCGTCCCGCTGTGTCGGTCGCCGCCTTCGGACCCTTCGATCGAAACCTCCGACGCCCGGGACGGTGTTCCCGTGGCGTCCTCCATCCGGGGCGTGTCGGCCGGGGCGTCCTCCCCAGGGTCGGTTCCCTCGTCCGACGGCGCCTCACCCTCGTCTTCTGGGCTTTCCCGTTCGGCTTCGGGGGTATCGTCCGCGGCGTTCGTCGTCGGATCGGAGCCCCCGACTGACCCCCCCGCTTGCGAATCGTCCGACTCCGACCGGGGTGTCAGCAACCGTTCGTTGCGGTACATTTCGGTTCGGTTCCCACACCGGCGACAGACCTGATACTCACGGCAGATCAACACCTCCCCGCGTGGGCGCTCCGTGCGGTGTTCCTCGAACTCCGTCCCGTCGTAGACGTGGCCGAACACCGTACACTGGATTCCCATTATCGTCCCGTTACGCGAGCAATAAAATAAACCCACACGGGTCGTCATGCGTATGTCAGACACTCCTCAGGTTCCGGGCTGCGCCGACCGGAACGTCCGTCGGATCGCGGCCACCGGTTGTGACCGTCGGTCGAGGGACCGTTTCCGGTACTCGAACGACTGTCGACGTATCGCTTCGCGGTCGCCCCGCCGGTCATAGTGTGATTTTTAACCGTTCGCCGCGCCGGGTATAGCGAATGGTTCCGGGGACGTTCATGCAGACAGCCGGGACGATACCACCGCTGACGACGGAGATAGTCGTGATTTTTGCGATCATCGCGGTCGCGTTGGCGCTTTTCGTGACCGAACCGCTACCGATCGATATCGTCGCCATCGGGGTCGTGGTGACGCTCGTCGTTCTCGAACCCTGGACCGGCGTCGACGCCGCGACCGGCATCGGCGGGTTCGCGAGCACGGCGACGATTACTGTTTTGGCGATGTTCGTCCTCAGCGAGGGGATCAGACGGACCGGCCTGATAAACATCATCGGCAACGAGATCGCCGAGCGGTACGGGTCGAGCCCGTACAAACAACTGCTCGCCGTGTTGGGGCTCTCCGGCGGGACGGCCGGGTTCATCAACAACACGCCGGTGGTCGCGGTGATGATCCCGATGGTGAACACGCTGTCGCGGAAGACGGGCATCTCCCCGTCGAAACTCCTGATCCCCGTCTCATACGCCGCGATGTTGGGCGGGATGTTGACGCTCATCGGCACGTCGACGAACATCCTCGCCTCGGACGTTTCCGGCCGTCTCATCGATCAGCCGTTCTCGATGTTCGAGTTCACCCAACTCGGCGTTCTCGTGTTGTTGACGGGTGTCGTCTACCTCGCAACCGTTGGCCGCCTCCTGATCCCCGAGCGGATCACGATGAGCGACGAACTCATAGAGGGCTTCGAGATGACGGAGTATCTGACCGAGGTGGTCGTCACCGAGGATTCACACCTCGTCGGGAAGACGGTCAACCAGTGTTTTACTGAGCTCGAGGTCGACGCCGACATCGTCCAGTTGGTGCGCAACGAGCAGGTGTTCACCGAACCGCTCGCGAGAAAGGAGGTCCGGCCCGGTGATATCCTCGTCCTTCGAACCGACAAGGGGAGTCTGTTGACGCTCATCGAAACCGAGGGCCTCGATCTCGCCCCGGACGCGGAGGTGACGGAGGAGCGACTCCAGGCCGAGGAAGCCGAAATAGAGCCCGAGGCCGAACAGCAACTCATCGAGGTCGTCATCTCCCCGGAGGCGTCGATGTTGGGGGAGACGCTCGAGTCGTTGAACTTCAGACAGCGCTACGATGCGACCGTGCTCGCGCTTCGGCGCGGCGGCGAGATAATACACGCCCGGATGGACAAACGCGGGCTTCGTGCGGGCGATACGCTGCTCATCCAAGCCTCACAGGAGACCGTCCAGCGTTTCGCCAACGATCGGGAGTTCATCGTCGCCCAGGAGCTCTCCTTGCCCGACTTCCGATACAGACGTATCCCGGTTTCTCTCGGTATTGTCGGCGTCGTCGTCGGTCTGGCGGCGCTGGATATCCTGCCGATCGTGATAAGCGCCCTCGGTGGGATCGTCGCGATGGTCGCAACCGGGTGTGTCAGGCCCAACGAAGTGTACTCCTCGGTCGACTGGAGCGTCATCTTCCTGCTTGCGGGGCTCATCCCCCTCGGCGTCGCGATGGAGCGGACGGGGGCCGCCGAGTGGCTCGCGACGACGATCCTCGTCTTCGCTGTCGGGCTCTCGCCAGCGATCGTGTTGGGGTTGTTCTATCTGTTTACTGCACTCATCACGAACGTCGTCAGCAACAACGCGAGCGTCGTGTTGATGATTCCCGTCGCGATCGAGGCCGCCGAGGCGATCGGCGCAGACCCGTTCACGTTCGTTCTGGCGGTGACCTTCGGGGCTTCGACGGCGATGCTTACCCCGATCGGCTACCAGACGAACCTGATGGTGTACGCCCCTGGCGGGTACAAATTCACGGACTTCTTCAGGGTCGGCGCGCCCTTACAGTTGCTTTTGACGGTCGTCACGACGCTCGGGTTGTTGTGGATCTGGGGCGTATAACACCCCAGGTGTCCGCAACAGCAACGAACGGTGTCATTCGGTAATAGTAATCCACTTTAGCTTCCCCCGAGTCGTGGGGGTATGCGCACCGTCATCGTCGGGGCCGGCGAGGTCGGTACCTCGATCGCGAGGAGTCTCGCGCCGGATCACGACGTCGTCGTCATCGATATCGATGCCGACCTGGCCGAGCAGCTGAAATACGAACTCGACGTAATGACGCTTCCGGGCGATGGGACCTCGTTGTCGACGTTGCGGGCGGCCGATGTCGAATCCGCCGACATGTTCATCGCCAGCACCGACGACGATCGGACGAACCTCGTCGCCTGTGAGACGGCGAAGACGCTCGCGGAGCCGTTCACGATCGCACGCACGAAAAGCGTCGAGTATCTCAACACCTGGGAACTAACCGAAACGGCCTTCGGGGTCGATTTCATGGTCTGTTCGGATCTGTTGACCGCGGAGAACATCGTTCGCGTTGTCGGCCTTCCCGCCGCGGTCGACGTCGACCCCTTCGCCGGCGGGATCGTCCAGATGGCGGAGTTCGAAATCGACGACACGAGTCCGGTCGCGGGACAGACCGTCGCCGAGGCGGACCGGTTCGAATCGTTGACCTTCGCCGGACTCTTTCGGGCCGACGAACTCATACTCCCGCAGGGTGATACCGTCATCGAGGCCGGCGACCGGGCGGTCGTCATCGGTAGCCCCGAAAGCGTTCAGGCCTTCGCGAGCGACATCGCCCCGGATACGACACCCGGCAGCGCCGACGAGATCGTCATCATCGGCGGCTCGGAGATCGGGTATCACACCGCCCGGTTGCTCGAGGAACGCTCGCTGTCGCCGCGGATCATAGAACAGGACCACGACCGCGCGCGCTTTCTCGCCGAGGAGCTACCGGACACCCTCGTGATGGAACACGACGCGACCGACACGGAGTTTCTGGCTCGCGAACACGTCGACGAGGCCGATATCGTCGTCGCGGCATTAGAAAGCGACGAACGGAACCTGCTGGTGTCCGTGTTGGCGAAGCGACTCGGCACCGATCGGGTCGTCGCGGTCGTCGACAGCGGCGATTACGTGACGCTTTTCGAGGAGATCGGTATCGACGTCGCGATCAACCCCCGGCAGGTGACCGCCGAGGAGATCACGCGCTTTACCCACGGCGGCGTCGCCGAAAACATCGCCGTCCTCGAGGGCGACCAGGCGGAGGTTTTGGAACTGGAGTTGACCGACGCCAGCGAGCTTATAAACAGGCCGATAAAGGAGGTCGCGGCGGCGCTCGATGCGAACGTCGTCTTCGGTGCGATCACCAGAAACAGGGAACTGATCACCCCTCGCGGCGACACGGAGCTGTATGCCGGCGATCACATCGTCGTCTTCGTCGAGTCGTCGTTCGTCGAGGAACTCACTACGATGACATAGATGGTTCGAATACGCGTCGATTGGCGGACGAGCCTCGATCTGACCGGACGGGTACTGCTGTATCTCTCGGTTCCGCTGGCTTTTCCGCTGCTTTTGGCGGTGTGGTACGGCGAGTCGCTGCTTCCGTTCGTCGCCGCCATCGCCGCGACGCTCGCCTTGGGCGGTGTCTTCCGGTCCCTTCCCGGCGATCCCGGCGACCTCGGGCCGCGGGAGGCGTTTCTCGCCGTCGCCGTGATCTGGCTTCTCGTCGCCGCGATCGGGGCGATCCCGTTCGTCGTCGCCGCAACCGGGACGATCGCCCACCCGATCAACGCCCTCTTCGAGGCGATGAGCGGGCTGACGACGACCGGCGCGACGACCCTACAGGACTTTTCGATCCACGACCGCTCGATACTGATGTGGCGACAGCTCATCCAGTGGCTCGGCGGGCTCGGGATCCTCATCCTCGCGACGGCGATCCTCTCGGAGCTCGGCGTCGGTGGCGCACAGCTGATGGAAAGCGAGTCACAGACGAGAAACGTCAACAAGCTGACGCCGAGGATCTCAGAAACCGCTCGGCTCATCTGGGGGCTGTATCTCGGATTGACTGGGCTTGCGGCCGCCGTCTACTACGGGCTCGGCCTCGCCGGGCTCGCGCCGAACATGGACCTGTACAACGCCGTCGCCCACGCGTTTACCTCCGTTGCGACGGCGGGGTTCTCGCCGGAGCCGCTGAGCATCGGCGCGTTCGAACCCATCGTTCAGTGGGCTGTCATCCCCTTCATGATCGCCGGCTCGACGAGCTTCGTGTTGCTGTATTTCGCGATCAACGGCGAGCCGATGCGGCTGGTGCGAAACGAGGAGTTTCGGTTTTATATCGGTTCGCTCGCGTTTTTTTCGGCGGTCGTCGCCATCAGTCTCGTGTTCGACCCGACCATCGAATTCGGCACGGAGGCGACGCTCAGACACGCTGTGTTCAACGTCGCCTCGATCATCACGACGACCGGCTACGCGAGTACGAACTTCGAGTTGTGGTCGGCGGCGGCGAAACACATGCTCTTTTTAGGAATGTTCCTCGGCGGCATGGTCGGATCGACGACGTGTTCGATCAAATCGCTGCGGTGGCTGGTGGCGCTGAAGGCGTTCAAACGGAACCTCTTTACCAGCGTCCACCCGGAGGCGGTCAAGCCCGTCAGACTCTCGGGGAAATCCGTCGACGAGGACACGATCCGCGATATCTACGCCTACCTGCTTTTGAGCATCGTCATCTTCTTTCTGTTCACGGTCTTCGTCGTCGTCGATTCCGCCCGGATCGGGACGAACGTCTCGGAGTTCGAGGCGATGGGCGCCGCGGCATCGACGTTTCTCAACATCGGCCCGGCGTTCGGCGACGCCGGCCCCTACGGCACGTATGATGGGTTCTCGATGACGACGAAGACGGCGATGATCGTGTTGATGTGGATCGGCCGGATCGAGATCATTCCGGTGCTCGTGTTGTTCACGGCGGCGTTTTGGAAATCATGAAACTCAGAGTCAAATGGCGGACGACCGCGAGCCTCGTCGGGACGGTCCTGAAATACATCGCGCTCGCGATGGCGGTTCCCCTCGTCGTCTCGCTCGTGTACATGGAGGATATCGCGGTGTTCGCCGTCTCGATGGTGATTGTCGTCACGCTCGGTCTCGCCCTCGAACGCCTCGATCCCGATCCCGATCTCGGTCCCGCCGAGGCGCTGTTGCTCGTCGCCGTCTCGTGGTTCGCCGTCGCGGTCGTGGGGACGATCCCGTACCTGATTGCCGGCTACGGAACCGCCTCGGCACTCGCCAACCCGATCAACGCGCTCTTCGAGTCGATGTCCGGATTCACGACGACCGGGGCGACCGTCATGGGCGAGATATCGACGGAGCGTCACTCCCACGCCCTGTTGCTGTGGCGACAGCTCACCCAGTGGCTCGGCGGGATGGGGATCATCGTCTTGATGGTCGCGATCCTGCCCGAACTCGCGGTCAACGGCGCACAGCTGATGAAAACGGAGTCGCCGGGGCCGGATCTCCAGAAGCTCACGCCGCGGATCGCCGAGACCGCACGGGTACTTTGGCTCGTCTACTTCGGGTTCACGGCGCTGCTCGCTGTTCTTTTGTACACGCTCCATCTCGCCGGCTTCGCGCCGAACATGGGCGCGTACAACGCCGTCGCCCACGCGTTCACCACGCTCCCGACAGGCGGGTTCTCCCCCGAAGGCGACAGTATTGCCGCGTTCTCGGCGGTCGTCCAGTGGGTCATCATCCCGTTTATGATCGTCGCCGGGACGAACTTCGCGCTGTTTTGGCACTTACTCGAGGGCGATATCCGGACGCTGCTCGGGGACCCGGAGTTTCGCGCCTACGCCGGGGCGATCGCGGCTCTGACGGCAATCTTGACGGCACTTCTGTACGGCGGCGGCGCGCCGCCCCAAGAACTGGGTGGGACGACGGCTGGCAACGCCGAAAATGCCCTCAGACAGGCCGCCTTCCAGATCGGATCGCTCATGAACTCCACGGGATTTGCGACGAGTGACTTCGCGCAGTGGGAGCCGGCCGCACAGACGCTGCTTCTGTTTACGATGTTCATCGGCGGGTCGGCCGGATCGACCGGCGGCGGCATCAAGGTCATCCGCTGGCTCATCGTTCTCAAAGCGGTCCGCCGGGAGCTGTTCCGGACGGCCAGACCCGACGCCGTCAAGCCGGTCCGTCTCGGCGGCTACGTCATCGACGAGGACGTCGTCCGGGGAATCATGGTGTTCACGCTGTTATATATGGTCCTTTTCGGCGTCGCAACGGTGTTTTTCGTCGTCGATTCGTTGCGCGTCGGCTACGAACTGAGCACCCTCGAGGCGGCGAGTGCGTCGATCGCGACGCTCGGCAACATCGGCCCCGGGTTCGGCTCGCTCGGTCCGTTCGGGAGCTACGCCGCGTTCCCGCCCGAGACGAAACTCGTGATGGTCTTTTTGATGTGGATCGGTCGCCTCGAGATCGTTCCGGTGCTCGCGATCTTCACCGGCGCGTTCTGGAAGCGGTAGCCGCCGCGGTGGGGCTCTCGGCTCCTACCGCTGGCCGAAAAGCCGCCGGAGGACGTTCCGCCCGGCCGGCCGTTCCGCGATCCCGACCGAGCAGTTGAGATCGCTGATGACGCTGAGATGCAGCGAGTCCGTGACGAGCCGCGAGAGCAGCCCACGCTCGGTCGCGCCGATCAACACGAGCGATTTGTCCGCGGCGGCGCGTTCGATCGCCACTTCGACGTCCCCGGAATCGTCGACGAGGAACTCGGCGTCGCCGAGATCGTGCTCCTCGGCCCACGATCGGAGGAACGCTTCCCCTTGCTCCGTGTCGGCCGGCGATTCGACCACGTGGAGCAACGACACCTCCGCACCGATGCTGTCTTTGAGCGTGTTCGCGATCTCGGCGCTCAGATCGGAGTCGGGGCCGCCGGCGGTCGGCAGGAGGATGCGCGACATGTCGTCCCCCCGATCCTTATAAACGAGGAAGTCACACGGCAGCTCGCTTTTGAGTTCGTCGAGCCCCCGCTGGGGTTTGTCGGTCGCCCACGGTCGGTTGTCGTCCCACCCGAGCAACACGAGATCGGCCTGCATCGCGTCCGCTTCGTCGAAGATTTCGGTGAACGACCGGTGTGAGACGACCGTCGAGGAGCTGTATCGCACGTCGTAGTTGCCGGCGACCTCCTCGATGTCCCGGAGGAGTTTCTTCGATTCGCCCCTGACCCGTTCGACCTGACCAGCCCCGTGTCGCTGCACCATCTGGTTGGACGTCTTGACCAGGTGGACGACGTGAACGTTCGCGTCCGGATGCTGTTCGCCGAGCGTGCAGGCGAGTTCGACGAGATGCCCCTCCGTCCGTGGGTTCGCGATCGGAACCACGATCCGGTAGGCGTCCTCCTCGCCGCCCTCGGCGTCGCCGCCGGTATCCAACAGAGGGACGTACGAACGCCCGACGAATCCACCGAAGAGCCACTCACGGAGCGAGAGCCGGCGCTTGATGCCCTCGAAGCGCGCTTCCTCGAGCCGCTCTTCCGTCGTCTGGAAGTAGTTGACGACGGTGACGAGGAGAACGCCGCCGATGGTGTTGCCGAGCAAAACGGGGAGAACGAACCAGACCATACCACTTATAAGCGCGGTCTCGCCGAGGAAGACGAGGTACATGAGTTCGGTAAAGGAGACGACGACGTGGAACAGGTCCGCAAGCGGGATCATGAGGAAGGCGATGTAGACGAGGAAGAACCGCGAGATGGTGTCGCGGGCGGCGAAGTCGAGCCAGACGACGCCGGCGACGATGAGGCCGGCGAAGCCGGCTTTGAAAAAGAGGTCCCAGAAGCCGGTTTCGATGCCGTGACGGGAGATGTCGATCGCGGCGACGGTCGCCTCCGGCGAAAACACGCCCGTGTAAGCCAACACGACCGCCCCGGCGAGCCCCCCCGCAAAGTTCCCGACCGCAACGACGCCCCACGTTCGCAACAGCGCGGGAAGGCTCGCGAGCCGTTCGAGCACCAACGCGACGGGCGGGAGGGTGTTTTCGGTGTAGAGTTGGTAGCCGCCGAGGATGATGTAGATGAAGCCGATGGGGTACAGAAGGGAGGCGACGACGGCGCTGTCGGTCTTTGCGGTCATCGATGCGTAGATGAGAAAGGTGAGCGTGATGGCGAACCCGCCGGCGAGCGCACTGAAAAACAGCTCCCGCCCCTCCGTCGTGACCTCCTCGTCGGCGGCGGCGATGATGCGCTGGAACACCTCGTCGGTCTCGAAGCGATCTCGAATAACCTCGCCGGTCGCCGGCGCGCCGCTTCTCGATCGTTCGACTGCGTCCCGGATCGAATCCCCTTCGTCCGGCTCCCGGTCACTCATTATCGGGTACAACACCACCCCCCGACTAATGAGTTTATATTACCCGCAGCTCCGGAGCTCGTATGCTTTCTCTGCCCCGTACACCTCACGGAACAGCGACTCGACGAAATCGGCGGCGTGTTTCGCGTCCGTTACCGCGGAGAGATACACGGTATCGCCGTCCGCTTTCCGCGTCTCCGGCTGTTTGATCTTGAAGACGTGATACGCCGACAGAAGCTCCTCGAGTCGGTCCCGTTCGTCCGTTCCGATCTCGAGTCGGAGCACTCGATCATCGTACTCGACCGTGGCTCCCTCGGCCTCGAAGACGGCCGACTCACCGGTTCGCCGCGAGTCGGTGATCCGGCGCACGAGCAACGCTCGCCGCTCCGTTGGGGTGTCGGCCGGCATTACCCCCCTCTCGAAGGGCCACTCACATCAACCCGACGCTTGGCGGCCCCGAACGCGGCCCGGCTACTCGCCGGGGTCGGAAGCGCCGATGGGCTTTCGTTCCGTCGGCGCGTTCAGTCAACTCTTTTAGGGATCGTTCTGAAGGGCCGGGTATGAGCCAGCCGAAGATTCTGCTGTTGGGCGCACCGGGTGCCGGCAAAGGGACCCAATCGAGTAACGTCGTCGAGCACTACGGCATCGATCACGTGACCACCGGTGACGCGTTGCGTGCGAACAAGGACATGGAGACCGAACACGGGACGCCCCGGGAGTTCATGGAGGCCGGCGAGTTGGTCCCCGATCCCGTCGTCAACGAGATCGTCAAAGCCGCCCTCGACGACGCCGACGGTTTCGTGCTCGACGGCTATCCGCGAAACCTCTCGCAGGCGGAGTATCTCTCCGATATCACCGATCTCGACCTCGTTGCGCTTCTCGATGTGGGCAAAGAGGAACTCATCACGCGGCTCACCGGCCGGCGGATGGACCCCGAGACCGGCGACATCTACCACACGGAGTTCAACATGCCCGACGACGAGGAGATCCGCGACCGCCTCGTCCAGCGCGACGACGACACCGAGGAGACCGTCCGGGAGCGGCTCCGGGTCTTCGATGAGAACACCCAGCCCGTGATCGACCACTACGACGACGCCGACAAACTCGTCCGAATCGACGGCGAACAAACGCCCGAGGACGTCTGGGAGGACCTCGCGGACGCGATCGACGACGCGGCCTGAGCGGCGACATCCTTTTTCGCGCCACGCTCCGACCGGAGAGCGTGAACTCCCGCGATTTCGAGGCTCGGATCGATGCGGCCCGCGAGGGCGGCCGGCGGATCGACGAGAACGGCTCCGAGCGTGTCGTTCTCGAGCGCCCGAGCTACGGTTCGCGGCTCGGCTACCTCCTCGTCGGCGCGGCGACGGTGTGGTGATCCTTCGGGTTCGGAAACGTCGCCTATGCTGTCTACGAATACCTCAAGCACACCGAATACAGGGTCCTCCACAGCGAGGCGAGCGACGAGGAGCCGATGGAGGCGCTCCGGCGGCGCGACGCCCGCGGGGAGATCGACGAGGCCGAACTCGAACGCCGCGCCGAGCGGATCGCACAGTCGGAAACCGAGCCACCCTCCGAGCACCGGCTCGATCGGCTCAAACAACGTCCGGTGACGACGGACGACAGCCCCCGGCCCGAAGGATCGTAAGGGTCCAGCCCGTACCCCGGATAATGCGATCCCGAGTCGCCGTCCTCGCCTGCTGTCTCCTAGTCGTTCTCGCCGGCTGTGCGGGAACGGGGATCACACCGGATAATGGTCCCTCAGAAGCTCCTTCGAACGAAACCCCATCACCTCCGCCCGACGGCACGCTCGAGGTCCACGCGATCAACGTCGGACAGGCGGATGCGACCCTGCTACGGACCGACGAGGAGACGATGCTCATCGATTCCGGCGATTGGCGAAACGACGGCGAGACGGTGCTTTCATATCTCGATGCCCACGGCGTCGACCGCATCGACCACCTCGTCTCGACGCACGGCCACGCCGACCACATCGGCGGCCACGAGGCGGTTATCGACCACTACGAGACCGACGGTGAGGGCATCGGAGCGGTGTATGACTCCGGTGTCACCCACACCTCACAGACGTACGAGCGATACCTCGACGCGATCGATCGACACGACGTGACGCTTTTCGAGGTTCGGGAGGGTGATGAGATCCCGTTCAACGGAACCGCGACAACCGTTCTCAACCCCGCGGAGCCACCTGAGGGCGATCTCCACTACGACAGCGTTTCGGTGTCGGTCGCCGTCGGGGAGACCTCGTTCCTGTTCACCGGTGACGCCGAGCGGGACGCCGAGTCACGGATGCTCGACACCCACGGCGAGCGCCTCGAAGCGGATATCTATCACGCCGGCCACCACGGCTCGAACACCTCCTCCGGACCCGCGTTCCTCGATGCGGTCGATCCGGAGGTGGCGATCGTCTCCTCGGCGTATGACTCCCAGTACGGCCACCCCCACGATGAGCCGCTCGAGCGGTTCGCGGCACGGGACATCGGGACGGTCTGGACCGGGGTCCACGGCTCCATCGTCTTCGAGAGCGACGGCGAGGAGATCGCCGTCCGGACCCACCACGACGCGACGACCGATCCCCTCGGGATCGAGTCCGAACCCGAGGCGACGGCGGAGCCGTCCGAACCGACCGAAGAACGGTTCGTGGTGGGGACCGCCGCCGCTGCCACCGTCGGTCCGGCCACGACACCGGAGGGCGTGTCGACATGACGCTTGAGGGCACGTACGTCGGGACGCTCGATCGGGTCACGGCGGGGGTCGCTGTCTTCCTCGTCGAGGACGGCGACGAGACGATCGGGGAACGCCGGATCGCCGCCGATGAACTCCCCGACGACGCATCCGAGGGGGATGTCTGTCGGCTCGCGTTCGAGGACGGGGAACTCGTTGGGATCGAACCGCGACCCGACGCGACCGCGGCCCGACGCCGGCGACTTCGAGAACGCTTCGAGGATCTCTCCCGTCGGCTCGGCGACGAGTAAGTCCCGTGCCCGATCGCGCCGGAACACGACTTCGTCGGTGGACCCGAAGCCGCGATCGAAGGTAAAAGGTTGATTACCCGGCCTCCGTTAGGGTCGGTAATGGCACGCACAGCCTCGAAGGTACAGGACCTCGTCAAGGAGGACGCGGAGATGGAGGACGCCATCGAGTACCTCCTCGACCGCGCCGACGAGGGGACGGTCTCGTGGGGCGACGTCTCCGACGAACTGACGAGCGGGCAGTGGGGCCGGCTCATCGAAACCGGGCTCCTCGTCGACTCCGACGGCGAGGGGTTCGACCTCGCCGACCCCGACGGCGTTCGCGACGCGCTCGATGACGACGACCTCGAGCTCCCGGACCCCCCGGACGCCGACTCCTCGTGGTCGAAGTGGGACAAGATGGCCGCCGTCGGCTCCATCGCGCTGTTCGCCGGATACGCCTTCAGCTCCGTCAGGGAGCCGCTTGCGGACGCGTTGAACGTCTTTCTCGGCCCGCTTCTCGGGTTGCTTCCGTTTTTCGCCGTCGTGATGGTGCTTGCGCTTTTCACCGGGCTGTACTCGACGCTCCTGCAGTCGAATCTCATGGATATGGACGTGATGGGCGCATACCAGGGTCGGATGAAGGAGATCCAAAAGCGCCGCAAGGAGGCCAAAGAGCGCGGCGACGACGAGGCGCTCGAACGCATCCAAGACGAGCAGATGGAGGCGATGGCCGACAACCTCGGGATGTTCAAAGAGCAGTTCCGGCCGATGGTGTGGATCATGGTGTTGACGATCCCCGTCTTCCTGTGGATGTACGCCATCGTCGGGTTCCGGGGCGCGCCGCTGTACCCCGAAATCGAGCTCGCACCGATCGTGATGCCGTTCGTCGGCGAGGTCGGCTGGAACCACGGGATCGTGGGCCCGATCCAGGTGTGGATCGTCTGGTATTTCGTCTGCTCGATGTGTTTCACCCAGATCATCCGCAAGGCGTTGAACATCCAGACGACGCCGACCTGATCGGGCCGCAAGCGGTTTGATTTTCCGGACGCGAAGGGTAACGTCTTTGACCCACAGCGGCACAGTACTGATATGTTGATAACCATCTCCGGCCCCGCCGGCAGCGGCAAAAGCACCGTCGCCGCCGGGCTGGCCGAGCGGCTCGGGTCCGAGCACATAAGCGGTGGTGACATCTTCCGGGATCTCGCCGCCGAGCGCGATCTGACGCCGTTGGAACTGAACAAACTCGCCGAGGAGGACGAAGCCATCGATCTGGATCTCGATCGCCGACAGCGCGAACTCGCGACCGGGCGCGAGGATCTCGTCCTCGAGTCGCGGCTCGCGGGCTGGATGGCCGGCAACGAAGCCGATTTCAGGATCTGGCTCGACGCGCCGCTTGATATCCGCATCGAACGGATCGCTGACCGCGAGGACAAACCGATCGCCACGGCGCGCGAGGAAACCGTCGAGCGGGCCGACAGCGAGGCGCTGCGCTACCGGGAGTACTACGGCATCGACATCGACGAGCTGGAGATATACGACCTCGCGCTCAACACCGCCCGGTTTTCGCCCGGCGCGGTTCTCGATGTCGTCATCACCGCCGTCGAATCCTACGACGCCGACGCCGACGAGGGCAAAACCCCCGTCGACGTCGAGTACGAGTTCTGACCATGCGTGAACGTGGTTCGCCGGCGGATCGGGACCCGGAGACGCTGCTTGCGTTCGGAGTCGTGAACCTGGATAAACCCCCCGGCCCGTCGGCCCACCAGGTCGCCGCCTGGGTCCGCGACATGGCGGGCGTCGAGCGCGCCGCCCACGCCGGAACGTTAGACCCCAAAGTCACGGGTTGTCTGCCGATATTGACCGGAACGGCGACCCGCATCGCGCAGGTGTTCGACGACAGCCGGAAGGGGTACGTCGCCGTCCTCGAGGTCCACGGCCCGGTTCCGAGCGACTTCGAGTCGACGCTCTCGGAGTTCGAAGCCCCGCTGTATCAGAAGCCGCCGCGGAAATCGGCCGTCGTCCGGCGGCTCCGGACCCGCGAGATCCACCGCCTCGAGGCGATCGAACGCGACGGTCGACGGATCCTCCTCGATATCGAATGCGACAGCGGGACCTACGTCCGCAAGCTCTGTCACGATCTCGGGCTCGCGTTGGGCACCGGCGCACACATGGGTGATCTCCGACGCCGGAAGACCGGTGGGTTCGACGACACGACGCTGTCGACGATGGAGGATCTCGCAGACGGCCTCGCCTTTTACCGCGAGGATGGCGACGCCGAGTTGCTCCGGGAGGTCGTTTCCCCCGCCGAACGCGCACTCGAAGGGCTGCCCTCCCTGACGGTCGCCCCCTCCGCCGCCCGCGAGATCGCCGAGGGCGCACCCGTCTACGCACCCGGCGTGATCGAGGCCGAACTGGGCGACGCCGACGCGGGCGATCTCGTCGCCTGCTACACCCCCGACGGCGCGGCGGTCTGTCTCGGTCACCTGGTCGGCGATCCCGACGGCGACTCCGGGACCGTCCTCGAGTTGGAGCGCGTTCTGGTCTGAGCGCCGACGCGAAACGAAGACGTTAAACGTTCCTCAGCCATCCCTCGAAACGCAAGGGACCGTGGGGTAGTGGTATCCTCTGCGGATGGGGTCCGTTGGACCCGTGTTCGAATCACGGCGGTCCCACTCCCACTTTTTACTTCGTCGGGTTCGCCTTCGGCGAACCACTCCTCGTAAAAACTTGGGGGAAAAACTGCCGGACGCTCACTTCGTCGTCGGCGCTCCGCGCCGACTGCCTGAGGGACCTCCGGTCCCTCTCTGTTCGCGTCCGGTACTGAAACTGGACAGCAAACAGCAACTCCAGTGGGGATGGCCGTGTTGATTGCTTATTTATATGCGTCGCCGAGGGCTAAACCTGTCTGAGCCGTGATTCGAGCAGACGAGTCGCAGCGGCCGAGCGGAGCGAGGCCGACCGTCTCGGCGAGTTCGAATTCACGGCGGTCCCACTACGTTTTGCTGTGAACCACCCGTGAGCAGCACATGCTGGCGGTCCCATACACTTCTGCCGACGCTGCGTCGCCAGCTTCGGCTGAATTTGTGTTAGCCGCGATTCAAGCAGGCTGGGATCATCCACTAAGTCGCGACAGGTGGGTGACAACACTATCGCTTGCTGCTATTCTTTATAAACCCATCCGCGCGCCAGAGCTGATGGGTCCTGTTTTCGGGGTGTGTTTCATCTGGACAGCTTCGAGCGACCGACGTTTCAGCCGGCTGATCTGTAGCCGCCGTAAAAATCCTCTTAGCGAGTGTCCCTAACGGGACAAAGACCTGCTCAGGCCTCCGGCCTTCGCAGAAAAAACAACCGCAGTTGTTCCACTTGAAACAGTCGATACGCTTACGCAACACAGTGAAACAGTAGTATCTATCTGGCAACTGGCAAATGAGCTAGTGCAAGATGCAGAGAATTGATACAGCATTAGCATCCGCGCGAGTGAAGCGAAGCGCGGTTCCCGGACGGCGAGGCCGGAGGCCGAGCCGTCCGCCTTTTTCATCGAAGTTTTTGCGCCGAGCGGTTCGCCGGAGGCGAACCCGAGGCGTAAAAAGTTCGCGCCCTGTATCTTGCACAGTTGTTTATATCTATCAAACAGCCATCAGAAGTGAGTCGCTCATGATCGTTCTACCGGGCCCGACCTACCTATGAATCTGGAGTGGTGTATCGCAACCTTTGCACTTGATCTCCCATTTATGAGCATCTTCCCACAGCACATCATACCCCTTCCGCGGACTAACGGATTCAATATGTCTGAACTCTCTACCACACTCTGGACATGACTCGAATGAGCTAGTAACCTCTGTAGACATGTATGTTAACGTGCATCACAAATTAATAAGTTCTTTGGCTATTAATAATTATTGATCGGTTGTCGGATAACTGGTGAAATTCGTAATCGGCATCACCGACTGTCGTACTAAGCGATTCGCTGGGCATGGTTCGCAGTCAGCTACAGAAGTGGGCACACTTGGATTTGAACCAAGGGCCGTCCAGTTCTATTGAGGGTGACGCAACTCCGGTGAAAGAATCCCGAAGGATTCCCCGACCGTCATCCTCGCTAGTGCCGGCCGTTCTGCCAGACTGAACTACGCGCCCAAATACCGTTTCGAAACGCAGAATAATAGTCTCCCCTGTCGGTTTATTTTTGATACACTGCTGGCTGTCGGGGAGTACACCGCCGTTATAAAACTGGATCCGGAAATACGGGCGAAGCTAAAAAAGCGCGTATGAAGCTCCTCTCCCGGTGGAGGAGGTAATTAAAGAGTGGTCATCTGGCGTTTCGGTCCCTGCTGTATTCGCGCTTTCTATCTTGCACGGCAGTCGGTAACGACATCACATAGCCGATAGCTGTTCACCAAGTTAGCTAAGAGCAATAGTCGAAACGAAGGTCAGGTTCGCGCCGTTCAGTCGACCAGTTCGATCCGGAACCCGGAGCAGCCGACGTGTTCGACTCGAGCGTAGTTCTCAACGCTTTCGCCGTCTTCAACGAATCCAAGTTCTCGAAGATCGTCATTCGGCAGCGTCACGCTCGCCGATTCGCCCCCGTCCATCGTTCACAGCGGCGCGTTTTTAAACGTTATAAATCGCTAGCGGTCGGCTCCCGCTCTCTACCCGTCGGTTTCTGGGTCCGGCTCTTCGGCCCCGTCGCCCCTGGTGTCGCCGACTTCATCAGTCTCAGTCGTTTCGTCCGCTGCCGGTTCGGTGTCGCCAGGTGCCGCCGACTCCGTTGTCGGCGAGGAAGTCGTTTCGATGCTGACATCGTCGCCGCCTGTGGGCTGTCCGGGGGGGTCGATGGCGTCACGGGCAATCGTTCCGTACATGTAGCCGGCCGTTCCCAGAAGCACGCCACCGGCGATCGCCTTCAGAACGCTCCCGCGTCTGAGGCCGGTTATCGTCCCGATGCTCCCGGCGACAACCGATGCCGCGGCCGGGATCGACACGTCGATCGTCGCGAGTTCGTCAGTAATCGTCTCGTCGACCATACCGAGGGTTCGTTCGTGAGACGAATATATTGATTGGTTGTGTCGGGAACGGCGGCGTTTCGCGGTCCGCTGTGTTCTCGATCCATGGACGGAGCTGGCCGAGTGTCTCAGGATCGTACGGAAGCCTTCCGTCCCCGTCATGACGGGAGACGGAGCCTTTCGGACCGCTTTGTCCCGAGGCAATTCACCGGACCAACAACAACAGTCTTGAACCCCTAGGACCAATTACCCGTATGGTAGATACTGAGGAAACACCTGCCGAAGTGATAGACGGAGTCGGTACCGACGGGCTCGGAACGGCGATGATAGCGTCGATCGGGTCGGTCGCGCTGGCGCTGTACTTTTATTATATCCAGGGCGACAAACAGCGAGGCCAGTTCGTCGGTCTGTGGCCCGCGACGATCCTCGCTGTCGCATCGTATTTCAAACTCGAAGAGATCAAGCAGGCAGTCGAACGAGCCGACGAGTAGGCGGACCCTGATCTGTGTGGACCCGTCTCGATCGCCACGGAGCGGACGCGGCTATCCGCTCGGGGAGCTCTCGGAGCCGCTCGCGCCACCATCGGACGTCTGTCGGGTGTTCTCCCAGCGCGAGTAGATCTCGACGAGGGCCAACATGCTGAGCAGGACCCCGGCGATGATCATGACTGTGTCCGACTCGGTGGAGGTCATACCGTGTATTTGTGCTGATGCGTAAAAACGGTTCACCCTCGAACTCGTACGGAAAGAGCAGTCCGCGGTGATGAGGGCTCTCTCGAACCACCCGTTCCCGGGGCAGTTCGGGTTTTTATTTCTTTGTTCCTTTGGCCGGGGCGTACAGCACGGTCACGACGAACTCGCCTTCGAAGCCGAGGAACTGATGATCGGTCCCCGGTTCGAGATGGACGATGTCACCTCCGGAGACGTCGTGGATCTCACCTTCGACGTTGAGTTGTGCGCATCCGGAATCGACGTGATAGATTTCGTCTTCGGCGTGGGCGTGCATCGGATCCTCGTCGCCCTCCTCAAAGGTCATTATCTCCAGGCTGACGGCCTCGGTCCGAAGGGTTTCGATCGATTCTTGATCATCCGGAACGCCCTTCGCTACGTCGCTTGCGCTAAAGAACTCAATAGACATGCACTCTTGACTCTTACAGGCTAAGTCCCCGTCCTCAAGGAGCAACGCAGACCGAAGGTCGAGTAGCGTTAACGAGAACGGAGTTCTCGTTCGCACATCAGAACGCTTTGCGTTC
>OBKM01000533.1_pt1 | contig 18604 bp, 14 predicted proteins | sample 1519691 | NCBI WGS metagenome assembly OBKM01 (sample SAMEA37050418, study PRJEB22526) | metagenome | biome: saline pan; feature: lake; material: water | place: Egypt | collected 2015 | depth 0.5 m | reverse complement strand
AGACCACACCGCGTCTCTCGTTTAATTCTAGCAGATCAGAGCTGAAGCCGCACTAGAGTGAGTTCAGTAATCTATCCCCGACGATTGACGCAGTTACTGCTCCCAAATTGGCGGTCACCACTCCACCCATCAAGTTGCTGATATGATCTTGTCTCATCTGGTGAAACAGGTGTCGGCTTGATGATATTGTGACGAGTTGGTGTACAAGATACAGGACACGTATATGATTGCGTTAAGTTTGGCGTACATTGTGGTAGACTGCGAAGGCTTCGAACCAATTTTGAACGGTCTCTAGCGCGACATGACTAAAAATATTTGCGAGTGAAGATGTTCGTCATTTTATTTCTCAAGAGATACGTTCGACAGCATTTCGATTTCCATGGCGAATTGCCTGAAATCGACATCCATCTTCAGCAAAAACTGGGCCAAGGTAATCTGCGTCGTCGACGAGAAATTTGATACCATCAAGCTGGTAGCGTCGGTGAAGCTCGGTGAGAAACCACCATATTTTTTGTTTCGTTGCAGTCGGATAGAGGCTTAGATGGAGGATTTCGTTAGCATACGGATCAACTGCCCCGTACAGCCAGAACTTCTAACCGTGGAGACGGATCATCTTTCTTTCAACCGCGAACTGATCCGCAGAGACTGTCGAAATCGGCTGTAGATCGACCTTATGAACCCAGTTATGAGCAGCGACATAACTCTGATTGATCCAAAAGCTTTCGAGAAGTTTATTTTACCTCGCATAGCGGTATATCGGCCAAGTGATAGCGGATCTACTTCAATCGCCCAGCACGGAGTTCGATTTCGCTCCACAAACGATAGCTCGATCCACGCAATACCTTCGCTGAGACGGTCGAAATCTGTCATAGACACTCAGAGCTCGTCCGCCTCATCCTCTAACTTTACGCGACCCCGACTTCCCGCCTCACTTCTCTTCGGTTGACGACCTATCCTGCCGTCTTACAGCGATTCGCTAGTGACTAATGGGGTAATCCAAACACCACCGAATTAAGTCCTCGAAAAATGTACTAGATAACAGTGTATGTCAGATCATTTGACCGACGAAAGTAGTGGGGATGAGGCGATTGATGATGATCAAATCGGTGATCTAGTTTCAGATCATCTTGATAAAATCGATTACAAAATATACCGAATTCTGAACGAAGACGGACGCATTTCGGATACAGACCTCGGTGAACGAGTCGGCCTCTCGCGAACGGCAGTTCGCCGCCGCCGTCGGAAGTTGCAGGAGGAGAACATGCTCAAGATTATCGGCGTGTTAGTCCTTCAGGAAGCCGAACTAAGTTATGTTGACGCCCGGGTGACGATCAGTTCCGACGCGACGAGAGATACCATCGACGAGTACATCAATTTTTTAATTGACCAGGAACTTGTGTATGAAGTTGACGAATACCTAGGCCAGTCGGATATCCTCATTCGCGTCTGGCATAGGTCATTACAGGATGTCAAGACGTACGTAACCCAGATCACGCAACGGGATATCGTTGAGGATGTAGAAATAACACCAATAACAAAGACGCACAAGGCTTGGCACGGCGAAATCGAGGACAGAACGGACTGACGTCCGTATTAAAAGGTAGCAAGGTGGATTCCCCGGGCCACCGTGTCCTAGAAGGAAGCCGATATTCAACCTGATTTTCAACTGTCACAGGCTAAGTCCCCGTGCTTAAGAAGCGACCAAAGGGAGCGAGCAGGGCGGGGTAGTTCACTTATGATTTTATGCGGTAGTTGACAGCGGCGAGCAGCTGACCCATCTTGAGCAGTCACGCATCGGCGACTGACGTAACCAGTCCACTGCGAGATAGTTGTGCTAGTTATTTTTAACTAATCGCTGGCGAAATCGGTCGAGATCTGAAACTCAGGATTCCGGTCTGTGTTCGTCATGGAGGAGGCAACGGCTGACGTGATCAGTACCGACATCGACAAGTTCGGGCTCGATTTGAGAACAGTCGTTGACGGCCCGGTGACATCGCGGGTGGAACGGACAACCCGAAGGCGGATCGGAAGGGTCGGGCGCCTCACCACGAATTGAGATCCGTTCCGGCTTGAACGCTGCTTCCGACTCCTCAACGATCGGAATCGCGGACAATAGCTGTTCAGTATACGGATTCTGCGGGGCATCAAACAGCGTCTCCGCAGGTGCCTTTTCCATGAGCTTTCCGAGGTACATTACGCCGATACGGTCCGCGATGTTCTTCGTGAGGCTCAGGTCGTGCGTGATCATCAGATACGAGAGATTGAGTTCCGCTTGTAACTCCTCAAGGAGCGCAATTACCTTGGCTTGGACGCTCACGTCTAACGCACTCGTCGGTTCATCGAGAACGAGCAGGGACGGGTTTAGCGTTAGGGCTCTGGCGATTGCGATCCTCTGTTTCTGTCCGCCGGAAAGCTCATTTGGATACCGATACAGGAAGTCCTCAGGCAGGTCAACACGACCGAGCAGTTCCGCGACGCGTTCTCGGCGTTCAGCTTTAGTACCGATATTGTGGACAATTAGCGGCTCGGCGACAATATCTTTGATCCGCTTTCGCGGATTCAGCGACGATGTTGGATCCTGATAGACAACTTGAATCTCTCGTCGAACCGGCTTGAGATCCCGTTCGGACAGGTCCGAAATTTCACGTCCGTTGAACCTGATCGATCCTCCTGTTGGCGCGTGAAGCCGAGCGATTGTCTTCCCAAGCGTCGTTTTTCCACAGCCGGATTCGCCAACGATTGCGAAAGTTTCTCCCCGTCGGACATCGAATGAGACACCGTCTACAGCTTTCACCTCGCCGATCTGTTTTTTGAGCAGTCCGCCCGTAATTGGGTAGTACTTTTCGAGGTCTCGAATTTTGAGAAGCGGCTCCTCAATGCTATCGATTCCACCGGTATCGTCAGTTCCGAACAGGTCGCTATTCACTGGAATCCTCCCCGGTTTGAGACCGCTGTCCGTTAGTTGAGGCGGTCGCACCCTCACTTCTGCCGTCTGCGTTCGACCGGCCTTGAGAAGACTCCGCTGTTGGCCCGTCTTCGAACGTGGATCCACTGTTAAACTCGATCTCTTCGAGCGCAATTTTTGCTGCTTCGTCCCGGGAGAGACCGTCCTCGTAGAGGTGGCAGGCTACTTCCTGCCCTGAAGATAGTTCGTATCGCGGCGGTCGTTCGACGTCGCACGTACCGGTCATAGCAGCCGGGCAGCGCGGATGAAACCGACAGCCCGACGGTGGAGCAGTGTAATCCGGGAGGAGCCCCTCGATCCCGTCGCGATCGAATTCGGTGAGCTTTGGAACGCTGTCAACGAGTCCCCGGCTGTACGGATGTAACGGCTCGTCCAAGATCTCATCTCGAGTGCCGACCTCGGCGATTTCACCGGCATACATGACGTAGATCCGGTCGGCGATCCGACGGGCGACGCCGAGGTTGTGCGTGATATACAGCATTGAGAGGTTCTCGCGCTCGATCTGTTCGGTCAACAGACCAAGGATTTGGTCCTGAACGGTGACGTCAAGCGCCGTCGTCGGCTCGTCTGCGATGAGGAACTCGGGTTCACTGAGCATCGCCATTGCGATCAGAACCCGCTGGCGCATCCCACCAGATAGCTCGATCGGATACCGACCGAGAACGCCTTCCGGATCCGGAATCTGGAGCTGATCGAGCAGTTCGACGCTCCGATCGCGCATTACTGCTTTGTCTGCGTCTCGCCGACCGAGCACGTTGCGAACGATGTCGACCCAACCGACGTTGGTTTTTCCCTGGTAGCTCAGAACGTCTCGCATCATCTCACCGATAGTAAACACCGGTGAGAGACTCGTCATCGGGTCTTGGAAAATCATTCCCATTGACTCGCTTTTGACTCGTTCGTGGGCAGCCTGATCGCTAAGGAGTTCTTCACCTTTATAATAGAGTTCTCCATCGATGATCTCGCCTGGGGGCTGGGGGAGCATCCCCATGATCGTTTCTGCCGTGACACTCTTGCCACAGCCAGATTCACCGACGATGGCAACGGTTTCGCCCTCATCGACAGTGATATTGATGTCATTGATGACGCGAGCTCGGCCGTCGAACGTGTCGAAATGAACTTCGAGGTTGCGAAGTTCTATGATTGGATCGGTTATACTCATGTTAGTCTACCTCCACGTCAAGGACGTCACGAAGCCCGTCACCGAGTAGGTTGAACCCGAGAACAGCGATGAAGATAGCTACGCCAGGGAACGTTGAGTACCACCATTGTGCGGGTAGGTACGCGCGTCCCTCGGCGATCATCGTCCCCCACTCGGGCGTAGGCGGTTGGGCACCGAGTCCGAGGAAACCGAGGCTGGCCCCGATCAGGATGGCATAGCCCATGTCGAGGCTGAACTTGACAGTGATCGGTGCCAGCACGTTGGGGAGAATTTCCCGGAACATGATTCGGAGTCGCCCCGCACCGATGCCACGGCTGGCTTCGACGAACTGCTCTTCGCGGACCGAGATGACTTCTCCGTAGACCAGCCGAGCGTACCACGGCCACCAGACGATGGCAATGGCGATCATCGCGTTTCGTAGGCTTGGCTCGAGTGGTACTGCCACCGCGAGTGCGAGTACGAGCGGCGGGACCGACAGGAAGACGTCAGTGATTCGCATGAGAACCTGTCCGGTGATTCCGCCGACGTACCCTGCGACGAGGCCGACTGGAACGCCGATCCCGATCGCGAACGTGAGAACGAATAATCCAAGCGCGAGCGAGTATCGGGTGCCGAATATCACTCGTGAGAGGATGTCTCGTCCAGCTTGATCGGTTCCGAACGGATGTACGAGACTCGGTTCGGCGAATCGGTTTGCGAAGTTGACTGCGGGTTCACCCATGAAACCGGCGTCTTGGGGATGCCGGGCGATATACGGTGCAAAGATGGCAATAACGATGAGTCCGACGATGATTCCGAGACCCACCAGCGACAGGGGGTTCTGGCGGAATCGATAGGCGATTCGTCGAGCGCTTTCTTTGCGGTTCTCCATCGCTTCCGAACTGAACAAGTTTTCGATCGTGCTCATTCGCCGTCACCTCCGTACCTGACGCGCGGATCGAAGTAGCCGTAGAGAATGTCGACTGCTAGGTTCGCGACGATGAACACGATTCCGACGACCAGCGTCACCCCGACGATCGCGTTGATGTCGTTTGAGAGAATTGCGTTGACACCGTAGCGGGCCATTCCCGGCCAGGCGAAAACAATCTCGATGAGAAACGCCGACCCAATAAGGAAGCCGTAATCGAGCGCGATAATCGTTAACGTCGCCGCAAACGACGATTTTAGGACGTATTTGTACGCGATGAGTTTTCCGGGGATTCCCGAGGAATGTAACGCGTGGACGTAGTCCTTGTTCAACTCCTCGATGAAACTTGAGCGAGTCATTCTGGCGATGTCGGCCATTGGTGCGAGTGCGAGCGTAAATGCCGGCAGCGCAATATGTGCGAGTGCACTCCGAAATGCGCGGAAATCCATCGCGATCAGGGTATCGACGAGCATCATTCCGGTTAACCGAGGGGGGGCTTCCACGCCGATTCGTCCGGTTGCCGGGAGTAGCCCTAAGTGGAACGCAAAGACCAATTGGAGCAAGATTGCGGCCCAAAAAGCGGGCATTGAGACGCCGAAGAACGCGAACAGTCGACTGGCGTTGTCTTCGGCCTCGTCTTTATTTCTTCCGGCGATAATGCCGAGTGGAACCCCGATAGCGATAGCGATCAGCATTCCGACCGTGATCAGTTCGAACGTCGCTGGGAAAAAGTAGATGAGGTCTGCCGCGACGTTACGGTTTGTAATGAGTGATATCCCCATATCACCTTGCAGCAACCCGGCCATGTAATCGAAATACTGCACCACAACCGGATCGTTGAGCCCCATCTCTTCTCGGAGGGATTGAACAGCTTCGTCTGTCGCTCGCGGACCGAGTGCGAGCCGTGCTGGGTCACCGGGAAGCACACGAGCTAGTGTGAAGATGAGAACCGAGAGCCCAATAAACACGGGAATGCCGGCGAGCGTCCGTCTAATCACGTAGCTTTTGAAGCCCATATTGTGATGATAGTATTTAGCGCAAAACGTTCGATCAGCGCTCGCCGTAGAGACGCCAGAATGCCTTCGAGTATCCGAGAAGCCCGTTATCAACGTACCCACCCACTCGTTCGTTGACGCCGTAGAGTTCCGCTTCGTTGACGACGAACAATGCCGGTGCGTCATCGGCGATGATCTCTTGTGCCTCTTCGTAGTATTCGGTTCGCTGATCGACGTCAATCTCGGTTCGAGCGTCGTCTAGTAACTGATCGACCTCCTCGTTGTCGTACCAGGCCGGGCTCTCCCAACTTCCGTGTGAACTCGTGTGCCACGCGGGGTAGAGAAACGTGTCCGGATCGACGTAGGAGAAAGAGAGGTAGATGGCGTGCATGTCCGACGTCGTGTCCTGGCTCGTTACCATATCCGTGATGCGAGTCCACGGAGCCCCTTCGAGCTCGAGATTGATACCGAGCTCGTTGAGATTCGTTTGTAGCAACAGTCCGATGTTCTCTGTTACTGTCAATCCGGTCACGTAGGTGTAGGTGAGCTCGATGTCTTCGGCGTCGTAATCGGAGTCGTCGAGGTATTCTTGGGCGCGCTCAAGGTCTTGTTCGTACTGGATCACGTCGTCATTGTGGCCCCACATTTCTGAAGGGAGCGGCCCTTGCATCTGATCGGCGTTTCCGAGAAGAATGTCGTCGACGATCTGTTCGTAGTCGACGGCGTACGATATGGCCTTGCGGACATTTATGTCGTTTAGTGGCTCGCGTTGGGTGTGCATGAAGACGTACAACGGCGAGAACGTGACCTCGTCGCTGACGAACACGTGATCGAGGTTTGCAAGTTCCTGATAGGATTCGACGGACAGCCACTCATCGGTCATGTCTGCGGACTCGTCGCCCATCATTCCCGTGACTGTCCCCTCTTCAGGAACGATCTCAAGAACAACTTCATCGAAGAGGTCGTCGCTAGGCCATTCGCCCCACCAGTCCTCGGAACGCTGGAGGATGAGTCGTTCTTCACGCTGGTGTTCGACGAGTTCGTACGGACCGCTGCCAGCGTCGTTCTGTTCAAGCCAGTCTTCGTCATTGGCATCGACCTCTGACTCGTTGACGACCGGCATATAGGGCAATGTAAACAGGAACGGTGCAAACGTCTGATCGGTTTCGATTTCGACCGTGGTATCATCAACGGCGGTAACGCTATCTGGTCCGATCGTGCCTGCCCACATCCAAGAGAGGCCGTCCTGTAGTTCGATCATCCGCTCGAAAGAGTAAACGACATCGTCAGCGGTCACGGAATCGCCGTTATGGAACGTCGCGTCATCGCGTAGGAAGAATTCGTAGGTCTGGTCGTCATCAGCTACTTCCCAGTCTTCCGCGAGGCCCGGTGCCAGTTCTGGTGGCGAGTCGTCAGTGTAGTTGAGCAACGAATCGTAGACGTTGATCGTATAAATGTTCTCGAGGTTATCTGACGCTCGCATCGGATCGACGGTTGACGGAGAGATCGTCGTCGCGTACACGAGTGAGTCGCCTTCATCGTCCCCTCCAGGTTCCTCGCCGTCGTCGCCTCCGGGTTCCTCGCCCGCACAGCCTGCGAGGACTGTGGTCAGTCCACCGGCACCGAAACCCTGTAGCATTCGTCGCCGTCCAATCCGATTCGGAATTAGATGGTTTTTGCCATCGTGGCTCATGGTATGTGTACCCAAGGCAAAGGGTATATATCTTTCGCATGGTGTCAGAACTTGTGCCCGAATTGGAGCCATATCGAACGTAAGATCTACAAAATGAGGATAAGTAAGCTCAAAACGTGATTATTGCAGATCGGACGACGAGTCATCCCAGACATTCCGTGTTGGGAAGTCCTCAGGGATACCCCAGTCGTGTATCTCTGCCGGGCGAGGAGATTCATAACCGCCGATCTTGCTATGTGACCAGCCCAGAGAGGCAAGCTCCGCCTGAAGTTCAGCGAATTTAAACGGGGCGACAACAGCATCAAGGACGGGTACACCGAGTTCGTTCTGCAACGTTTCGTGAAAGCCGTATTCGGCGGTACAGCCGAGAATAACGACTTCGGCATGATCCTCCCCAATCGCGCTCCGTGCAGCCGCCGTGAGTCGCTCCCGAGTTTGCTCAGGATCGGCCTGGAAATCAAGGACTCCAAGATCGACCGGCTGAAACGACGCCAGGCGGTCATCCAGCCCGTACCTTGCAATTGTCGAGCGCATCTGGGGAACCCACTTCTGGCGGCCGACGATCACCGAGAATGTATCACCCATCGTCGACGCGAGGTGAGTCGTCGCCTGTGCGGGCCCCATCACCGGCATCGATTCGGAGACTTCGCGAGCTTCCTTGAGGCCGAGATCGTAGAAGCAGCCGATCACTGTAGCGTCGATGCCGTCGTTTTCGGCCTCCTTGACTCGGTGAAGAACCTCCGGCAGTACCAACGATTCGTAGTAGTGATACTCCACGTGATGCGGTCCGCGGTCAAGGCTGACGACATCGACCTCTGTTGAGTCACGTTTAGTTTCGTTCAACAGCGCTTCGATGTCACCGCTGAAATCATCGTGTCCGACCGGGTCGATCCACCTGATCCGGGTTGTATTTGTACTCATATGTCGATAGGGGATTATTCTGCCGTTAGCTCTCGCCGTCGTTGTTCGGTCGCTCCTAAATCGAGTTCGCCCTCATCGGTGATGACAACACCGTACACCGCCTCGGCAGTCTCGCTCGTCACATACTCGTCACGGTAATCCTCAAGGACTCGTTCAGGCTCTCGCTCAAGTGGATTCCCCCAGCCGCCACCAGCGCTCGTGACGAGACGGGCGATTTCGCCGTCCTCGAGTTCGTAATTGGTCAGTTTTCGGTGCCGTTCGGTCGAACCGTCGTCTTTCAGGATGTTAATGTAGTTGCCGTCGCCGGGCTGGCCGTCCTCAACCCCCCACGGCGGATACTCCGAGCGCCCGAACGATGCAGTAATGAAAGCACCGCTTTCGTTGTAGACCCTGTAATCCTGAACGAGGCCGGTGCCGCCGCGGAACTCCCCGTGTCCGGCTTTCTGTGGTGTATCTAGTGCGAACTGGTCAAACAAGAGGGGGAACCGCGTCTCCATCACCTCGACTGGCATCTCAAGGGTATCCCCGTCGCCGCTGCAGACGAGTACGTCAGCTCCGTCACGGTCCTGACAGGCACCCCAACCGCCGGGTTGTGGCTCTATGACGAGGAAATCGTCGTCGGTCCGCTCGTCTCTCCCGCCGACAATCGTCGCGCAGACACTCGTGAAGTGTCCTGCAGACAGCTTTTCAGGGAGATGTGGAGCAAGCGCCTTCCAAGGGAGGTCTGCGGCCATCGCTGACGACTCCCAATCGGTCCCGATCGGTGCTGGCTTCGTTGCGTTCAACACCGTTTCCTCTGGAATAACCAATTCGAGCGGTTCGAAGAAACCGCCGTTAGTGGACGCCTCCGGCAGCGTGATCGCTTGGAACAGTGCCCGAGCGTCGCTAACGGACGCGGCGTACGGCGAGTTGATCGGTCCCTCTGTCTCGGGATCAGTCCCGGTATAGTCGAACCGGACTGTATCGTCTGTGATCGTCACTTCGACGGTAACGTACACGGGATCGTCCGTGACGCCGTCATCGTCAAGGAAGTCTTCTGCGTGATAGGTACCGTTTGGGAGCGCTTCGATCTCTTCGAGAACAAGTTGTTCGCCGTATGCGAGCCATTCGTCGACAGCGCGTTCAAGCGTTCCAGTCCCGTACCTAGCAGCGATGTCTTGGACTCGCTCAACGGCGACTTCCATCGACGCCTCCTGGGCCTGCATGTCACCGAGAGTCATCTCTGGCATCCGCGTGTTCGCCTCAACGATGTCGCGAACGGCGGAGTTGAGTTTTCCACCCTCGTAGAGTTTGACCATCGGGTACTGGATTCCCTCTTGGAAAATGCTCGTGGCGTCGGTCGTCCACGATCCGGGGTCCTTGCCTCCGATGTCTGTCCAGTGAGCCTTCGACGCTGCGAACATGATGATTTCGTCGTCAACGAACACTGGTGCAATCATCGCAACATCATTGAGGTGAGTGCCGCCGTGATAGTCGTTGAGAAGAATGATGTCGCCTGGACTAAACCCTCCGAGTCCGTACTTCTCAATCGTGTCCTCAACACAAAATTTCAGCGTCCCGAGAAATCCTGGGACGCCGTTTGCCTGTGCAACGACCTTCCCGTCGGTATTGATCAACCCACAGGCGTAATCAAGCGTCTCATAGATCACGCTCGATTTTGCCGTTCGCCCGAGGTTGATAAATGACTCTTCGGCCGCACTCTGGAGTGCGTTCGTGATGACCTCCCGTGTGAACGGGTCGAGATCGAATTCAATTTGGGTGCTCATTGCTGGCTAATTCGGAGGTTTCCGTACTGGTCGATACGACACATCTGATCCGGATGAACGAGCGTTGTACATGCCGGCTCCTCGACGATTGCGGGGCCGTCGAAGGAAGTCTCGGTCGGCAGAGAGGACCGGGTATATATCGCCGTCTCATGGTCCCCCCCCGCGCCGAAATCAACGAGTCGAACATCTCTCTGTGCGTCCGACGGCCGCCCGTTACGATCGAGGACGTCGATGGTTGGTTTTGGCATCTCCGCGGTCGCAGTGACCCGAAGATTTACCATCTCGACAGGGTCCTCGAGTCGGAAATTGTACGCCTGTTCGTGAAGCTGGTGGAACCGGTCAATCGTTCTCTCCATCGCGTTGTCAGTAACTCGTTCACTCTCGGCCTGGATCGGGGTCTGAACTGTGTGTTCCTGGCCGTCGTATCGTAGGTCGACACTTCGTTCGATGGTGATTTCATCCGCTGAGACGTTTTCCGCAGCGAATGCCTCGCGGGCGCGTTCAGACATTCTTGCGAAGGCGTCGTCGACCGCTCCGGCCGCTCCAACTTCGAACGGCCGGACGAGTGTCCGGACGTAATCCCGACGCAGATCCGTCAACAGCATGCCCCACGCCGAGAACTGCCCTGGTGCGCGGGGGACAATCGTTTCTTTAACTCCCAGTTCACGCCCGAGCGTGGCTGCATGGAGTCCACCTGCGCCGCCGCTGGCGACGAGAACGAACTCCCGGGGGTCGTATCCGCGTCGAAGGCTCACCTGCTTCAAAACGTGTGCCATATTTGAGTTGACGACCCGAAGAACGCCGTGGGCGGCCTCGCGGACGCTCATTCCAAAGGCGTCGGCGACAGATTCAAGAGCAGATTCAGCCTGATCCACCTTGAGTTCCATCTCACCGCCGAGGAAGTATTCCGGGTTAAGCCGTCCGGTTACTAAGTTTGCGTCGGTGACCGTCGGCTCGGTGCCGCCGCGACCGTAGCAGGCCGGCCCAGGATCTGCGCCTGCGCTCTTCGGCCCGACGTTGATTGAGTCACCTTTATCGACCCAAGCTACCGACCCACCGCCAGCACCGATCTCGACGATATCGACCACTGGAATCTGGACCGGATACCCCTCTTCACGGGCTGAGCTCTCGAGCCAATACTCGGTATCGATATCGACCTCTCCGTCCTCAACAAGGGACGCCTTTGCAGTCGTCCCGCCCATGTCAAAGCTGATCACGTTGGGTTCGCCGACGTGCTCGCCAACTCGAGCGGCACCGAAGACACCACCAACAGGACCGCTTTCGACCATCTCAATTGGGCTCTGTCGAGCCTGTTCAAAACTACTCGTGCCGGCGTTACTTTTCATCACATACCGATTGCCATCAACCTCATGCTCGTCGAGATGGGACTCGAGAGTCGTTAGGTAGTCGTCTGCGATCGGCCGAACGTAGGAATTAAGCACCGCGGTGTTGGTGCGTTCGTACTCTCGATATTCCTCCGTTAGCTCGTGAGAAAGTGTAACGTAGGCTTCTGGAAATTCCTCAGCGATGATCTCTTGTGTTCGGCGTTCATGCTCAGGGTTCGCATACGCGTTGAGGTACGAGACGGCGATCGTTTCGATCCCTCGATCGCGGATATCGTCGACAGCGTCGCAAACGTCATCCGGTTCGAGGGTCGAGAGTACGTTTCCAGCTTGGTCGACGCGCTCTTGCACTTCGAAACGATCGCGCCGAGGGACAAACGGCTCTGGTTTTTCATACCGAAAGTTGAACATATCAGGTCTGTTCGCCCGGGTAATATCGAGCACATCGCGGAATCCATCGGTTGTTATGAGCGCACAGTTTTCACCGTCGCGTTCCGTGATAGCGTTTATCACCACGGTCGTGCCATGGACAAACTGTTCGACATCGGACAACGATAGGTCGCTCTTCGAGAGTGTATCAATAACGCCGTCTGCATAGTTCGCTGGCGTCGTCGAAGCCTTCTCAAGCGATAACGTTCCGTCGCGGACGGCGACGAGGTCAGTAAACGTTCCCCCAATGTCGACCGCGACACGTGTGTTATCATCACTCACACTAATCACACGATTTGGAGAATATATTAAACTTTCTGTCACCGAATATCCCCAATATTAATTATTCCGTCTATATTAAAGTTGAATAGAATTTAATAATCGGATAGGGAATTACACCACGAAACAGTTTGATATCCTCCTCCGCGTGAACGCGGAGAAATCCTGAGCGTTGGAGATTTCTGGTTTGCAGTCTCACCGAGCATCCACTCGGTGAGAATCCGTCGGGATGCTCGCGGTCTATTGCGGGTGGGACTGCTAGGAGTGCCAAGCCCCCGGTACTCCTATCCTCCGTCATGTTTGGACTCCCAGTATTGTTTTTGCCACAGGTAGTCCGACAGACATCGACGAACTCGGAGTTACTTTCTACTGCTTGCACGCAGTCGGGAACTGCATCGATTTATTGTAGGAACCAACCGTTCACCCGACTGGTTCTGATTATTGACTGATTGCTTGGGGCGGGCAGACCGCCATCATAGGACTGGTGGAAGTCGCTCTCTTCCCACCCGATTCCTATTTCGATTGTATAGATGTCTGTCACTTTATTCTACGGATTGAAATCTCAGCAACACTGTCGAATAGACTGCCTCAGAGATCTCCAAGGACCGCGTATACAAGCCGAACTGGTTCACTGGTCGTATTCTCGCTGTAATGCTCAACCCCCGCGGGAATGATTGTTACCGATTCCGGACCGACGGTGGTGCGTTCTCCCTCAGCCTCTAAATCTATTTTACCCGACAGGATCACCGAAATTTCGTCCCCGTCGTGACTTGTCGTCCCATTCTCTGGAACGCGCTCACCCGGTCCGATGACGTAACTGCCAACCTCCGCGTTCGGATCATCGCTTTCAAACAAGGGAAACGGGTCATCATGGCTTTCGTCCCAGAACCCCTTGAGTGGGTGTACAGTAACGTCACTCATACTGGACCCGAATGTGGCTACCAAAATAAACTCTTTGGGCACGGGAATTGACGATAAGTGCTCCTAAATCGAGTTACGCCTTCACTTCGTACATTCACTTTTTCGATACGGGTGGTATAAAACGATTTTAGCACAAATTATATTACGGTACCCTCCTTCGGTCAGCGTACTGAGGTGCGATAACACGTGACAGAACGACTTGCAGTTGACATCGGTGGCACGTTCGTCGACGCGATCACCTTCGATCGATCGACCCGCGACGTCACCGTCGAGAAAGCATCGACAACCCCGGAGGAGCCCGAATCTGGCGTTCTCTCCTCAATCGAAAAGGTTGGCGCGACCCTTGAGGATACCGAGGCGTTCGTCCATGGAACGACGCTAGGACTCAACGCCGTCCTCGAGCGCGAGGGAGCCGCAACCGGGATCATCACAAATGAGGGGTTCAAAGATATCTATGAGATCGGCCGAACAAACGTCGAAAGAGAATCGATGTACGATATCAGGTATCAGAAGCCGGAGACGATCGTGTCTCGGCGACGGCGCGTCGGCGTCCCCGGGCGGTTAAACTCCGACGGAGAAGAAGTCGAACCACTCGACAAAGACATCGTCAAAGATGCCGCAGCAACGCTCGTTGAGGAACAAAACGTCGACGGTATCGCTATCTGTTTTCTCCACTCCTACCGAAACCCCGTTCACGAACGAGAAGCCGCGCAGATCGTCCGTGAAGCCTACCCAGACATCAGTGTCTCCATCTCGAGCGATATCACGCGGGAGTACCGCGAGTATGAGCGGACGAGCACAGCCGTGATGGACGCGTATATTAAACCTATCTTCGAGACGTACATCAATAACCTCGATTCGGAACTGACAGACGAAGGGTTCGACGCACCGTTTTTTGTTACCCGTTCCGGCGGCGGGACACTCACTGCCGATAGCGCGACCGACGCACCGGTCCACACCATTCTCTCGGGACCAGCCGGTGGCCTCATCGGCGCATCGAACGTCGGCAGTGAAACCGGTCGAGAAGATCTAATCACTGTCGATATGGGCGGAACCAGCCTCGACGCTTGCGTCATCGAAGATGGCACACCGGCCGTCAAATACAACTCCCGACTTGAGCACCAACCTCTGATGATCCCGGTCTACGACATCCGGACTATCGGCGCGGGCGGCGGCTCGATCGCGTGGCTCGACGGAGAACTCCTCAAGGTCGGACCCCAGAGTGCGGGCGCTGATCCCGGTCCCGTCGCGTACGGTCAGGGCGGCACCAAACCGACAGTCACCGACGCAGCTGTCACACTGGGCTATATTGATCCCGATGACTTTCTCGGCGGCGATATGGAACTCGACGCTGACGGCGCGAAAGCGGCGATCGATGACGCGCTCGCTGAACCACTCGATTCGAGCGTGACAGATGTCTCCCGCGGTGTCTTCGACGTAACGCTCGCGAACACCGTCGGTGCGATTCGCGAGATTACCATCGAAAAGGGACTCGATCCGCGAGAGTTCTCGATGATGGCCTTCGGCGGCGCAGGACCAATGTTCGTGCCGCTTTTGGCCCGCGAGATGGGCGTGAAGGAAGTTGTCGTCCCTAAAGTACCCTCCGTTTTCTCGGCGCTTGGTATGCTCATGGCCGATGTCGTCTACGACTTCGCGCGAACGAATATTGCAGCCCTCACTGATCTCGAACTCGCAGATCTTGAGGCAACATTCCACGACCTTGACCGCGAGGCACTCGAAACTCTCACCGACGAGGGGTTCGAGCAAGACAACATCGATCTTGAGCGCACTCTTGAAATGCGCTATCTCGGGCAAGAACACACCGTTGAAGTGGACGCCAATGGAGTCGAAACGATCGATGAGGTAAGCAATCGCTTCGAGAACAAACACGAGGATCGGTATGGCCACGCGATGGACGACCCACCGGAGGTCGTCCATCAACGGGTCCGCGCTATCGGTCGAAATGATAAACCTCCGCTTGAGCGCCAAGACCCTGTCGACGGGATTCCCGAGCCGGTCGGAAGCAGAGACGCCTACTGCTTTGCTGTTGACGAGCGAACCGCATTCAATGTCTACGACCGTGGCGACCTGCGTTCGGGAATGTCGATAGATGGCCCAGCGGTCGTCCGGGAGCCGACCACGACCATCGTTTTCCACTCGGATCAGACTGCGACCGTCGACGAGTACGGACAGCTCATCATCAGCGGAGGTGATTCCTAATGAGCGACTCAACCGCTACCGAGGAGATTGACGCCGCCACGGTTGAAGTGGTGCGCAACTACCTCACATCCGCCGCGACGGAGATGCAGCGAACGCTCATCAGAACAGCGTACAACACGATCATCTACGAGATTCTGGATTTCGGAATCTCGCTATACGATCATAACCGAAACCTGATCGCAGATTCACCCGGACTCGCCCTGTTCCTCGGCGCGAACGACTACGCCTTAGAAAAAGTCGTCGAGCACGTCGGGGAAGAAAATATGAACCCGGGCGACGTGATTCTAATGAATTATCCCTATTGGAGTTCGACGCACACGCTCGACGTGGGTGTGTTCGCCCCGATCTTCCGCGAGGGCCCCGAAGTGCCGCGAGAAGAGAACGAGCTCATCGGTTACGCGGCTACGCGAGCGCACTGGCTCGATCTCGGAGCGAAAGACGAGGGGTACGTCCTTGACTCGACCGACGTTCATCAAGAAGGTATAATCTTCCCGGGGACAAAGGTGTACAAAAGAGGCGAACCCGACGAAGAGATTCTGGACCTAATTCGGTTTAATTCCCGTCTTCCAGACAAAGTGTTAGGCGATCTCAACGCTCAGATCGCTGCGATTCGAACCGGTAAACAGCGATTACAGGAGCTCCACAAAAAGTATGGCCGCGAGACCGTCGACAACTGTATCGAGCGGATCCAAGAACATGGCGAGCGAACCGCCAGTGATGCCGTGCGCGAACTGCCAGACGGGACGTGGTCCGCAGTTGACTATGCCGACGGAACAACCGGAGATCTCATTCGGATCGAAGTCGAAGTAACCATCGACGGCGAGGAATTCCACGTAGACTTCGCCGGGTCATCCGACCAAGTCAAGGGGCCTCTGAACATTCCGCTGGGAATGACCGAAACCGTCTGCAAGCTCTGTTTCAAATCGATCACGACACCCGAAGAAACCTCGAACGCTGGCCAGTACGCGCCGCTTTCTGTTCATGCGCCAGAAGAGAATCTATTTAATGCCAGCTATCCTGCGCCGACATTTACGATCTGGACCGGTATTGTAAGCGTTGACGTCGTGTTCAAGGCGTTGGCGAAGGCGATGCCCGACCGCATTCCGGCGAGTTCCGGGGGCGACCTCAACGATATTATGCTGTTCGGTGAGGACCCTGAGACTGGACGACAGTTTGTCGAGGCTAACAACGACGCCGTCGGTTGGGGTGGGACGAACGAACATGACGGAGCGAATTCGGTGATGCATATCACCGAGACAATGGTGCAGAACATTCCCGTTGAAGTGTTCGAAAACAAAGCACCGATCTCGTTTGACGAACTCTCCTTGCGGCAGGACTCCGGCGGTGTCGGCAAACAACGAGGCGGGCTAGGTCTCCGACGTGACTACCACGTCGAACATCCAGTCGGTGCACTCTCGATCATCCAGAAGACGCGAAAGCCCGGTTGGGGTATCGACGGCGGTGAACCTGGGGACAAAAACGGTATTGTCCTCAATCTCAACGACGACGCAGACGACCGTGTCCAAGTCCTCGTCGATAACACCGATATCTACAACGACGACGAACTTTGGGTTGGGATGTTCCGCGGAACGTTCCACGAGGGCGAAGTCATCTCCAACCGTACCGGCGGAGGCGGTGGCTACGGCGATCCCACTGACCGAGATCCCGAAGCTGTCCTCGAAGATGTGATCGACGGTTACGTCTCCCGGGAATCAGCCCGTGAAGACTACGGCGTCGAGATCACTGCAAACAACGAACTCGACCGCAAGGAAACCGAACGGCTCAGATCGAAGTAACCGAAACCAACGACATATGATCGACAAATCTGTTATCCAAACCCGACTCGAGCGGGCCCGCGAAGGATTGAGCGACGCGGGAGCCGACGCAGTCGTCTGTTTCCCGAGTTCGAACATGTACTATCTCTCGGGATTCGACGACGAGCCGATGGAACGCCATCTATTCCTGTTTGTCACACCTGAGACGGAATTATTCGTCGTACCTGAAATGTACGACGCACAAATCACCGATGAGTCACCGATTGCGGACATACGTACATGGGGTGACGGCGAAGACCCGACCGCACTCCTCGAGACGGTCGGCAGTGAGCTCGAAATCGAAAGTGGCCGCTTGCTGGTAGATGACCGGATGTGGGCTCTGTTCACTCAAGATCTCCGAGCGACCTTCCCAGAGGTCTCGTTCGGCCTTGCGAGTGAGGTGCTTGATCGGCTCCGGATTCGAAAGGATGAGACCGAACTCGAGATGCTCCGCGAGGCGGCACGGCTATCCGATACGGTTAGTGAGGCAATTCGTGCGCTCGGCGCAGATGCGATCGGTATGACCGAACGTGAACTCGCGGACGAGGTCGAAAAACGGCTCGCCGCGGCCGGAGGCGACGGCGTCTCTTTTGAGACCGTTGTCGGCTCCGGGCCAAACGGGGCTCGACCACACCACCGCCACGGCGAGCGTACGATCGAGTCTGGCGATCCCGTTGTTCTCGATTTCGGAACCAGATATGAGGGCTATCCCGGTGACCAGACCCGCACTGTCGTGTTCGAGGGTGAGCCTCCCGATACGTTCAGAGAGGTTCACGAGGCCGTCCTTGATGCCCACAACGCTGGAATCGAGGCTGTCAATCCGGGTGTTGAGGCCCGCGAGGTCGATCGTGCCGCGCGCGAGGTGCTCGAGAATCGAGGCTACGGCAACGCGTTCATCCACCGAACGGGTCACGGCGTGGGACTTGACGTCCACGAGCCGCCGTACCTCACAAGCGAGAACGACCGCAAACTCGAGTCGGGAATGGTTTGTAGCGTCGAACCGGGCATCTACCTTGAGGGCGAGTTCGGCGTCCGCATCGAAGACTTGGTGGTTGTCACTGAGAGCGGCTGCGAGCGGCTGAATGATTCGCCGCGTACGTGGCGGCCACTTGATAGAAGTAACCACTAAATACCGGACCGCTGAGCTCAAAATACATCGAGAAGGTAGTGGTTCTCGTAGAACCGTGTA
>OBKM01000532.1_pt1 | contig 18611 bp, 20 predicted proteins | sample 1519691 | NCBI WGS metagenome assembly OBKM01 (sample SAMEA37050418, study PRJEB22526) | metagenome | biome: saline pan; feature: lake; material: water | place: Egypt | collected 2015 | depth 0.5 m | reverse complement strand
GTGCTGTACGTCGGCGGCGGCAAGTTCCACCCGATGGGGCTGGCGATGGAACACCAGAACAAAACGGTCGTGATCGCCGACCCCGTCAACAACGTCGTCACCATCGCCGACCCGATGCAGTTTCTCAAACAGCGCTACGCCTCGGTGCACAAGGCAATGGGTGCCGAAAAGTGGGGCGTTATTTTCTGTACGAAAATCGGACAGGGCCGCTGGGAGACTGCCGAAGAAATCTTAGAAAACAACGACAACGCCTACCTGATCACGATGGACGAGGTGACGCCCGACCGCCTGCGGAACTTCAACATGGACGCCTTCGTCAACACGGGCTGTCCACGGATTACGACCGACGACGGCCCACGGTTCCACAAGCCGATGTTGACCCCCGGCGAGTACGAAATCGCGATGGGCAACAAGCCGCTTGAGGACCTCGAGTTCGACACCTTCCACGGTACGTGGTAAGGCCGGTTCCCGGTACGTGGTAAGCGCGCCGCGGTGGCGTGATAGCGTGTGGCGCGGTGCGCAGTGTCGCCCAAGAAATTCCGGCGTTATCGACGTTTTGTATCAACGGCGGTTTCGACGTACTCGACAGCCGCTTCGGGCGTGTCGACCGGTTCGACCCACGGAAGATCGTGGGTGTCGAGTCCGGCGACGGGCCGCTCGTAGACGCGTGAAAATCCGAGTTCCGAGAGCGTGCCGCCGCTGCCGGCGATGGCGATCACGCCCGCGCTGTTGAGCGGCATCATCATGTTGCGCGCGTGACCCATGCCGGTCGCGATCGGTGTCGTGACGAACGGGTTGGCGTCAGTTACGTCGTCGGTGGGGAGAATTCCGATCGTCTCGCCGCCCGCGTCGTGTGCGCCGCGACAGGCCGCGTGCATCACCCCGCCCATGCCGCCACAGACGAGCGTGTGGCCGCGCTCGCCGAGCAGCCGACCGACCCGCTCGGCGGTGTGTTCGGTTTGTTCGTCGAGTTGCGAGCCGCTGCCAATGAGGCTGATTCGCATGAGAAGTCGTGTCGGGGAGCCGGCAAATTCGTTGTGATTTTGCCCGCCAATCGAGTGACTGCTGTCGCACACGAACGATCATCATTAATCCCACTGCATGAGAAGATTCCGTCTATTCATTAGTCTCGGTGACAACGTTCAGATATGGCTACTGTCGTGGCAAACGAGAACGCGATGATTCGTACTGAAATTCTGCAAGCGACGCTCGGCGACGAGGCGGAGGTCGTGACGGCCGCGCTCGATTCGACCGACGATATCGTTACGGCCGCCGCCGATGCCGTTGGTCTCGTCGTCGATGTCAACACACCCGTTCCGGCCGAGGTGTTCGAAGCCTGCGGCGACCTCGAGATTGTCGCCCGCGCGGGTGTCGGTGTCGACCGGATCGCGCACGACGTCGCCGCCGCCCACGGCGTGACGATCGTGAACGTTCCCGACTACTGCACCGAGGAAGTATCGACACACGCGGTCGCCATGCTGTTGGCGGCGGTCCGTAAGATCAGCCTCTACGATAGCCGCGTCGACGCCGGCGGCTGGGACTGGACTGACGGCCAGCCGATCCATCGGCTGACGACCCGGACGATCGGCTTGCTCTCCTTTGGCGGTCTCGCCCGGCGAACGGCCGAGAAGCTCTCGGGACTCGGCTGCGACATCGTTGCCGCCGACCCATACGTCGACGCCGAAACGATGGCCGAGTACGGCGTCGAAAAGGTGCCGTTCGACGAACTGGTCGAACACGCCGATCACGTCTCGGTTCACGCGCCGCTCACCGACGACACGCGCGGGATGTTCGATCGGGCGGCCTTCGAGCGCATGAGCGAAACGGGCGTGCTCGTCAACGTCGGCCGTGGCCCGATCGTCAGCGAAGATGCGCTCGCGTGGGCGCTCGAAAACGGCGAAATTGCCGGGGCGGCGCTCGATGTGCTCGAAGACGAGCCGCCGACCGACTCGCCGCTTGTCGGCCGCGACGACGTGATTCTCACGCCGCATGCCGCCTTCTACTCGGAAGAATCGATGCGTGAACTCAACGAACACATCGCCAACGACATCCTCGCCGTGCTGGCCGGCGAGACACCGAAGGGCTACATCGATCCCGAAAGCAACTGGCTGTAGCGTCCGCGCGGTGGAACCGGTTCAACAACGTTTAGGAGCACCCGGTGCGCATCCACGGCTATGACCGTTAGCGACTGGGGCGACTGGCTGCCACGGGCCGTCGCCGACGCCGACCCCGAGACCGTCTCGATCTGGTATCTCGGCTGCAACGGCTTCGTGCTGAAAGCACGCGAAGGAACCACGCTCTGGATCGACCCCTACGTCGGTCTCGGCGACCCACCACGAACGCTCCGGATGATTCCGGTGCCGTTCGATCCCGAAGACGTCACCGCGGCGGCCGTCGACGCGATTCTGGCGACCCACGAACACACCGACCACACCCACGGGCCGAGCCAGGGGCCGATCCTCGAAAACACGGGTGCGGACTTTTTCGCTCCCGACGACAGCCTCGCGGTCGCCTTCGAGGACGAGCAGTGGCTCGATTCGTACGACATCGACGAGTCGCAGTTCCACGAGGTGACCGAGGGCGACACCGTCGAAATCGGCGCATTCGAGATCGACGTCGTCGAAACCGAGGACGCCGACTCGACCCATCCGGTCGGCTACATGATTCAACACGAGTCGGGAACCGTGTTTCACGCCGGCGACAGCAAGGCATCGGCGAGTTTCTCCGACCTCGGTGACACGTACGATATTGATATCGGTATTCTCGCCTTCGGGGCGATCGGCAACATCGCCGACAAAGAAACCGGCGAACCCGTCCGCACGAAATGGTATGCAACCGAAAACGAGACTGTCAAATCCGCCTCGGATCTCCAACTCGATCGGCTGCTGCCGAGCCACTGGGACATGTGGAAGGGCATGACCGCCGATCCGACCGTGTTGCACCATCACACCGCTTCCTACGCGTATCCGAAGCAGCTCGAAATCGTCGAGACCGGCGACCGAATCGAACTGTAAAAAATCAGGGGCCGAACAGCGATTTCTCGAACGCCGGGCGACCCATCACCCGGTTAGCTCTCGATTTCGATCTCTCGGCCGGCTACCTCCGCACCGACAGTAACCGGGAGGCGAACCTCCAAGATCCCGTTAGCGTACTGTGCGGAGAGTTCGTCCTCGTTGATGGCTTTGGGGAACCGGAATCGGCGGTGATACGTCCGGCGGTGGTCCCGACTTGCATCCTCGTGTTCGGCGCCGATGTTGAGAATGCCGTCGTTCCACGAGGCGGTGATCTCTTCAGGGTCGAAGCCGGGCAACTCGACGGTCAGCACGAACTCGTCGTCTTCTTCGTACAGTTCGTAGTCGTTGCTACCGGTTTCGAACAGTCGGCTCGGTAGATCCACTCCACCGAGCCAGGAGGTTGGTGCAGTTCGTGGGAGAGCCATTACTTCTCACCTCGCGTCCAATGCTTACTACGGCGGCAAAAATAATGAAAATATCTAAATTTTTCTGGTAAATTTTGTTTATAAAGAAAAACACGCTGTTATAGGCTGAACAGGCGCAATACCACGTCGTTTACGGCGTGGATACGCGCCGTCACAGCGGGGTTTGCCGAACGTTTTTGTTCCATAACGGCGTATCCAGACGTGTCGGCGCACTGGTTACGACCCCAGTGTAGTCGAGCGCCCAAAAGTGGCGGTTCGAGTGTCCGCCCACGCTGGCAACAGCGTGTGCCCCGATGCGGGAATCAAACAACAAGCACCAGGGCAAACATTCGCAGCGAAAGTAACTCCGAGTCCGTCGAAGTCTGCCGGACCCCCTGTGGCAAAAACAACACTGGGAGTCCAAATACGACAGAGGATAGGAGTACCGGGGGCTTGGCACTCCCAGGAGGCTGCTCACAGACCGGCCACTCACCGATTCCAACGGTGTGCTGGCTTGGTAGTCTGCAAACCTGAAATTCCCAACCCGGCGGTGCGGTGCCGTGGGATTCCTCCGTCTTTAGGCGGAGGAGGATGTCAATACTGGTAAATTAAGTAATATCGCCACAGTCGCAATGCGGAATCTGTTTACTTACCGACCGCGAGGACTCACGCAATGAGTGAGACGGTTGCGGTCGCCGTGCCGAGAAAAGGCCGACCGCTCGAAGCGGTGCTCGACCGGGTGGCACGGGTCGGCGGCGAGCGGGCGGCGGCACTCGCTGATTCGGTGAGTTCAACGCTTCGATACGAAAAGGCGATTACGAAAACCCGACAGAAGGCCGATGCGGGTCCCTACGAGCGGCTGGCCGCCTACAGCGACCCACAGGATCCACACGCTCCCGAGTACACGCTGCTTCGCGACGACCGCGACGGATATCCGCGACGGATCGTCTTCGACAGCGCGACCGTCTCGCTGGACGGCTACGACCTCCGGCTCATCGGTCGCGAGGAGCCGTTTCGCGCGCTGCGAACCCACGAGTTTGCGCTCGGCTTCGACAGCGCCGACCTTGTTCTCGAGGAGGTCGTCGACCTCGACCCCGACGGGCTTGGGTCGCTCTCGGAAATCAACAGCCGAATCGACCCGAAAAACACCGACGTTCGCGTCGTTACCGGCCTCGGCGACACCGTCTATCACACGCTGTTGGCAACCCCCGACCAACTCGCCGAACACGACGGACTCGACCGCGAATTCGTTGCGGCGCACGACGGCTCGCTGTGTATCTCGCCGCGGTACGAACGGCTGGTACAGGCGGTACTCGGCACACGAGCAGTCGCAGATATCGAGTTCGTCTATCCGAGCGGGGAACGTGAAGAAGAAGCGGATATCGCCGCCGTCGGCGTCGGCGTCTATCTGACGATGACGGGCTCGACCGCCCGCGAGTACGGGCTGTTGGTTGGGGAAACGCTTTTTCCGAGCGAAACGGTGTTGATGGAGAATCACGCCGAAACAACGACCGCCGCCGACGCGATCAAACGGAAACTGACCGATCCGGCGGTCGAAACGGCGCTGTCGGTTCGGTAAGCCCGACACGACCACGCTCGCCGTTGAGAAAACCCAAATTCCTATACGCTGCGGTGGAGTCACTCAGGCTGTGACGCGCGTCTGTCTCGTTGGAAGCGACGATGTCGACCTCCGCTACGAACTCCTCTCGCGAGAGACCTCGCGGGCGGCGCTGTCGACCTACGATCTCAGCCAGCCGTTCGACAACAGCGTCGCGCTCGACACTGTCAGCCTCGGCGCGGCCGTCTCCCTGCTCAACGACCTCAACTGGTATCTGGTTCGGTTCACCGATGCGCAACTCATCAGCGAGCCGAGCATCAGCGAAACCGAATGGCTGTCGCGAGCGCTTGCCACCGACGTTCGAGACCGCGAACTCCCGCCCGAGGAAACCGACCAACTGGTGCAGGTGTTTGGGGTCGAAGACGGCCGCCTCGTCGAGCCGATGTATGCCCGGCGCGTGGGCGATGAGATTCCCGACTACGACCTCCGCGAAGTCGACGAAACCGTCGTCGTCCGGGTTTCCGCCGCGGAGTTTTCGGGCTGAGTACGGTCGAAAACGCCTCTTATTCGCGGTCGAACATGCCCGTCGAGAGATACCGCTCGCCACTGTCCCAAAACACCGTGATTACGAGCGGGCCGTCGGCTGGCTCTCGATCGGCGTCGGCCGTTGCGGCCAGCCGCTCGGCAACCCGCCGCGCGGCGAGGTTTGACGCGCCGCTCGATTGGCCGACGAAGATGCCCTCCTCGCTGACGAGTCGGCGACACTCGGCTTCGGCGTTCTCGGCGGAAACGACCTCGATCGAATCCAGCAGGTCGGTGTCGAGATTCGGGCTCACGAAGCCCGGCCCCATCCCCTGAAAACTGTCGCCCGTCGGCTCCTCGCCCGAGAGCACCGCCGAATCGTCGGGCTCGACGGCGACAATCTCCATCTCGGGAAACTCCTCGCGGAGTCGCCGGCCGATGCCGGTGATCGTCCCGCCGGTGCCGACGCCGGCGACGAGCGCGTCCACGGTTCGGTCGCCGATCTGGTCGAGGATTTCGGGGGCCGTCGTCTCGTAGTGTGCCTGCGGATTCGCGCTGTTTTCGAACTGCCGCAGCTGAATGAATCCCCGTTCGGCTTCGAGTTCGTCAGCGCGGTCTTTGGCCGTCGAGATGTCGCCCTCGACGAGTTCGAGTTCCGCGCCGTATGCCCGCATGATCCGGCGGCGCTCGGGAGATTTCGATGCGGGCATGACGATCTGGACGTCGTAGCCTTTTGCCGCGCCAACCATCGCGATACCGATTCCCGTGTTCCCGCTCGTTGGCTCGACGATCGTGTCGCCGTCGGTGAGTTCGCCGGCCCGCTCGGCGGCTTCGATCATCCAGAGCGCGGCGCGGTCTTTGGCCGATCCGCCGGGGTTGCGCGATTCGAGTTTGGCCGCGATCGTCGAACCCGCCGGTGCGTCGACGTTTACCAGCGGCGAGCCGACGGTGTCGAGAATGCTGTCGTTCATATGGCTGTGTTTCGACCTCCGGGGCTAAACGCATGGCGAACCGCGTTGCCGACGCGGATCGGTCGCGACGTGCGGATCGGACGCGCCGTGCGGATCGGACGCGACGTGCGGGTCGGACGCGACTGCGGGTCGGACAGTCCACCCGGTTCGTCGCACTCGGCGGGTTCGGACAGGTTTTATTCAGTGCATGCGAAGCGCAGAGTATGCCAACGCTCCAGACGATGCAACCCGAAGCCGAGTGGGAAGCCGACGACGAAACCGTCCTCGAAACGCTGGCCGACGACTACGTCTTCCACGTGTTCGGCGGCGACTGGTGTGGGGACTGCCAGCGGCAACTGCCGGCGTTCGGCGCGGCCCTGGCGGCAGCCGGCGTCGACGCCGACCGCATCCACCACTATCCGGTCGAAAAACGCGACGACGGCTCGAAAACCGGTCCCGGTGTCGACGCGTACGGAATCGAGTACATTCCGACGGTTGTCGTCGAACGCGACGGCGAGGAGGTCGCGCGCTTCGTCGAGAACGCCGACGAGCCGATTGCGACCTATCTCGCTGCGCGCCTCTGAAAAATGGCTGTCGACACGGTGGATTCGAGCGGAAACCCTGCCTACGGCCACGTCCCGCTCTGCGTGTAGGCGCGGGCAACCCGCTCGATGGCGACGACGTAGGCCGCCGTTCGGAGGGTCGACGCCTCGGTCGACTCGTAGCTCTCGATCAACCCCTCAAACGCGTCGACGATCACTCGTCCGAGTTCCTCGTTGACGCGCTGTTCGGTCCACGAAAACCGCTGGCGGTTCTGCACCCATTCGAAATATGACACCGTCACCCCGCCCGCGTTGGCCAAAATGTCGGGAACGACCCAGACGTTCTTTTCGGCTAACACCCGGTCGGCGGCGGGCGTTGTCGGCCCGTTTGCGGCCTCGACGATCACGTCGGCGGCGACCTCGTGAGCCAGTTCCTCGGTGATCGCGTTTTCGAGTGCTGCCGGAATCAATAGATCGACATCGAGCGTCAATAGCTCGTCGTTCGTCAGCGACTCGGTGTCACCGAAGCCGTCGACGGCCCCGGTTTCGCGCTTGTGTTCGGCAACTGCGTCGGTCGAGAGCCCGTCGGGGGTGTAGATTGCGCCGCTCGAATCCGAAACGGCGACGACGCTCGCGCCCTGTTCGTCGATGAGCCGTGCGGCCGTCGATCCCGCGTTGCCGTAGCCCTGCACCGCGACTGTTGCGTCAGCCAGGTCGCGGTTGAGCCAGTCGAACACCTGCCGCGAGGCGAGCATCACCGATCGGCCGGTCGCCTCGACGCGGCCCGCAGAGCCGCCCGAGTCGATCGCTTTGCCCGTGATCACGCCGGGCGCGGTCGTGTGTTCAAGCGTTTCGTAGGTGTCTTTGATCCAGTTCATCTCGCGTTGGCCCGTGTTGACATCGGGCGCGGGAATGTCGCGATTTTCGCCGATAAACGGCCGGAGTTCGACCGCAAACGCGCGGGTGAGCCGTTCGAGTTCGCGCTCGCTGTATGCGCGTGGGTCGATGACGACGCCGCCTTTCGCGCCGCCGTAGGGAATGTCGACGACGGCACACTTGTACGTCATCCAGCCGGCCAGCGCCTTGACCTCGTCGCGGCTAACGCCGGGGTGATACCGAATGCCTCCCTTGTAGGGCCCGCGGTCGCCGTTGAACTGCGCGCGAAAGGCCCGAACGACCGCCAGCGAGCCGTCATCGCGTTCGATGGTGAGGCTGGTTTCGAGCACCCGCTGGGGGTGTTTGAGCCGTTCGATCACGTCCGCGTCGACCCCGAGATACGCCGCGGCCTCGTCGAGCTGTTGATGCAGACTCTCGAACGGATTGGTCTGGTCAGCCATACGCTACCCACGAACCGTACGGTGGTTAATCCTGTTGTCCACGCGGCGCTCACCGCAAGTCCGAATCAGTCGATCGAGAACAGTCCACGCGGCGTCGGGCAGGACAGCAGCACCGTGTCATCGCCGCGCATCTTTCGAACACGGGGAGCACCGGGTGAAATATGATCGTCGCGCAGGCCGGTCGACGGATTGAACCACAGCGACGAGAGAGAAGGACTAATGAACGGATTCGTCCTCGGCGGCGTCAGCTCCGGTGTTGGAAAAACGGTCGCGACGCTCACCGTTATCCGCGCGCTGGCCGATGCCGGTTACGAGGTTCAGCCCGCGAAAGCCGGCCCCGACTTCATCGACCCGAGCCACCACGAGGCGATCGCGGGGCGGCCCTCTCGAACCCTCGATCTGTGGCTCGAAGGCGAAGCCGGAATGGCCCGCAACTACGCCCGCGGCGAGGGCGACATCTGTGTCGTCGAAGGCGTCATGGGGCTGTACGACGGCGACGGCTCAAGCACCGCGATGGTTGCCGAAGCGCTCGATTTGCCCGTCGTCCTCGTCGTCGACGCCAGTGCCGGCATGGAGAGCGTTGCGGCGACCGCCTACGGCTTTCGGGAGTACGCGGAGGCGATTGGCCGCGAGGTCGACGTCGCGGGAATCATCGCCCAGCGCGCCCACGGAGGGCGTCACGAGCAGGGAATCAGCGACGCGCTGCCCGCCGAACTCGACTATTTCGGCCGGATTCCACCGTCCGACGACCTCGAAATCCCGGATCGACACCTCGGCTTGCAGATGGGCGACGAGGCGACCCTACCGCACGATGCGCTTTCGGCGGCCGCCGAGTTCCTCGACACCGAGCGGCTGGGTGCGGTTGCGCGCGAGCCGCCACAGGTCGACCCTGCGTCGCTGTCGGCGGGCGAGCCAACCGGCGCAACCGTCGCGGTTGCCAGCGACGCCGCCTTCTGTTTTCGGTATCCCGCGACGATTGAACGCGTTCGCGAGCGGGCGACGCTCCGCACCTTTTCACCGGTTGCCGGCGACCCGGTTCCCGACTGCGACGCGGTCTATCTGCCCGGCGGCTACCCCGAGCTCCATGCCGCCGCGCTGGCCGCGTCGCCGACGCTGTCGGCACTCGGCGAGCGCGCCAGCGACGGACTGCCCGTTTTCGGCGAGTGCGGCGGGCTGATGGCGATGAGCCGGTCGTTGACGACCATCGATGGCGACACACACGAGATGGCGGGGATTCTCCCGGCCGATGTCGAGATGCGTGACCGGTATCAGGCACTAAACCACATCGAAATGCGCGGACTCGATGACGGACTAACCGCGCTGGCCGGCGAATCACTCCGAGGCCACGAGTTCCACTACTCGAAAGCGAGCATCGACGCCGATGCGCGGTTCGCCTTCGAGATGGTTCGCGGCGACGGTATCGACGGCGAGCACGACGGCCTCACCGAATACGACTCGCTTGGAACCTACGCACACGTTCATCCCGAAAGCGGGGCGTTCGATCGATTTCTCGATCGACTCGACTGAGTCGTCGCAGAAGTGCGTGGCAAAACGTTACCTTACCGCACGCGAAACGAGTTAGATCCCGAGATGTCATCCACCGACAACCGACCGGCCACCGACAGAGCCCGGCTGCTCGCAACGCTTCGAATCCAGTACCCCGACGCGCTTGCGCCGGTCGGCTACCGACTGCTCGATCCCGAAACGGGCGAGTCGTATTCCGGCGGGAGACGGCACCTCGTTGCGACCACCAGAGGAGTTGCGATCAACGCACTCGGCGTGCTCGTCGACGGCCCATCGTGGTGTCGCGAGGCAGCAACGCACGGACTCGACTGTCTCCGTGAGAGTCACCACGATCCCGACAGCGACGGCTATGACTTGGTTATCGAAACCGACGGCCGCAAATCGGTTCGGACAGTCGATTCAACACGCTCGGCATACGCTCACGCGTTCGTTCTGCTGGCGTTTGCTCGAGCAGCCGAGGCCGGAATCGACGGCGCAGCCGAGGGTCTCCAGTCCGCCGCGGAACTGCTTGCAGGTCGGTTTACCGATCCGAACGGGTTGCTTGCGAGCGACCGAACGGCCGACTGGGAAGAAATCGAACCCTATCGCGGGCAGAACGCGAACATGCACGGCTGTGAGGCGTTTCTCGCAGCCTACCGCGCGACCGGAGAGCACGCGTATCTCGACCGCGCGACCACGATTGCACGGATGCTGACCGTCGAGTTGGCCGCCGAGACGGATGGGCTGATCTGGGAGCATTACACCACTGAGTGGGATGTCGATTTCGCGTACAACGCGGAGTCGCCACGCCACCAGTTTCGCCCCCCGGGCTACCAGCCGGGCCACCACGTCGAGTGGGCGAAACTCCTCTCGCTGTTGGATCGATACGACGACCGTACAACGACAGAAAACTGGTACGAACGTGCGGTCGAACTGTTCGATGCGGCGATCGAACTCGGCTGGACCGATGAAGGATTCGTGTACACCGTCGACCGCGATGGCGAGGTCATCGTCGACGACCGCTACTGCTGGGCGGTCGCGGAGGCAGTCGGGGCAGCAGCCGCCCTAGCCGAGCGAGCCGACGCTCACGGCGAGTCGACAACAACCGAGCGGTTCCGCACGTGGCACCACCGACTCGTCAGCACACTCGATTCCTTCCGCGGCCCAGCGGGAACGTTCTATGAGAAGCGAACGGCGCAATCCGACGAGAATGGCTTGATTGCCCCGGATCCGCCAGGCGTTGAACCTGACTACCACCCCGCAGGCGCAGCATTCGAGAGCTGGCGGTCGTTTCGGTAGCGTCCCATCGCCATCGATGACGACGGGTGAGGGATCGGAGAGGGACAATCGGCTTTTCGCCACACGAAAAAATCGTCGTAATCGCAGGGGCTGTCAGCTGAACCACGGCCAGGTGTGCGTCCACACGACGCCAAGACACCCCGACCAAATCGGAGGGTCGGTCGGCGGTTGGAGCGATCGAAGAACCGATCGTCTCGCACGACGAGGGAGACGAACGCGGTCGGCATCGGCTCCACGTCGGCCCGATCTGAAACCCGTTTCGACACCGGGTGGAACGTGACTACTCCGGCCGCGGTGTGGCTGTTTCCTCATCCACCGCGATGAGCGACACCTCGGCGTTCGCTGCTGTCGACTCCCACTCCCCGTCGGCGAACCGCCGGATCGTCTCGTCGTCGTGGTCGCCGTGAGCGAGATACCACGATCCGGCGCGAAGCTGTACGAGCACGTCGCAGTCGGTGCAGTAGCGGTAGCCCGTCGACCCGACCGTGCCGTGGGCGGCCTGGCGAACGCTCGGACAGAGCCGGTGTCGACCCCACCAGTCGCCGCAGGCGGGACAGCCATAGACGTAGGCGAAATCGGATTGGTTTCGGTCGTAGTAGTTCGCACACCGCCCCGGGAGGTCGAGCAGGTCGACCCACACCTGAAACGACTCGCCGTGGCCCGTCTCAATCGAAACTGCGTTGGTGGCGACTGGCTTCGAGCCATCGACCGCCGCCATCGACACATCGTTGGTGTCGGTCTCGTCGGTGTCGACATCGTGGGTGCTGGCATCGGCGGTGTCGCGGCCGGTGTGGGTGCCGGTAACGCCGCTGACAACGACGCCGTGGTCAGTCGCCACGGCCCGCTTCCCACGGTGTTGGTACTGCCACGCATGGACGAGTTCGTGTCGGATCGTTGTCTGACACGCGGTGAATCCCGCGCGGTCGGCAGTTCGTTCGCTGAGCGTGATCGTCACCCGGCCGTCGCCCCCGTAGCCACACCGCCCGTGGCGACGTTTTGCGCGTGTTGATGTCGCCCACGTGATTTTTTCGAGGTCGACGGCCGAAAGCGGCCATGTCTCGCCGCGAATGACCCATTCACCGTACCCGCGAGCGCGAGCGGAGAGCGGATGGTCGTCGGCGAGGCTGCCACCAGCTGGTGTGCCAGCGGTCGCGGGCGTGGTCGCTGTGGGCGACGCAGAAAACGTCGGTTCGTTGACGGCGGCAGGCTCGCTGGGAGGCGTCGGTGGCATGCTTACTGCCACTGCTCCGGTGCGTATCCGAGTCGTCGAATGGCGAGTACGTAGACACCGACGATGCCGATCACGATCAGGAATTCCAGAGCGATGTTGACCTCGCCAAGTCCCAGTCGGACGAGCGTCGTCCCGAGAATTACCAGCACCAACACGACGAGATAGTGAGGAAGCAGTTCGCGGATGTTGTCCATATTCACCATGGCTGTTGGTTCACAGTATCGCGGTGAAGCTCTTGAGCCTACTGGCTGTGCCATCGAAACGGTGACAGAAAAATGAACGTGAACAGTCACTCGATACGGTCGGCAAAGGCGAACTGCGGTTTGACATCTGTGATCCGAACGCGCACCGTCTCGCCGACGTCGCAATCGGCGACAAACACGGTGAACTCCTCGATCTTGGCAACGCCGTCGCCCTCGCTGCCGACATCAACGATGTCGACCTCGTGCGTCTCGCCGACATCGACCGGCGCGGTCAGCCGGTGTTTCCCGATGAGATACACCTCCGAAGAGCTGTCGCGGGAGGCGTCGGGATTCATGGTTCGGACGTACTGAAACTCCGCCTCGATGTCCGTTTTGAGCGCCGCGAGGTCTTGGCCCTGAAACACCTTGACCGCGAAATCGCCGCCGGTGCCGAGATGCTCGCAGGCAACATCGAACGCTTGGCGGGCAAGATGCACCGACCGGGCGTGATCCAACGAGTACTCACCGGTCATATTGGGGGCCATGTCTGAAATAACGACATCGGCACCGTCGTCGCCGACAAGCTCACGAAGACGGTCTTTCGTCCGTTCGGCGGTCATATCACCCTTGAGCGTCGTGATCGTGTCGTGGTTATCGAACGCTCGAATGCGCTGGAAGTCGACGCCGATCACGGTTCCGTCGGGGCCGACTTCCTCGGCGGCGACCTGCAGCCAGCCACCCGGTGCTGCCCCAAGGTCGACGACGGTGTCGCCGTCGGCAAAGAGGTCGGCCCCGCTGTCGAGTTGCTTGAGTTTGTAGGCCGCCCGCGTGCGGTAGCCCTGTTGTTTGGCTCGGTTGTAGTATTTATCTTTTCGTGACATGTGTGCGTTTCTCGCCCGTGAGTTGTCGGCGTTCGTCACCGTTTGTCTCCCATCATCTCGTCACCGTTTGTCTGCCGCCATCCCGTCACCGATTGTCTGCCGCCATCTTGTTGTTTTCGCGCGGACGCGCGTCCGCGAATCGGCTCGAATCGTTCAGGCGTACAGATGACGGCCACGCTGAAAGGCGTGCCGTTCGTGGGAGCAGGACTTTATGTGTCCTCCATCTGCGTACAGCCATCAACAGCGACATGGAAACCACCCACCGGATCGTCGTCGATGACGCCCGTTCGCTCGATTCGCTCGACGACAACAGCGTTGAACTGGTCGTCACCTCGCCGCCGTATCCGATGATCGAGATGTGGGACGACCTGTTCTCGTCGCTGAATCCAGCCGTCGGCGACGCGCTCGACGCGGGCGACGGCCGCGCGGCCTTCGAGGCGATGCACGCGACACTTGAGCCGGTGTGGGACGAACTCGCGAGGGTGCTCGTCCCCGGCGGCATCGCCTGTCTCAACGTTGGCGACGCAACCCGAAAAGTCGACGACAGCTTCCGGGTGTATCAGAACCACGCCCGAATCATCGAGACGTTCGAGGCCCGTGGCTTCGAACCCTTACCCGAGATTCTCTGGCGAAAACCGACCAACTCGGCGGCGAAGTTCATGGGCAGCGGCATGCTCCCGCCGAACGCGTACGTCACGCTCGAACACGAGTACATTCTCCCGTTTCGCAACGGCCCCACACGCCGGTCGTTCGAACCCCACAGCGATCGACGCTACGAGGCGGCGTACTTCTGGGAGGAACGAAACCGCTGGTTTTCGGACGTCTGGACCGATCTACGGGGAGTCGATCAGACGCTCGACAGCGACGACACCGACGCGTCCATCAGCACCGTCGACCGCGACATCGTCACCACCGCCAACCGCGACCGCCGGGCGCGTTCGGGGGCGTTCCCGATCGAACTCCCCGCACGGCTGATCTGGATGTTCAGCGTCTACGGCGACACCGTTCTCGACCCGTTTTGGGGCACCGGAACGACGAGTCTCGCGGCGGCGGTCGCCGGGCGCAACTCGATCGGCTACGAACTCGATTCGAGCTTTCTCCCTCTGTTTGACCAGCGCATCGCCGAGATTGCGTCGCTCTCGCGAGAACGCAACCGCAAGCGACTCCGGGCGCACCGGACGTTTGCCGACGAGCGGCGTGCGGCCGGTGACTCGCTCGGCTACGACGCCGACAACTATCCGTTCTCAGTGGTGACGAAACAGGAGCAGTCGATTCGGCTGTATGCGGTCGAGTCGGTGGTCGAAACCGACGACGGCTACAGACTCACGCACACGCCAATCGAGATGTAATGCTCGCCACTGTTGGCAGAGTGCCGAACCGTCCGCTACCGATCGACAAAACAACCCGTCCGCTACCGACCGACAAAACAAAACGTCCGCTACTGATCAGTTGGGTCGGTGTCGACACGGCGAATGCCCCACAGTCGGCCGTCGCGCGGCTCGATGTCGAAGCCACACGCCGAATAAAACGGCCGCACGCGCTCGTCGAACGCTGCCGACAGCGGTCGCGGCGCAACCCGATCGGCCCCAGCGGACACGAGCGTGTGACCGATTCCGCGGCCGCGGCGAGCGGGGCGGACGGCGAGCGCAACAATGTGCGCGGCGGGCGCGGCGTCGGCATCGACATCGACACCGCCAGACGCCTCCGCAGACGCACCGTCGTGATCGCCAGCAACGGCCTCGCGAACGGCGATTGCTCCAACCGTTCGATCCGAAATCGTCGCAATCAGCACGAATCCGTCGGGGCTGCGTTCGGAGAGAAACGCCCGCAGTTGCTCCTCGTCAGTATCGAGCAGTGCGCCATCAAACAGTCGAACCATCGCGAGAAAATCGTCGGTTCCGCCGCGGCGAACGTCGAATTCGGTCGGCATGGTCACCGGGAGCGACGTGGGCTGCCGCCTTTGATCAGCCGGAGAATCCGAACCTGCTCCGCCTCGACTGGCTGATCTGCTGGAACCGGCACGTCGTCAACGAGCACCGACACCTCCTGTGGGCTCCGGCCGACGGCCGCAACGAGATCGGCGTACGTCGCGTCGTCGTCGACGCGCACCTCGTGGGTGTCCTCGCCGACGATGTCGACGGTTACGTTCATACAGCGGCTACGCGGGTCGACGGCTAAAACGCCACGGCTTGACCCGCTCACGCGTCGGACTGTTCTCGGGGCGTTTATGGGCTCGCCGGGCGCTCACTAGGGTATGAGCGACGCCGAGACAACCGGCACGGCGGGTCGGGAGATCTGGATCGAAAAGTACCGCCCCCAGACACTCGCCGACATCAAGGGTCAAGACGACATCGTCGAACGACTCCAGAGCTACATCGAACAGCGAGACCTCCCGCATCTGCTGTTTTCGGGGGGCGCAGGAATCGGAAAAACAACCGCCGCGACCGCCATCGCGCGGGAGGTGTACGGCGACGACTGGCGCGGGAACTTCCTCGAACTCAACGCATCGGACCAGCGCGGGATCGACGTCGTCCGCGACCGAATCAAGAACTTCGCGCGGTCGGCGTTCGGCGGCCACGACTACCGGATTATCTTCCTCGACGAGGCCGACTCGCTGACCAGCGATGCCCAGTCGGCGCTCCGCCGAACCATGGAGCAGTTTTCCGACAACACCCGGTTCATTCTCTCGTGTAACTACTCCTCGAAAATCATCGATCCGATTCAGTCGCGCTGTGCCGTCTTTCGGTTCTCACCGCTGTCGGACGACGCGGTCGGCGCACAGATCGATGAAATCGCCGCCGCCGAAGGAATCGAGGTCACCGACGACGGCCGCGAGGCGCTCATTTATGCCGCCGGTGGCGACATGCGTCGGGCGATCAACAGCCTGCAGGCGGCGGCGACAACGGGCGACGTCGTCGACGAGGAGGCGGTGTACCTCATCACGTCGACCGCGCGTCCTGAGGAAATCGAGTCGATGGTCACCGACGCCATCAACGGCGACTTTTCGAAGGCGCGCTCGACGCTCGATACGCTGTTGACCGATACCGGAATGGCCGGCGGCGACATCATCGACCAACTGCACCGCTCGGTGTGGGAGTTCGACCTCACCGAACGACAGGCCGTCCGGCTGTTGGAGCGCATCGGCGAAGTCGACTACCGGATTACCGAAGGCGCAAACGAGCAGGTACAGTTGGAGGCGCTGTTGGCGTCGCTGGCGATCGACTCGTAAATCGAACCCGAACCGTCTTTTCGGTGCCTGCCGTTGCTTCGACTGGCCGATGACGACGATACCGCTCTGAGACGGGGTGGCTCCCGTTGGTGATGAGCCCTATGAGTACCGAGGCCAGCTTTCTATCCACACAGTTGCGAGGGGAAGTGAACGAACGTCAGAGAATTGCGTCTGCTACCCGCTGAGAGAGGACAGTCGTCAATAGAGGTCGAATAACGTACAGTCTCCTCTCCGTTCCAGAGGTAGTTTACACCGAGGTCGACACCGGTGGTGCTCCGGACGGATTAGCTGAATGCAGGCGCTAAGCCCCCTCCCTCAAGGAGCCGCCGAAGGCGGCGAGTAGGCAGGGGTAGTTCACACGATCTGCTCTCCATCGTCGTCGTACACACGAATCGCATCAACAGGACAGACACGAGCTGCGTACTGGGCATCGAACTCTTCACCATCGGGTATTTCAGCGACGAACATATTCTCGTCTGTTTCTTTGCTATCCAGTAGCTCTGCTTTACCTGCGTTGAGGTTTTTCTCAAAGCCATCCCATTCGTCGACGCATTGGAACATGCCAATGCAGGTATCACGGTCGAACTCAATCTTCATAGTGATATTTGTACATCAACTTTTACACTTCATGACACGAAGTCAGTTCTGTCGCGTCCAATACATCTCGATATCGTTGCCTGATCGTGACCTCACTCACATTGGCAGTATTAGAGATTTCGGGTTGGATAATCGATTCACCAGTAAGACGTGAAGCAGCGTAGAGCGCAGCAGCTGCAATGCCGGCGGGATGTTTTCCACTGTGTACCCCCTGTTCGGTCGCATCGTCGATCATTTTTCGAGCACACCGATCAGTCTCGTTTGAACAGTCCAGTTCCGAGGCGAACCGTCCAACGTATTCCATTGGATGCGATGGTGGGATCTGGAGGTCCAATTCACGTGAGATGTAGCGATATGTCCGCTCAATATCGAGTTTCTCAACACGACTCACCTCTGTGAGTTCATCAATCGTTCGTGAGATCCCGTTAGTCCGTGTCGCCGCATACAGCGCGCAGGTCGCGACCGATTCGATTGACCGGCCTGGAAGAAGGTCCTCATCTAATGCCCGTCGGTAGATCACACTCGCAGTCTCTCGGCTCGGTTCAGGAACACCGAGTGCAGAGGCCATACGGTCGATCTCTCCAAGCGCGCGTTTCAGATTTCGTCCCTTCGAATTCTGCGTCCGAAACCGCTCGTCCCAGGTTCGCAGACGGCTCATTTTTTTCCGCTGGCGTGCGGACAGTGGGTTGCCGTGGGCGTCCCGATCTTGCCAGCCGATGTCGGTTGTCAGCCCCTTGTCGTGCATGCGGTGTGTGAGCGGCGATCCCACACGAGATGCAGATTCACCGTGGTCAGCGTCGAACGTGCGCCACTCTGGGCCCTGATCAATACGTTGTTCGTCGACGACTAACCCGCACTCCGCGCAGACAGTTTCATCCGTATCACTGTCTCGAATGAGTTGTCCACTGCATTCTGGACACTCAGTGTCTCGCTGTGTCTCATCTGGCCGGTCGAATTTCGAGACACTGCGTGCGGTCGACTCGTTGTGGGTGCTTAGCTGTTCGTTCGTCATTCGCTGTTCATATGCTGTAGGTGTGGCTTGCTAGCGTCGCTGTTCACACACAGATTCCCACCCATTGAAAATAAGTTTTGTGACCTCAAACAGTTTCTAATAATCTACAAAGAAACTGTTTGTAGTTACTAATTGCTGTTTGTCGCCCATACATATTTGTTGGTCTGTACTGAAAATCAGTTGATGAGCTCAAACAACGAGCTGCGTGAGACGAACACTGAAGCCCGATTCGAATTTAAAAAGGACGAAGCCTCAGCATTCAAAACCGACAAGGGGTTGACCGAGGAGACGATTCGCGTTATCTCCGAGGACAAAGACGAACCGGAATGGATGCTGCAGCGTCGACTCCG
>OBKM01000531.1_pt1 | contig 18627 bp, 19 predicted proteins | sample 1519691 | NCBI WGS metagenome assembly OBKM01 (sample SAMEA37050418, study PRJEB22526) | metagenome | biome: saline pan; feature: lake; material: water | place: Egypt | collected 2015 | depth 0.5 m | reverse complement strand
TTCGAAATCAAGTGAATCTCCCCCTTCAGCAGGCGAACTTATGGGTAAGAGACAGCCGTGAACGGCGGGGCTTTCTCCTCGATTTTCCGTAATAACCACTCGGGAGCGTCGTCGGAGAACTGCGTTCGCGATGCTCACACCTGGTCCGCTGGTCACACAGCCAACGGTCCGGCGATGGACTGTGTAGGGACCGCGGCGGTCACTCGAAGGCGGCGATACCGGTGAGGTCCTCGCCCACGATGAGCGAGTGGATGTCGTGGGTGCCCTCGTAGGTGTAGACGGTCTCCATGTTGGCGAGATGACGCATCGGCGAGTAATCGAGCGTGATCCCGTTCCCACCGAGCATCTCCCGGGCGACACGGGCCTGCTGGCGGGCCATCCGGACGTTGTTTCGTTTCGCCATCGAGACCTGCTGTGGCCGCAGATCGCCACGCGCTTTCAGCGCCGCGAGGCGGTGAGCGAGCAGCTGACTGGTCGTGATCTGGGTGGCCATCTCGGCGAGCTTCTCCTGTTGGAGCTGGAATCGGGCGATCGGTCCGCCGAACTGCTCGCGGTCGGTCGCGTAGTCACGAGCGGTCTCGAAGCAGTCACGGGCCGCTCCGACGGCTCCCCACGCGATCCCGTACCGGGCCTGTGTGAGACAGGACAGCGGCCCTTTCATGCCCGACACCCCCGGGAGGCGGTTCTCTGCGGGCACGAAGACGTTCTGGAGCTCGATTCCACCGGTGACCGAGGCCCGCATCGAGAGCTTCTCGTCGATGTGTGGCGTGGCGACCCCCTCGCGGTCGGTCTCGACGAGAAAGCCCCGGACATCGCCGTCGCTTCGGTCGCGGGCCCACACGACGGCCACGTCGGCGATCGGAGCGTTCGTGATCCAGGTTTTCTCGCCGTGTAGCACGTACCCGTCACCGTCGCGGGCGGGCTCGGCGGTCGTCTCCATCGCCGAGGGGTTCGAGCCGTGAGCCGGTTCGGTCAGGCCGAAACAGCCCACAGCCTCCCCCTCCCCGAGCGCCGGGAGCCAGCGATCACGCTGGGCCGGACTCCCGTACTCGGCGATGGGATACATCACGAGTGCCCCCTGCACGGAGGCCATCGAGCGGATCCCGGAGTCGCCGGCCTCGAGTTCCTGCATCAGCAGGCCGTAGGCGGTCTCGGAGACGCCGGGCAGCCCGTGTGTGTCGAGGGTCGGACCGTAGAAGCCGAGCTCGCCCATCGTCGTGATGAGGTCGGTCGGGAAGGTGCCGGCCTCGTAGTGATCGGCGATCACGGGGGTGACTTCCTCCTCGACGAACTCTCGGGCCGTGTCCCGGATCAGCCGCTCTTCGGCGTCAAGGTCGGCCTCCAGGTCGACGTAATCGAGCATGCGCGTTCCAGTACACGATAGGACCGGCAAAAAGCGTTGGCCCGCGAGATGCGGCGTCTCTCGGCTGAGCGGCCCCGGCGTCGCCGACCGGCGACCGAGACGGAACTCACTGCTCGGGATCGACGGGCTTGTGCATCGTCTTGCGGGTCGGCTCGTATCCGGCCGCGGCGTACAGCTGTCGCGCCGGCTCGTTGTCGGTGTCGACGGTCAGGTCGAGACGAGCGCAGCCGGTGTCCACCGCCCACGTCTCGACTGCCTCGAGCAGCCTCGTCGCGACGCCACGTCGGCGCGCTTGCGGACGAACGTACAGTTCGTTGATGTGACACGTTCGGCGCTGTTCGAAGATCGGCGGTGGCGTCTGGACCTCGGCTGCGACGTATCCGAGAAGATCGCCGTCCTCGCGTGCGACACAGAGACGCGACTCCTCGTCCTCGAGTCGTGCGCGGACGTGTGTCTGGCCCTCGGCCCGGACGACCGCGGGGTCGCGGAGCGTGTGAACGCCGAGGGCCGCCATCTCTCGTTGTGCCGGCACCCACAGCTGGTCGAGGAAGCCAGCAAGCTCGGCGGGACTGAGACGAGCGAGCTCCATAGACAAGCGAATTCGACGGACGGTGATAGCTCCGACGGTCACGAACGCGAGCCGACTGCTCGGCAGTCCGGCGGGGCTGTCCACGACCAGAGACAAAGCGTTATGCCCACCCCCTAGCATCGTTCGGACATGCGAGTGCTGATCACGGACCCGATCGCGGACGCTGGAATCGAGCGCCTGCGGGCGGCAGGCCACGAGGTCGAAACGGCCTACGATCTCGACCCGTCGGCGCTGGTGGAGGCAGTCGGCGACGTTCAGGCGTTGATCGTCCGGTCGGGAACCGAAGTGACCGACGCGGTGTTAGCGGCTGCGCCGGAGCTCGTGATCGTCGGTCGGGCGGGGATCGGCGTCGACAACATCGATATCGAGGCCGCCACCGACCGTGGCGTGATCGTCGCGAACGCCCCGGATGGCAACGTCCGCGCTGCGGCCGAACACACGGTCGGCATGACGTTTGCGACCGCCCGGTCGATCCCGCAGGCCCACGCCCGCCTGTCGGCCGGCGAGTGGGCCAAAGGTGAGTTTCTCGGGACCGAACTCAACGACAAGACACTGGGAGTCGTCGGCCTGGGACGGGTCGGACAGGAAGTCGCGAAGCGACTCGGTGCACTGGGCATGACGGTGGTCGCGTTCGATCCCTACATCAGCGAGGACCGCGCCGAGCAGGTGGGTGCGGAGCTGGTCGACGGGCTCGCGGACTGTCTCGACCGGGCAGACGTCGCGACGGTTCACACTCCTCTGACCGACGAGACCGCGAACATGATCGGGCGCGAGCAACTCGCCCGTCTGGACGGCGGGTACCTCATCAACTGCGCCCGTGGCGGGATCGTCGACGAGCCGGCGCTTGCCGACGCCGTTGCAGACGGGCCGCTCGCGGGCGCGGCCGTCGACGTGTTCGCCGACGAGCCCGTCGATCCCGACAATCCGTTGCTCGGCGTCGAGGACGTCGTCGTCACCCCACACCTCGGGGCCTCGACAGCGGCCGCACAGGAGACGGTCGCGGTCTCAATCGCCGAGCAGGTGCGGGCAGCGCTGGCCGACAAACCCGTGACCAACGCGCTCAACGCTCCCTCGATCGACGAGTCGGCGTTTCCGGCGGTGCGGCCGTACATTGAGCTCGCCGAGACGATGGGGACGGTCGCCGTCCAGCTGTTCGACGGGCAGATCGAGCGCGTCGAGCTCACCTACGCCGGAGCGATCGCGGACGAGCCCGTCGAACTCGTGACCGCCTCTGCGCTGACCGGCGTGTTCGCCCCGCTCGAGGCCGAAGTGAGTACGGTCAACGCCCGCGAGGTCGCGGCCGACCGCGGCGTCGAGATCACCGAGACGACGACCCGACAGGCAGCGGACTTCCAGTCACTCGTGACCGTCAGCCTGACCGACGGCGAGACCGAGACGAGCGTCTGTGGGACACTGTATGCAGACGACGACCCGCGGATCGTTCGGATCGACGGCTTCCGCGTCGATGCGGTGCCGTACGGCCACATGCTCGTTACCCGCAACAGAGACGAGCCCGGCGTCATCGGGTTCATCGGGAGCGAACTGGGTGCGGCTGGGATCAACATCGCCGGGATGTTCAACGGCCGCGAGACCATCGGCGGGGAGGCACTGTCGGTGTACACGCTCGATGCCCCCGTACCCGACCCAGTGCGAGCGACACTCGAAGCCGACGAGCGGATCCTCGAGACGACACACGTCTCGCTCGCCGAGTAACGTCGAGTAGATTCACCCCGAGAGCAGACTGTCCGACCGGTTCTCTCTGCCCGGAGGAGCGCCTGTTACCGCCGGTCGAGTGCTGCGAGCGTCTCGGCGGCCTCGCGAGCGGCGGCGAGATGGTCGCTGGCCCGACGCGGGTCGTCGGTCGCCGCCGCGCGTTCGGAAAACCGCACGAGCGCTCTGACAAGCGGCTCGCGGGCCGCTCCGGGATCGGTATCGGTCCGGGTCCGGGGCGCTCCCTCGCCCGTGCTCTCTTCCGGTCGCTCTTGCTCGTCACGAGTGTTCTCGGTCGGAGGCGACTGCTGGGGTCGTTCGGAATCGTCGGGTGAGCTCGGCGGGGTCGATCCGTCTCGGGGCCGTGACCGGCGAGCGGTCGTCTCTGGGTCGTCCTGGGACCGTCCTGTGTCGGCGTCAACGTTATCGGCGTCAGCGCCACCGAACGCGACTCGGGCCTCGTCGCTTGGCGTGGTGACTTCGATGCCACCCTCGCTCCCGCCATCGCTCTCGGAGCCGCCCGCTCCGTCGGCGCTTTCGGACCCGTCGTCGGCCCGCTCGACCGGGCGCTCGCAGGTCGGACAGAACTCCTGGCCGTCGTACCGGAAGATCGGATCGCCACACGCTGAACAGTGGGCGTTTGTCATCGTCGCTCCCTGCAACAAGAGTTCGCTCATCTTCTCGGTGGCTTCCCGTTGTTGTTTGTCTCGTTCGTACTGTTCGCGGAGGCGCTCGCGTTCGGCCTCCTCGTCGAAATCACTCATACGAGAGTGAAACGGCGCGACAGATTAGTGGCTTGCGGGACCGGAGCCGTCACGTCACACCAGGTCAGGCCACCGGCAGCTTTTACTCGGAGCCAGCGTGGGAACCGGTATGACCAAGGTGAGCATCGTCGGCGCGGCCGGCACGGTCGGCTCGGCGGCTGGCTACGACATCGCACTGCGAGGGATCGCGGACGAACTCGTCTACGTCGACATTCCCGATCAAGAGGCGGTCACGGTCGGACAGGCCGCAGACGCAAGCCACGCCGTGGCCTACGACACGAACACGACCGTCCGGCAGGGTGGCTACGAGGCGACCGCGGGCTCGGACGTGGTGGTGATCACCGCCGGCCTGCCGCGCGAGCCCGGCGACACGCGGTTGGATCTCGCGGCCGACAACGCTCCGATCGTCGCCGAGATCGAGCGCTCGCTCGCCGAACACTCCGAGGAGTACGTGACCGTCACGACCTCGAACCCCGTCGACCTGCTCAACCGTCACATCTACGAGACCGGCGAGCGGTCCCGGAAGCGGGTGGTCGGGTTCGGCGGTCGGCTGGATTCGGCGCGGTTCCGACACGTGCTCGCCCAGCGGTTCGACACCGCGGTCGGGAACGTCGAGGCGACGATTCTGGGCGAACACGGCGACGCGCAGGTACCGGTGTTCTCGAAGGTCCGCGTCGACGGGCGCGATCCCGCCTTCTCCGAGAAGGACCGAACCGAGATCCTAGAGAGCCTGCAGGCAAGCGCGATGGACGTCATCGAGCGCAAGGGCGCAACCGAGTGGGGACCGGCCCGCGGGATCGGCCACGTCGTCGAGGCGATCGTACGCGACACGGGGACGGTGTTGCCGTGCTCGGTCGTGCTCGACGGCGAGTACGGCCACGAAGGCGTCGGGATGGGCGTGCCGGCGAAACTCGGCGCCGGCGGCGTGAGCGAGATCATCGAGTGGGAGCTGAGCGACGACGAACGGGCGGGGCTGGACGCGGCGGCGACGAAACTCACAGACCAGTACGCCCGACTCGAGTGACGGCCTCGGCGTTCGTCCGGAGCGAGGCGTGACAGACGACCGGTGATGAGAGTCGACGGCCACAGGTTTAGGTTCGGCTCGACACTACAGACGGTATGAACGACCGGTCAGACGACGACCCGTCGATCACGCTGTACCGGCTCCAGGCCTGTCCGTTCTGTGAGCGGGTGGTACGGCGGCTCAAGGAGCTCGATCTGGCCTTCGAGTCGCGGTTCGTCGAGCCGCTACACTCCAAGCGAAACGTCGTCAAGCGCGTCGCCGGGACCCGGACGGTGCCGGTGATCGTCGACGAGCGGACTGGCGTGACGATGGCAGAAAGCGACAATATCCTCGAGTATCTCGATCGAACCTACGGCGAGGACGGTCTCGAGGGATTGGAGGCCTAATCAGAGATGGTTTCCTTCGAAGTGACCGAACTCGACCCCCCCGACCCGCCGGCGCGGGGCGAGCCTGCCCCCGAGTTCGTCCGGCCGCTGGTCGGCCCGGAGTACTGGGAGGATGTCGAGCTGTCCGAGCTCGTCGAGCACGGCCCGGTCGTGCTCGTGTTCTACCCGATGGACGGGGCCTTCCCGGCGACGTACATCTGGACGGAGCTTCGCGACCGCGGGTTCCACCCCGAGGCGACCGTCGTCGGGCTGTCAATCTCGACGCCGTACGAACACGGGGCCTTTATTAACCGGTACGACCTGGAGTACCGGCTGTTCAGCGACCCGACAAACGAGATCGCAGAACGGTACGGCGTCGTCCACGACCTCGACGGGATGGCCGGCGTGAGCGAGCCCCGGCCGGCGGTCGTGCTCGTCGACGGCGATCGAACGGTTCGATACACCTGGGCCGCACGCGAGTGGCCCTCCTTTCCACCCTACGACGAGATCGAGGCCGCGATCGCCGAGCTGTGAACCGACGGCCTACACCCGGACGGTCAGATCAGGTCGGGACAGAGCAGATTAGAACAGGTCAGGGTAGGACAGAGCAAGTCAGGGATCGAGCGGGCGCAACGAGTCCGTTCGTCCGCAGTACGGACACTGGAAGTCCGCGACGGTGACGTCGTCGGGCATCTCGTAGGTGTAGTGCAGTTCGGCCATGTCGAGCTCGCATTCGGCGTTCTCACAGGCGACCTCAAGTGTCGCTGGCATGGGGCCCGTTCGGACCGGGTCCAAAATAAACGCCGGGCTCGTCGGCCGGACCGACGCCATTTTGAGAGTGCCTCGCCAACCGGATGGCGTGACCGCCGTCGACGAGTGGGAAACACGGCTCGAGGAGGCCGGAGAGCTCGTGCCAGCAGCCGTCGAGCGCATCGTCACGGTCCACGGCGACCGCGGGGTACGGGCGATCGAGGCCGTCGACGAGCGCCGGGTCAAGGGCTACCGAGATTTTACCGTCGTCGTCGGCCACGAGGAAGAGTACATCGTCGAAGACGACAGCTGCACCTGCAAAGACGCCGAGTACAACCTCGACGCCGACGATCCAGAGCAGCTGTGCTGGCACGCGATCGCGGTACGGATCGCCCGGGCGATCGACGCGGTCGACGAACACGAGATGTGGTACTCGGAAGTCCGTGAGTTTCTCTAAGCTGCTATCGTGTGAGTACCACGGGATCAAGGGTGGAGACGGAAACGGAGACGGGGACCGTGATGAAGTCGAGCTGCCCGTGCCGCTACGAAAGACACCAACGCCACCGCAGAAGGTAACCGTCTCTCGGCCGAAGCTCCGGTGTGACAGTCGTCGAGCAGCTCGCCGCGCGCGAACGGCTCCTCTGGGTGGCAGCCGTACTGTTGTACGGCGTCGGCGATACGGTCACGACGGCCATCGGACTCCGGACGCAAGGTGCACGCGAGATCGGTCCGATCGCGGGCCCGGCCCTCGAGGCCGCCAGGATCGCCGGGCTCGTCGGACTGAAAGGTGGTTCGTGGCCGCCTGCGTCGAGCTGTGGTATCTCGCGAACACGCCGGGGCGGGTCGCGATTCCGCTCGCGCTGTCGGTCGCCGGCGGCGGCGTCACGCTGTGGAACCTGACGGTGCTGGCCGCCTCGTAGCGAGCTCAGTCGGCGGTCTCGCGGCGGCTCCGTGGAACCGCCCGGCCGATCCGGTCGTACAGCCACAACAGCCCGAGGCCGAGCCCGTAGGCGAGCGACGCCGGAATGGCGACCAGAAACATCGTGAACATGCCGGCCGGCGAGGCAAAGCCCGCAATCGCGAAGATCGCAAGCACCACACCACGCCAGGACCGGTACATCCGGCGGTAGGAGACGATGCTTCCGTGGTGAAAGAGCAGCATCGTCGCCGGGATCATCGCGAGCAGCCCGATCCCGACGGTGAGGTACGTCACGAGCCACCCGAAGTTGTTGATCCGGTAGGCGGGAATCATCCGCGAGGTGAGCACGTCGTGAGCGAGCGCCGAGAAGACCGTCGGGCCGATCAGCAGAAAGCCGACCAGACTGCCCCCGATCAGCGCGAGCGCGAGCGTTCCGCCCCAGACGAGCAACACCCGGCGATCGCCGGTGGCGAGTCCCCGTTGTTCGATCGCCGGCCACGCGAAGTACGCGAGCAGCGGCAGCACCGAGAGGCCGGCCAGAAGCGTCGAGAACTTGATCATGAAGATGAGCTCCTCGACGGGATGTAACACGACGATGCTGACGTCGTCGACCATCTCGGCGGGCATGTTCCTGAGGAAGGCGTCGACGACCGTCTGGATACCGCCCTGGTAGAAGAAAAAGAACGTGCCCGCGAGCACGGCCATGAACACACCGACGACCCAGAACGCCTTCGAGGTCAGCGAGTCGATGATGAAGGCGATGTCGTAGTAGTACCCGCCGATGTCGTCTTCGGTGGTCTCGTCTTCCGTGAACGGATCGACGATGCCGGCCGTGGTCTCGGCGACCACACCGGGCTCGTCGGTGTCGTCTTGGCCGTCGGCCGCATCGGCCGCAGAGTCGGTCTCGGGGCCGTCGTCCTGGTCGTCGGCCTCTGTGTCTCGCTCGTCGATTCGGTCGAGGATCGCACGGGCCGTCCGGGGACGGTCCCTGTCGACAGCCTGCTGGGCCTGAGCGATAGCGTCTGTGCGGTCGAGCGCGGCAAACTGCTCGTCTGACACGGCCCGAACCGCTGCCGCGTCCATGGCTGCGAGATCCAGATCCGCCTCCTGCGAGGCCTCGGGATCCGTGTCGCCTGTCAGCCGCTCGAGTTCGACGATCCGGAAATAAAAGAGCGCGACGGCAGCACCGAGAGCGCTCACGGCGACAGCGATCAGGGCGCCGACGGCGGTCGGCGAGAGGCCCAACACGCCCAGCTGCTCTGCGGTCGGGAACCGGCGGGTCGAGCCGGCCCACGCCAGCGCGTCGTTGGTCGCGGCGAGCCCGCCTTCGAGCACGAACAGATACACGGCCGCGCCGACGGCGACGACCGTCCCGGCGAGCAGGTTCCAGCGCTCCCGGGCCACAGCAGCTGTCGAGACCTGCTCGCCGGCCCGCTGTGAGAGCACGACCAGCTTGGTCACGCCGAGGCTAATGAAATACAGCGCCACCAGCGGAACGCCCCACATGAGCTGTGTGAAAGGGTCCGGCGGCGAGAAGAAAGCCCCGAAGACGAAGATACCGACGACGGCGTAGCGCCACTTGTCCCGGAACGTCTCATACGAGATCACCCCTGTCCGAGCCGAGGCGCTCATCGCAAGCGGGAGCTGCGCGGCGAGCCCGAACGACAGCGAGAGGAAAAAGACGAAATCGGTCCACATGACGATCGACCAGGTGGGATCGAACCCGGAGTTGACCGCGATCGTCGCCAGGAAGTCGAACATGACAGGGAAAAAGACGAAGTACGCGTAGGCGACGCCACCGGTAAACAGCAGGAGTGTCGCGAGGCCGAAGCCGGCGAGCTTCCAGCGCGGGATCTCCGAAGACGGCCAGATGCCCCGTCGCTTGAGTCCCGAGCGGCCGTACCACACCAGCGCCGGGATCGCAGCGAGCACACCGACCGCGAGTCCGATCTTCGCCTGCAGGAGGATCACGTTGAACGGATCGGTCACGACGATGTCGGTCTCGCGGGCGATCTCCGGTGCCATCCGATTAAATACGAGATCCGTCTTGAGACGGTCCCAGACGAACGCCCGGAGCGCGTAAAACGCGAGCAGAAAGAACGTGACGAAGACGAGAAAAACGCGTTTGAGCTTGTCTTGGGCGTCACCGAGCATGGACATGACGGTCTGGCGACCGCTGGCGAGTGTCTTCGCGGTGTCCTCGTCGAGCGCCCCAGCCATCGATCTCTACCCCGGGTTTGCCGACTGCCGGTTATCAATCTATTCATGAGGAGAGACGGGAAAGTTTACAACAACCTACGCGCAAGGTGCCCGCGATGACCGCCGGAGGCGACGACGGGTCGACGACGGTCGCCGACGGCGGCGAGCCGGTCGGCGGGTTCGACGGCGCTCCGGACGACGAGGAGATGCCGTTGAGCGAGCACATCGAGGAGATGGTCCGTCGGCTGGGGATCGTCCTGGTCGTGATGGCGGTCGTAAGCGCCGTTACCTTCCCGATTGCCGACCGGCTGATCAACTTTCTGTGGTACTCGTTTCTGCCCGGCGAGCCGGCCGCCTGTTCGGCCCAGCCGGCCTACGAGACGACGCCGACCCACGCGGTCGTCCACAGTCTCCCTGCGTCGGAGTCGGTGGCGTGTCCGCGGGTGTATCATCCCCTCGCGCTGGTACTCGCCCGGCTGAAAGTCGCCTCGCTGGTCGGGTTCGTCGTCGCGCTGCCGGTGTTCGTCTATCAGACCTATCGGTTCATGCGGCCGGGGCTGTACCCGAAAGAACGCCGGTACTACCTCTCGTCGGTCCCGACGAGCCTGCTGCTCGCCGTCGTCGGGGTCGCGTTCGCGTACTTTCTTGTGTTGCCGGTCATCTTCCGGTACTTCCTGTTTTACTCCGAGGACGTCGCCAGCATCGCGTTCGGACTCGGCGATACGTTCGACATCATCCTCCTGATGATGGGGCTGTTTGCCGCCATCTTCCAGATTCCACTGTTCATGATGCTCGGAGTGCTCATGGGCGTTGTGAGCCGACGGTGGTTCGAGGACAAGCGCATCCTCTTTTGGGGGCTGTTTGCCGGAATCGCCTTCTTGTTCAGCCCCGATCCCACCGGGATGGCGCCGCTGATCGTCGGCCTGACGATGGTGGCGCTGTTCGAGCTGACACTCGCTCTGCTCCGGTGGACCGGTCGGTGATCACGCGGAAGCCACCGTTCCGTTCCGGGTGTCGGGAGTGTTCGGTGCTGCACCCAGACTGACACGAACGCGAGGCCTCGAATCCACGAATCGACCATCACGATCGAAAACCGACCGGTCGCCGTATTTTGACTTGACTTCGAGCCGTTAATCCTAATGTATTCTAATTTTTCCGGATAGAATAGACAAACGTTTGGTTATTTTGGATTTAGCTGCAGGTTTTGCCCAAACAATACGGGTATTAAGGCACAGATGCGTGAATACATACGAACAGCTGATGACATCAAGACTCACAGACACAGAGCAGGCGGTCGTACAGGAGATCGACGAGAGGGGAATCGACTTCCTCCGGCTACAGTTCACGGACATCTTGGGAGTCGTTAAGAACGTGTCGGTGCCGGCCGATCAGGCAGAGAAGGCCTTCACCGAGGGGATCTACTTCGACGGCTCCTCGATCAGCGGCTTCGTCCGGATCCAGGAGTCGGACATGCGGCTCAAGCCGGATCCGGAGACGTTCGCGGTCCTCCCGTGGCGGGCCGACGGCGACGGCGGAGCGGCCAGGCTCATCTGTGACGTGATCGACACCTCGACGGGCGAGCCCTTCGAGGGCGACCCGCGGTACGTGCTGAAACAGGCACTCGCGGAGGCAGAGGAGCTGGGATACGAGATCAACATGGCCCCGGAGCCGGAGTTTTTCCTGTTCAGACAGGACGAAGACGGGTACGCGACCACCGAGTTCGCCGACCACGGCGGGTACTTCGACCTGGCGCCGAAGGATCTGGCCAGCGACGTCAGACGCGAGATCATCTTCACACTCGAGGAGATGGGCTTCGACATTGAGGCCAGCCACCACGAGGTGGCGAAAGGACAGTACGAGATCAACTTCGAGTACGCAGACGCGCTGACGACTGCCGATAACGTCGCCACGTTCCGGTACGTGGTACGTGCTGTCGCCGCTCAGCACGACCTGCATGCCACGTTCATGCCAAAGCCGGTGCCGAAGATCAACGGCTCTGGCATGCACACCCACCAGTCGCTGTCGAAAGATGGCGAGAACGCGTTCCACGGCGATGGCGAGTTCGACCTCAGCGAGACGGCACTCTCCTATCTCGCCGGAATCCTCGAGCACGCGCCGGCGATCACGGCCGTCACGAACCCGACGGTCAACAGCTACAAGCGGCTCGTTCCCGGCTACGAGGCGCCCGTGTACATCGCCTGGTCTGACCGGAACCGCTCGGCGTTGATCCGGAAGCCGGCCGCACGCGTCCCGCAGGCGACCCGGATCGAGGCGCGGTTCCCCGATCCGTCGTGTAACCCGTATCTCGGCTTCGCGTCGTTGATCACGGCGGGACTGGACGGAATCAAACGCGACCTCGAGGCGCCCGAGCCGATCCGGGAGAATATCTACGAGTTCGACGAGCAGAAAGTCGAGGAGTACGGCATCGAGACGCTCCCGAAAAACCTCGGCGACGCCGTCGACGCGCTCGAAGACGACGAGGTCATCCGCAGCGGGCTCGGTGAGCACGTAGCCGAGAAGTTCGTTGAGGCCAAACGCGAGGAGTTCACCGACTATCTCGTCAACGTCTCGGACTGGGAGCTGGACCGGTACCTCGAGACCTACTAACGGAGCCGGTCGAGCAGGCGGCCGGGCGCGCCGGCCGCAGACACCGTCAGTCCCACCGCGATCATCAGCGCGTACAGCCCGAGCGTCGACAGCCAGACGATGAGCATCGCCAGAATCGCCCAGCCGCCGCCGAGAAAGTAGAAGGCTCCGAGCGTCATCGCGGTGCCGTAGCCGAGCACCAGATACGGCCCCCAGCCGCGGGCGTGTCCGCGGCGGACCTGGCGGCGGACGTACCGCTTGAGATCGCTCTCGATTTTCTCGCGGCCGACGGTACGCCGGTCAAGTTCGGTCTCGAGCTCGTCGATCTCCCGGCGGAGCCGGTCGATCTCGTCCTGTGTGACGGCGTCGGCTCTGTCCGCGCCGGCGGGGTCGCCTGGGTGGGTCTCTGAGGCTGTCTGATCGTCCGCGCCGTTCTCGGGGGCCGTGCGGTCGCCCGTGTCTGGGTCGGACCGATCGGAATCGGTGCCGTCGGCAGGCTCGCTCATACTCCGTTGTCGGTGGTCTCGTGGCGGCTCGTGTTGTAGCTGCCGGTCTCGAGCCGTCACGGCGTTCAGTCCGGCGCCGAGCAACACGATCAGGCCGCCGGCGTAAAACCACACGAGCAACAGGAACACGCCGCCGAGCACCCCGTAGAGCTCGAACGTGCTCGCCCGGCTCGCGTACGCCCCGAACCCGACGCCGAGGGCCGTCCATCCGAGGCCGGCGACGACCGCACCCGGCAGAGCCTCCGTCAGCGAGACCGATCGGTCGGGCAGCACGTAGTACAGCGGAAAGAAGACCACCGGGAGCGCAACCGCCACGCCGATCGGGCCGGCGAGCCGCGAGACGGTACCGAACTCGGCAGAGATCGCCGTTCCAACGAGGACTGTCACGGCGACGGCAACCAGAATCGCACCGACGGTGGCGGCCGCGTCGGCAAGCTGTGCGGGGAGCGTCTTCCCCTGTTCGGCCCCGTAGATCCGCGCGAAGGCGACGTCGAGTCCGCGGAACACCCGGAGACCACTCCAGGCGAGCACGCCCAGTCCAACAGCCGTCGCGCCGGGCTGGTCGCCGGACAGCGCCCGCTCGACGAGGCCGGTCGCTTCGGGCGTGAGAACCGAGCCGGCGGCAGAGAGTACACGGACTGTGAGCTGCTCACCGGCCACGGCGGTCCCGGCCGCCAGCGCGACCACGAGCAACGGCACCAGCGAGGCAAACGCGTAGTATGCGATCGCCGCCGCCAGGAAGGGAAGCTGTTCGCGCTGGACGAGCCCGAAGAGGGCGCGTCCGGTTCGGACGAAACGATGTCGTGACACGCCGGCGTTTCGGCCGGCGTGGGCATATACTGATAGGACGGGTCTGACGGGCTCGAAACACATTAGTCTCCGGGGTGGGCTCGGATTAGCATGGACGTCGACGTCGGTCGGACAAAGACCCGGGCACACCACGTGACGGCCGCGCTGATCGTGGCAAGCGTAGTGCTGATCGGCGCCAGCCTCGTGGGACGTGCAGGTGGGCTCGGGCTCGCCGGCGGCCTCGTCGCGGCGAGCGGCCTCCTGTGGTGGGCGAGAGACCACCTCGCCGAGGCACCGACGGTCGTCGGCTACGATCTGGGCTGGTACGGAGCCAGACTCTGGACGGGCGTGCTCGTCGCGGCCGCGCTCGCAGGGGTCGCTCGGGGACTGTCGCCGGGAGAGCTCCAGGCCGTCGGCGGAGGCGTCGGCCTGCTCGGGGCCACGAACCACGTTCTCCGGCCACTGTATCTGTACGGCCTCGGGCTCGCGGGCCGGCTCAGGAGCTGAGCCGCCGGCCCGAGACGCCGTCTGCTCGGGCTGTCGGGCTTACTCCCCTTCGGAACCGGTACCGGGGCTGGTGCCGGTACCGGTTGCGGCTCGAATCTGTGAGACCGACGCCGTCGTCTTGAGCGTCGTTCCGCCGTAGTGAGTCCTGGAGGCCTCGTACCCAGCCTCGCGGATGTTATCGAGAAACGCGTCCATCGGAGCCGCAGACCTGCCCCACCGTTTCGAGAGGCGGTGCTGATCGTAGTGTGTCGGCTCGTCGAGCTCGTCCCGGAGCGTCGCCAGCAGCGTCCGGGCACGGTCGGCGGTCCCGAACTTCGCTGAGACTGCCTCTGTCACGGCCTCGACGAACGCCCGGTCGCGGATCGGGCCAAGCCAGACCGGGCCGGCAGTCTGGATCCCCTCGCCGCAGTTCGGACAGGAATCGGGCGGGTCCGCGAGCAGCCCCGGGGCAGTCTGTCGGGCGAGACAGGCCTCGCAGTGGTGAATATGCCCCAGCTGGTCGATCGCGTCGTTTGCCGCGCCGGCGCTGCGGGTGAGCTCGAGGTACGTCCGCACGTAGTGATCGGTCGCGTGAGTCAGCACTGGCGTGGCCGCGACGTCGTAGCGGGCGGCGGTACGGACGAGCGCTGACAGCAGTATCCGGACGCCCATCTCGGCGTGGTACTCGGTGTTTCGCGGCACCGCGCTGTACCGGCGAACGCCGGGCTCGAAGTGAGCCCCGCACAGCGGCGCGGTGTCGGTGGCAGTGACACAGAGCAGGTCCCGGGCGCCCTGGACGGCGGCGTCGACAAACGGGATCGGCGTTCCGAACGGATCGAGATCGACCACGTCGAAGTACGACTCGTGTAACAGCGGGATCGCAGAGCGGTGCTCGACGGTGCCCTCGAGTCCGTTACGCTCGAAGTTTGCCCGGGCGAGTGCGACCGCGTCCTGATCGACGTCGGCTGCCGTGACCGTCCAGCCGTCGGCAGCCGCCCGGAGGCCACGCACGCCCGAGGCGGTAGTCGCATCGAGGTACGTCTCGGCGCGGGACTCTCGCTCGCGGTACGCCCGGAGGACGGCGACCGTGAGATCTCGGTTGAGCTCCTGCTTGGGGTTGTAAAACACCTCGTCGCCGGCTCCGTCGGTCTGCTCGGGAACCTGAAGCTCCACCGCGCCCTCTCGTACGTGCATGCGCCTACTCCCGGGGCGAGCGCGAAAAGCCGTGCGATCGTCCCCAGACCGGTGGTGTTCAGATAAAACTGGGAGTAATCACTGGCGGAAAATGTCCAGAATGCTCTGTTTGAGACTGTGTTTGATCGAATCTGTTGGTTCAGTCTCTGAGTGAGTAGACCTGGTGACTCTCATATATAATCAGTGTTTCCGATCGATATCGGCCAATTCAATGATTCTGTAACCCAATATAACTCAGAGGCTTATCTGAATACTACCCCCAGACCCGACGAAACGCATTTGCGCGGCCGTTTCAAACCGAAGGGCATGGATCCGATCGTGATTGCCGGGGTTGGACTGATCCTCCTGTTCGTGTTTTTTATTTATCTGTTGCTTCGCCGGACCGTCCAGGGGTTCAGAGAAGGCGTCGATCAAGGTCGAAAGTGAGCTGACAGAGTTCTTGACCAGGGCAGCGGGCGCCCGTTCTGGACTCGGTCGAAATCGCCTGTGCAAAACGTGAGGTGACCCTTCCACGAGAGTGATCGCTGCGAGAGTCGTAGCTGGTCAGTGCGGGCGCGCCGGTACCCCACCAGAGTGGCACTCACTAGTGAGAAACCCAAAGGTGTTTGCCGGCGGGGAAGCGAACGGGCCTCATGGATCCGCGGTGTCGCGAGCACGCTGAAATTATCGTCGATCACTCGGTCGAGATCGAGCCGGGTGATCAGGTCGTGGTCGACACGAACCCGGCTGCCGAGGAGCTGCTGATCGCGCTCCACGAAGCGATCGGCGAACGCGGAGGGATTCCGATCCCGATCGGCCGGCGAACCAACGAACGCGCACGGCGGGCGTACCTGCGGGCCGCAGACCCCGAGGTGATCACGACTCCCGAGCACGAGCTCGCGTTGATCGAAGCCGCGGACGCTCACATCGGCGTCCGGTCGGCGCGCAACGTCACCGAGAGCGGCGACATCCCGATGGCAGCGAGCACCGCCGATCGACAGGCGCTCCAGCCGGTCCGGGCAGCACGGCTCTCAAAGCGGTGGTGTCTCACGCAGTATCCGACACCGGCGAACGCACAGCTGGCCGAACTCTCGACGGAGGCCTACGAGTCGTTCGTCTGGGACGCGGTCAACAAAGACTGGGCGGCCGTCCGGGAGTACCAGCAACAGCTCGTCGACCTGTTAGATCCTGCCGAGGAGGTACGGATCGTCTCTGGCGACACGACCGACCTCCGGCTGTCGATCGCCGGCAACCGGACGATCAACGACGACGGTCGGAAGAACCTCCCGGGCGGGGAAGTGTTCACCGCACCCGTCCCCAGCAGCGTCGAGGGGACAGTGCAGTTCGACAAGCCGGTCTACCGTCGTGGACAGGAGATCCTCGACGCACGGCTCACCTTCGAGGACGGCGAGGTCACGGCGTACGCGGCCGCGAAAAACGAGTCACTCCTGGGCGAGATCCTCGCGACCGACGGGGGCGCCCGCCGGGTGGGCGAGCTCGGGATCGGGATGAACCGCGATATCGACCGGTTTACCTACAACATGCTGTTCGACGAGAAGATGGGCGAGACGGTCCATCTCGCGCTCGGACTGGCCTACGAGGAGACCGTCGGGCCGGACGTGACGTGCAACGACAGCGCGGTCCACGTCGACATGATCGTCGACATGAGCGAGGACTCGTACATCGAGGTCGACGGCGAAGTGATCCAACGCGACGGCCGATTCCGGTTCGAAGACGAAGAGACAGACGACACGACGCCCCGGCCAGTCAAGCAGGGCTGAGCCGACTCAGAGACTGTTTTCGACGACGCCGGCAGCCATCTCGGCTTTGTCCTTCCAGCCGTAGCCTTTCTCGTGGACGTGACGTTTGTTCGCGAGCACCTCGGTCGGCGAGGACTCCTCGAATCCACCCCGAGCCCACGTCCCCGTCCGGTCGAACCACTCGAGCATGCGTTCGCGTGTCTGTGCCCAGTCGAACCCGTGGAGCTCGTGCCAGGAGACGAGCGCGAAGATCGCGTTGTCGTGACAGCCCGGGACGCTCCCGCGCTCCCAGAGGATGCGCAACGACGGCGCGGTCGGCTCCTGTTCGTCCATGCGGGTGGCTGCGGTCACCGGCTCAAGGCCGTCGGCGGTCTCCCGCAGATAGTGGTGTGCCGTGAGCCGCCCCACGGCGGCGTCGTACAGCGGCCCCCACCGGTCCAGTCGGCGTTCGAGCTCGGCTTCGGTGAGCTGGCCGTCGGCAGTCTCGGCGAGCACCGTGCTCAGCACGTCGACGTAGGCACGCTCGATCTGTGCCCGGTCGGTACCCTCGAACCGGCAGTCCGCGTCGTGGAGGGCGGTCGTCGTGAAACAGTCCGGGCACGGGTACTCGAACATCGACCGGGCGTACCGCCCGATCGGTCTATAAGCTGTCGGCTCGGAGCTCACCGTAGGTAGCGCGGACGCCGCTGTGGTTTTCTGTCGGCCGTTCGTAACCGATCGACAGCAGATGCCAGGACTGACCGTCGGTGCGGCCCGCCCGGACGCAGAGATCGTCGACAGGGGCGCCACGTTCGACGAGAGCGAAACCTACCGGTACCGGCTGTGGCGTGTCTGGGACCCGGAGGCACCGCGGCTCGCCTTCGTCATGTTGAATCCGAGCACCGCCGACGCGACCTCGCTCGATCCGACCTGCCGACGATGCGTGGGTTACGCGCGGGCCTGGGGGTACGGCGGCGTCGAGATCGGCAACCTGTTTGCGCTCCGGAGCACCGATCCGTCGGCGCTGGCCGACCACTCCGATCCGGTCGGTCCCGAAAACGACGACCACCTCCGGCGACTCTGTGCGCGGGCCGACGGTGTCGTCGCCGCGTGGGGAACCAACGGTGCGCTCGACGACCGGGGCCGTCGGGTCGCGGAGCTACTCGAGACGCAGCTGTGGGCGCTCGATACGACCGCCGCGGGCCACCCGATCCACCCGCTCTACCAGCCGAAAGAGATCGATCCGGAGCCCTGGGACCAGAGCCGTCTCGCCGACAGCTGACAACTGACACCTGACAGCTGACAGCTGATCACGACCAGCCGCTCACGAAAGAGAGTAACCGCCGCGCCGGGACCCGCCGGGGGAGCCGAACTACAGCTCCCGGACGGCGTACAGGACCGTGTGGAGCGTCTCCGTGTCGATCTCGTCGGCGCGCCAGTCGGCAAACGCCTGTCTGATGCCGTCCGCGTCGACGCTGTGATCGTCGGTCGCGTACGGCTCGATGTCCACGAGAATCCGGTCGAGAACGGCCGGGTCCTCGATGCTGCCTTTCATCACGAATCCCTCACGGCCGAACGCGACCGGGAGGTCCCGGATCTCACCGTCGGGATCTTCGAACGCGTACGCCTCGCTGTCGGGATCGAACAGCCCGAACACGCGGGGGT
>OBKM01000530.1_pt1 | contig 18628 bp, 21 predicted proteins | sample 1519691 | NCBI WGS metagenome assembly OBKM01 (sample SAMEA37050418, study PRJEB22526) | metagenome | biome: saline pan; feature: lake; material: water | place: Egypt | collected 2015 | depth 0.5 m | reverse complement strand
GACTATGAGATGCCAACAATGGATGGCATCGAATTTCTCCGTGCTGTCCGCGAAGCATCCGTTCTAGTTTAATGAGCCGGTCTACCGCTGTCTGTTGATTATATCGTTGTCACTAACCGTTCGAAGAAACCGGTGGTAGATGTGACATACGAACCACCGGATTCTGTAGTCATTGACCGAATCAAAAGAGCGTTTCCATCAGATGAGTTGCGCGAGCGCGCTCGCGCAACGAATCTCGTCGAGCGAGAGCGGAAGTTCGACTTCGTCGCCCTGTTCTATACGCTCTCGTTCAGCTTTGCTGCTGGATCAGATCGATCTATTCAGGCGTTTCTCGAACGGTTTGTCGAATCTGCTGAGTGTGATGAATTGGCGTATACCTCTTTCACCAACTGGTTCTCACCGACACTCGTTGCAACGCTTCGTGTGATTCTCGATGATGCCATCGAGAATCTCGATCCAGGTAGAAATGAACTACGAGGTCGCCTCAACCGATTTCGAGATGTTCTCGCGGTTGACGCTACGTTCATCTCACTGTATCAGGATGCAAAAGATATCTACACAGCCACCGGTGATGACGAAGCTGGACTGAAGCTTCATCTCACTGAATCACTAGCGACAGGTCTTCCAACACGGTATCAGACAACACAAGGAACGACGCAAGAACGGAGCCAGCTACCCACCGGCGAGTGGGTAGCTGGCTCACTCATCCTCTTTGACCGTGCATTCTATGATTTCTGGTTATTCGACCGTATTGATGCTCATGACGGCTGGTTTGTCTCTCGTGTAAAGGCCAACGCCAATCCAGAAATCGTCGAAGAACTTCGGTTGTGGCGGGGCAACAGCATCTCGTTGGAAGGGAAGTCGCTGCAGGCCGTCTTGGACGACCTGCAGCGACAGGAAATAGATGCACTCGTTGAATTAGAGTTCGACCGTAAGCGAGGCTCTTCGACTACTGTAGCGAAGGAATTCAGGCTTGTCGGGTTGCTTAACGAAGAGGACGACGAGTACCACCTGTACTTCACAAATCTCCCGCGTGACGAATACCCCGCGCCCGATATCGCACAGCTCTATCGGGCGAGGTGGGAAGTGGAGTTACTCTTCAAAGAACTCAAATCACGGTTTCGGCTCGATGAGATCAACACGACCGATCCATACATCATTGAAGCACTGGTGATCATGGCAGCGATCTCATTGATGATGAGCCGAGTTATTGTAGACGAACTCCACAAAATAGAGGCAAGGCGACGTGATGTAGCCGCTGACGCCGACGAGTCGGCGTCACGGCTGTCTCGCCGACAGTGTTCAGTGGCGATTAGCCGCCACGCCCATCTGATTCAGTTGTACCTCATGGTCGAGTTAGGCTACGGTCTCCCAGATTTGGACGAGTTACTGTTGTGGGCCTCACAAGATCCAAATTCACATCGACCGAGATTGATCGCGGAGGTTGAATCAGGCGAGGCCTGAAGGCCTCTCCTGATGGTTTTCTACCTTCCTCGATAGCACCAGCTGTAGAAGCCGCGGCGCACTCAAACAGGTGAGTGCGCCGCTTTGCTTCCCTACTGATCTACCCACCCTCTTCACACCGTTCGATTCTCTCGTCACAGTGTGTTTCGATCTCGTTAGCTAGAATAGGTCCAGTTCACCCTTTTATTTCGGAGTTACAAGGCTACAAAGCTAGAACGAATGGTCCGCGAAGAGTATCCAGATCTTCCGTTTGTACTGTATACCTCACGAGGATCAGAGACTGTTGCTGCCGATGCGATTGAAGCAGGTGTCACCTCCTACCTCCAGAAAGAACGTGGCACCGCACAGTATGATCTCCTCCGCAACCGTATCGAAACCCACGTCGAGGAGTATCGCGCCCGACAACGCGCCAAAGAGCTCAGAGCCGAATACGAACTCATCGCCGAGGTTGCAACTGACGCATTTTGGGTGTTAGATATCGCTTCGGACTCGATTCGGTTTGATGGCCTCGAGACATTCGGCTACGATCAGCATGATGTCGACCGCGAGTGGTGGATCGACCGCCTTCATCCCGACGACCGCGACCGCATTCTTGCGGCCGACGAAAAGCTGTTTGCCGATGATTCGGCTGTCTTTGATCGTCGTGTCGACAACCGCGGCTACTACAGTCTCTCCTATCGGTGGCAACGTGCGGACGGCACCTACGCCGACTGCATCGAACGCGGCGCGGTCGTGTTCGACGATAGCGAGGCAGTCAAACTCGTCGGGGCGACAACTGATATCTCCGACCGGTAACCCCAATGTCAGCACGTACTCAAGTAGATGCGGCTCCTACTGCGGACAATGAGCGACACACCACCGACACCCGGCATTCACCACGTCACCTGTATTGCGTCTAACCCCCAGCAGAATCTTGATTTCTGGGTTGAGACACTTGGGTTGCGTCTCGTCAAGCAGTCGATTAACCAGGACGATCCAACGACATACCACTTCTTTTTCGCCGACAGCGAGGGGACGCCAGGCACCAGCATGACCTTCTTCCCGTGGGAGAACATGCAGGCGGGATCAGTCGGCACCGGACAGGTCTCTCGGACAGCCTTTCGCGTGCCACGCGACAGCTTAGATTTCTGGGAACAGCGGTTCGACACTCACGGCGTTGAGTATGACGACCGAATCGAACGGTTCGATGAGACGGTACTCCCGTTTTATGATCCTGACGGGCTGCCAGTCGAACTGGTTGCTGTCGATATCCCTGCTGACGATCCGACCGTCCCGTGGACGGAGTTTGTCCCCAGCGATGTCGCAATCCGTGGGTTTCATTCGGTGACGCTGTGGCTGGCTGATCCCCACCGGACTGAAGCAATCCTGGAAACAATGGGGTTCGAGGAAACAGCTACAGAGCAGGATGCGACAACAGGCGATGAGCGGACTCGGTATGCGGCGACCGGCACTGTCGGGAAGTATGTCGATCTGTTGCCAACGATTGAACCCGCACGCCAGGGGTACGGCACTGTTCACCACGTTGCTTTCCAGACGCCGACCGACGAGGATCAAACCGCAATGCGTGAGGCAGTCGCTGCCGAGGGAATGCGTCCAACTCAGCAGATCAACCGCCACTGGTTTCGGTCAGTCTACTTCCGCGAGCCAAACGGCGTTCTCTTTGAGCTCGCAACCAGCGGGCCAGGCTACACTAGTGACGAACCACTGGATGCACTCGGTGAACGCCTGGTGTTGCCCGGCGAGTTCGACAACCAGCGCGGCCAGATCGAAGCCGGCCTGTCGGATGTGACAGTGCCTCGCGGCGACGCCGAGTAGTTCCTCGCAGCCACGCCGAGTAGTTCCTCGCAACGACGCCGAGTAGCTCCTCTCAGCAGGCTACTGCACACGCTTCGACCGGTGGCACTGAACCATTACTCGGGATCGACTCCAAATGGACTCTCGCCCTCGCGCCACTCCCACCCCGGCAGTCGGCTCTGGAATCCGGCGGCCAGTGCTGCATCCAGATCATCGACGCCTGCGGCTTCGTCTGCCTCACCGTGGGTGTGGACATCCGCAAAATGAAACGTCGCTTCCGCTAGCAACGCGAGTGGCTGTCCACCGGCGATTGTGGCGGCGAGTTGCCGCCCAAGCATCTCATCGACAACGAAGCCGGGATAATCTCCTCCGACATCAAGCTCTCGAAGGATTGCCACATAGCCAGCGACGTTAACCGCGACCTCGCCGTCAGCAAACACGCGGTCGAGTTCGGTTTGGTAGGCCGAATGACTCACGGGATCGACAGTCGTCTCAAACAGCTCACCGAGTTGGTCGCGGGTCTCGTTGAGCAGCGGGACGACTCTCTCACCACGGTCGGCAACCCACTCATACTCCCTGACAACGCGGGCTGGTGTTATCTGCATCGCACCTGTATACGGTTTTGCGAAGGGTTTTATAATTCCGCCCGCCAAGAAATAGCAAGCGGGTTTTCACTACCTGTTCCCGCATTCGCAGCTACCGGAGCGTTTGCAGTGTATGTTCAATCGACACACCATGACAGCGACACAGTTTGGGTTGACTGCGTCGTGCTGTCGGCAGTGAATCCAATGACAGAGCTACTCCCACCGCAGGTCTCTTCGATGTATGAGTTCAGTAGATAACCAACTTGACGAGTTGAAAGCAGAGATCGAGGCAGAAGTGCCAGCCGATATTGTGGTCTCGGATGTGAAATACGAAGGCCCGGAGCTGGTGATTTACACGCCGCATCCCAAACGGTTCGCCAAAGATGGCGATTTGGTTCGCTCACTGGCATCCAAACTTCGGAAACGGATTACGGTTCGGCCAGATCCTGAGGCGTTGGCCGAGCCCGAAACAGCCGAACCAAAGATCGAGTCAGTTATTCCCGATGCGGCTGGTGTCACCGATCTTGATTTCCACCATGACACCGGCGAAGTCGTCATCGAGGCTGAAAAACCCGGGATGGTGATTGGTCGTCACGGCTCGACGCTTCGAGAAATTACGCAGGAAGCGGGCTGGACACCGGAGGTTGTTCGAACGCCACCGATTGAGTCTTCGACCGTCTCGAATGTTCGTGGCTTTCTCAAACACGAACGGGATGAACGCAGAGATATTCTCGAACGTGTTGGCAGACAGATCCACCGCGAAGAGATGGGCCGCGAACAGTGGGTTCGCATCTCCACACTCGGCTGTTGCCGAGAGGTCGGCCGCGCAGCATTCATCCTTTCGACGGCTGAGACCCGGATTCTGATCGACTGTGGCGACAAACCCGGAGCAGAGGATGAGGTGCCGTATCTCCAGGTGCCTGAAGCACTCGGCTCTGGGCCCAACTCGATTGATGCGGTTATTCTCACCCACGCTCACCTCGATCACTCCGCGCTGATTCCACTACTGTTCAAATACGGCTACGACGGCCCGATCTACTGCACAGAACCAACGCGGGATCTGATGGGGCTGCTCCAACTCGATTATCTTGATGTCGCCTCCAAAGAGGGTCGCACCCCACCATACGAGTCAGAGCAGGTACGGGAGGCGATCAAGCACACCATCCCACTGGAGTACGGCGATGTCACCGATATCGCTCCCGACGTGAAAGTCACCTTCCACAACGCTGGCCACATTCTTGGCTCGGCAGTCACTCACTTCCATATCGGAGATGGGCTGTACAACGTCGCCTTCTCCGGCGATATTCATTACACTGACACACGCCTTTTCAATGGGGCTGTCAACGAGTTCCCACGAGTCGAAACGCTCGTGTTGGAATCGACCTACGGTGGTCGCAACGATTACCAGACCGACCAGGCTGACTCTGAGGAGAAACTGCTTGAGGTCATCCAAGAGACCTACGACGACGACGGCAAAGTCCTGATACCGGCCTTCGCTGTCGGCCGATCTCAGGAGATCATGCTCGTCTTAGAGGAGGCAATGCGGAACGGGAAAATCCCAGAGATGCCGATCCATCTTGACGGGATGATCTGGGAGGCGACAGCGATTCATACAACCTACCCCGAGTATCTCCGTGACGACCTCCAAGACCGCATCTTCCATGACGACGAAAACCCATTCCTCGCTGAACAGTTCAACCATATCGACGCTGGCGAGGAGGAACGCCAGGCGGTTGCTGACGAGGGGCCAGCGATTATCCTCTCAACGTCGGGGATGATTACCGGCGGCCCAATCATGTCGTGGCTGCGGCATCTCGGGACTGATCCCAACTCACGCCTTGTTTTCGTTGGCTATCAGGCTGAAGGAACACTCGGCAGCCGCATCCAAAGCGGCTGGGATGAGATTCCGCTAAACAATGACCGCAACGGTGGCCGCGGCGATACACTCACACTAAACATGGGTGTCGAAACTGTCGATGGCTTCTCCGGTCACGCCGACCGCAAGGGGTTGATGGATTTCGTCCGCACAATGAATCCGCGTCCAGAAAAGGTGCTTTGCGTTCACGGTGATGAACGCTCAGTTCAGGATCTCTCCTCAGCACTCTACCACGAGTTTGATATTCGAACGTTTGCCCCCAAAAACCTCGAAACGTTCCGGTTCCGATAGTCGCCCACCTGTTATGGCAGCTCTTTCCACTTTGTATCGCACTCCGGACAGGTTCGGATAGCAAACACCTCGTCGTCTGGGTTTACTTTCTTCAGCGTGACCTCACACTCCGTACAGTTGAGCCGCTCGTAGTTGTCTTTGTAGAGTTCATTGTCTCGCAGCCCCTTGCGTGTTGATTTCATTGTCTATCAGTTACAGGCCTCGCAACTAAAAGACCACGTCAGACATTGGCATCTGGCAGCAACACGGCTGCGGATTCAGTTGGTACTCAGGGCATGTTCGGACAGCCATTGTTCTACCGCAAAAGGAGTGCCCGGACGCGAAGGCGGTGGAGTGTGGTGGTCGTCAGTACGTTGGGTCGAGTGAGACGCGCATCCCGCGACCGATGGTGGTTCCATGAAATCGGCCGCTCGCTCACCCGGTAGATCGGCAGTGGGCACAGAACCCACGCCGACATCCCGCTTCAATCATTGCTGTTCTGTCTCACCTCCTTGGTTGACATTATACGTGTATTAGAGAGAGATACATATATACTGTATGGTTATGCAGAAAGTTCTTCCGATTATACAAATGAAAATCCGATATTCACTGTTCTATCTAAATATCTCTCTGAGAGAAACGCATGGATGTACGATTGGCCAACAGAATATCGTCGCATTCGAACCACAAACGACCGGTAGGCAACGGCAGCCCCCGAAACCGTCCCCCGGTCGTTCGGGTGGCCGGCGACAGTGTGGGCGAGGCGAGTTTCAGTGCCGACGGTGACGAGAAAAGCGTCAATGCGTCGGCACTCGTTGTTGCAGACTTACGGTCATAAAGCCACCGTCTGCTTGCCTACAACTCATCTGTTCGCCTATCGGCCACTGCCGGAAACGACGCCCGAACCTCACGCACCGTTTGTGGCTCAATCTCGACTGTCAGCATTGCTGGCTCCTCGCCAGTGCTGGCCCGTGTTGTTCCCCACGGATCATACAGTGTTGACCGGCCACAGAGTGCGGTTTCCGCGCTGGGAAACTCGCCTGAGCCGTTGACGGCGGCCAGATAGCAGAGATTCTCGATGGCTCTGGCACGACCTAATGTCTTCCAGTGTTCGACCCGCGGGTATGGCCACGCACTGGGGACGACAACCAGATCGACGCCGCGGGACAACAGTTTCCGATAGAGTTCGGGAAACCGGAGATCATAGCAGGTGGTTGTGCCGACAGTAAACTCGTCGAACTCGACGACAGACAGCGTCTCTCCCGGCACCAACAGCTCACTTTCGGCTGACTCATAGCCAAAGAGGTGGTGTTTTCTGTATACGCCCTGCTGGCTGCCGGTTCGATCAAAAAACACCGACGTGTTTGCGTATCCCTCGGCTGCGGGCACGTCGTAGCCTGCTGCCGCGCTGGCAGCGAGATCTTCGACCAGCGTGCCAGCGACAAGCCCGATGTCGTTGTCAGCCGCCATCGCTGCGAGTCGGTCAAACAGCGGCCCATCGAGTCCTGCTGCCTGTGTTGGATACTCGTCGAAGGCGAAGAAGCCAACACCGAACTGTTCTGGCAGCACAACAAGATCGCTTCCTTCGGCTGCGGCTGCTTCAATCCGGTCGGCTGCTCGCTGGAGATTCGCTTCCAGTTGCTGTGGTTCGATTGCAAGCTGGAGGAGTGTGAGCTGCATCGCTACCCCGTGGCAATATCCGCTCGGAGCGCGGCCTCAAGATTGTCGAGTTCGCTATCCAGATTCCGTTTGAAAAACCGTTCAACTCCCGGAAGCTTGCCGTCGACGACAAACTCGTTTTCGAGCTTGCAGCCGGTTTCTGTTTCGGTGATTGTGTGTTCACCCGTTACCCGGAACGCGCTTGAACGGCCCTCGAATTTGACACGCGTTGGCGGCTTTTTGTGTAGCTCTCGGGTTTCGACGGTGACTGTCGAGTTGAACAGGGGGATCGGCAGGCTTACATGCCACCTTGCTCGGGTATCGCCGCGGAGTTCGTAATCATCGACAACGCTGATCGCTCCCACGCGTTTCTCGGCATCAGCGATAAACGACCAGATGCGGTCGCCCGGGACATCGAACTCAAAGGTCCGCGACACACGGACTGTCATACTCAATTAGAGAAGCGGTGGTCACAAAAAGCACGCGGAACCGGTTGGGCTACTCTGGCGTGACGCGCCATGTTGTCGACCGGGCACGACTCCATTTTTCGATCTCGACATCGTCAGATTTCTCTGCCAACTGTGGGAGCCGAACGCCCACCTGCTTGGCGGAGAGACCGATTGCGTTGGCGATAGTTTTCGCTCGGAAGTATCGCTCCCCCCGTGCGACGTTGTCCCGAAGGTAGGCAACGATACGTTGTTCCTCCTCGGTGTACTCGGTCATTACCAAAACTAGCGGGCTGAGCGGTTTAACAATTACGTCACCAACACTGCTTGCAGTTACGCGTCGTACAGCTGGGCTGCCAACACCGCAATCCCCGCAGTTGTGATCGCGGCGGCAAACCCCCATGCGCGCAACAGTTGGGTTTCACCCGCAAACATCACGCCAGCCGAGAGCAATGCGAGGACGCCAAACGCCATCGAGATGCCGATTCCCTTGTCGGTCTCACTCGCGTGTCCATCCATACCGGTCGAACCGGTGGCCCATACTTAGTTCATTCGACCCGACGACAGCTACAGTATCTCGACGTGATCAGACTCCTCGTTGAGCGCGAGATTGGCGGCGATCTCGGCGTTTCGCATCGCATACTGGGCGGTTTCTTCCAGGCTGACAAGCACCTCACGCACCTGCAGCAGTTCGGTGTTCGATAGCTCTGAGAGATCGTCCAGAATCTCTGCCTCGCTGTCGTCGATCTCAGCAAAGAGGCGTCGACACTCGATTGTGAGATCGTAGTCCCGCTCGACGACCGCCCGGACTGAAAGAGCTGTCAACTCATCAATCTGCTCGGTGAACTCCCGAATTCGCCGCATCGTCGTTGCCTCGACATCTGGGGTTTCGCCGTCGGTGTCGATCACGATCTCAGCGATATCTTCGGCGTTATCCGCAGTGAGTTCGAGATTTTTCGCCACAGACCGGTAGCCGATCAGCGGAAAACTCGACTCAAGCCCGACTGCCCGACAGAGGTTGGGGTTTTGGTGTGCGGTGAAAATCAGCCGGAGCAACAGCACGAAAATCTTGTTGGCCTGTCGCTCGCGGTTGAGTGCCCGTTCGGCGAGATCTGTGTTGCCGTGATCTAACGCCTTGATCGCCTCCCCGCGCATCGTACTGCCGGTGCTTTCGAGTCGTTCCAACAGATTATCCAGCGTGAAATCCTCTGGATCGGCTGAACAGCGAATCGCAATCCGTTCTGGTGTCTCCTCAATCACGCCAAGGCCCATCAGCTGGGTTTCGGCTGTATAGACCGCGTTGATGTGTTCGGAATCGAGTGCGGCATCCTCCTTTTGAACGTGAATTACGCGCCGGCCAAGGACGTACTGGGCGATGATTGCTCGTTCGACCGCGCCCGCATCGAGGTTGTCGGCGTGGATGATTGCCTCGCTTTCTTCGGTGTTGGCTGACTCAGGCAGCACAGTCAGCGTTCCTTTCCCGCCCATGCGGAGCGATACCTCATCGCCTTTGTCGACATCGTGGTCTTTCGTCCACTCCGCTGGAAGCGTCATTGCCAGCGTCGATGGTCCAAGCCGCTGTACCTTTCGCGTTTCCATACCCTCTGTGTGGCGTCCAGCGGCTTAGTTGTGTCTATACTATGGGGTAGATTGGACAAATAATAGAACTAATATGCGTTCTTTGTAAAATATTAATATGTGATTGACTCACGTGAAATCGAAGCTGACTCAGATCCATCTGTAACAAGTAGGCAGCCACTGGATTTAGCCGCCTTACTCGACTTCCATCATTCTGGTCTCAAACCGACCGACGCGAACCTTTTGCCACCCCTGTAGCTCCGCATCCAGTTCGGGATCATCGGTATCAACGCGGAGCACACCAAGGGTATCGAGTTTTGCTCGGGAGGCGACGATGGTGACCGTTGCCTCTCGGATCACCGCTGGCGAGAGCTGTGGGTTGCCGCGGCCGAAGATGAACCCCTGGCCACCGATTGGCGAGACAATGATGGTGTTTTCTTCGCCCATTGCCGACAGAATCTCCGCTTCGCTTGCGTCGGCAACGAGCACCTCTCCATTTCGCCATACATCAACCCCAAGTGGTGAGCCGTCGAAACCGAGTGCGGCTTTGATTGCTGCCAGCGTCGATCCAGGCCCAAGAATATAGGTTGTCTCGCTGTCGACGTCGGCGGCGACCCCCTCAGCGAGTGCGGAGACAGTGCCACCGCCACGCTGTTTCGCAGATTGGAGGTTGTCATCAACCGGCACTGTCGCCACCGCCCGTAGCTCTGGACTCACCGCGCCTGCTCGGTACTCCGCTTCGTCAATATCCATCACCTCTCGCTTTTCTGTGCGGTCAAAGCCAACAACGATATCAGCCGCAGCCTCCGGTGAGACCGCAAACACCGAAGAGTAGACTTTGACGCCAGCCGGTACCCCCAGCATCGGAATCTCGGTTGCTTCCAACGCCTCGGCCACGTCGGCCGCGGTGCCATCGCCACCGACGAAGACGACGAGATCACAGTCTTTGTCACTGAATGCTGCAACCGCTCTGGCTGTGTCCTCGCTCGTTGTGGGGTGTGTGTCGCCACTTTCTCCCACTGGCGGTTCCCCATCATCGCTTGCGGTGGGTTCGTAGACGACTCGTCGATTGAATGAGGCGGCTCGCAGACAGTCAGCACCCATCTCGCCGCCGGCTGTCACCATCTCGATATCGCTGGTAGCATCAGCCAGTCGGCGACAAAACCGCGCTGCGCGCTGTGGTGCGCGAGGCTCCGCCCCACGGGCTTTTGCGGCTGCAACCTTCCCGTCAGTGCCTTTCAGCCCGACCCGGCCACCCATGCCGGCGATTGGATTGATCAGAAACCCAACGCGCATACGCTGAGGCTGGGGTGGCGTGGTGAAAAGCCCCGTGACCGATGGCAATCTCCAACACTTAACTCAGTCCCGCTGGTAGCCATTCAGCATGACACTCCTTGCAGTCGAACCCGCGCCGATCCCGATTGCCGAAACGGCTGGTGTTGTCCTGGTACTGAGTCTGCTTTTGACTATTGGCTGGCTTCGACTCGTTTTCCAGTAGGCATCACTCGGTATCGACGACTGTGACTCGTTCCTGAAACCACGCTGCCGCTGCAGCAACCTGCTCAGCGTTGCTTCCGCGGAACTTGACGCGGACGAACTCACCGGGATAGCTTCCGACATCGACACCGAACCGCTGGCGAACAGCAGCCAGTCGATCCAATAGTTCGCTTTCGGCTTCGTCAACAATCACGACTTCTGTGTGAATTGGGTCGCCGTTGAACTCGTGGGCGATCTGTTCAAACATCGCTTTCATCTCTCGTGGCACACCCGGCAGCACGTAGATTGATTCGATCACCGCCCCAGGTGCCACGCCGACCTCGTTTGGAAGCATCCGCGCGCCGGCCGGGAGATGAGTCGTGCCTGGATCAAGCTCATCCGCGCTGTATCCGCCTGTTTCGGTCAGCCACTCCTGGGCGGCTGTGTGGTGTTCGAGCTCGCGGCCAACCGCGGCGGCGACAGCCTCCATCGTCAGATCGTCGGGTGTTGGCCCCAACCCACCAGTCACAATAACCGCGTCATAGGCCGCCCGATACTCGTTGCAGACGGCGGCGATCTCATCGGTTCGATCCGGGACTGTGATCACCCGTTCGACCGTGCAGTTCCGCGCGGTGAGCTGTTCACAGAGCCACGCCGCGTTGGTGTTGACTGTCTCGCCAGCCAGCAGCTCATCGCCAACAGTCACCACAGCGACTTTCATTTGTCGTCGTCCTCCTCCTCAAGGCCCATTTGGACGCGAATGCTATGCAAGCGGTCGATCTGTCGGCGGTAGTAGTAGAGTCCGCCAACGCCGATTGCGGAGAGAACCGCGACGATCACGCTAAAGATCAGTAGATCCCGATCACGGTAGTACTGCACCGAGATCGTACTGCTTGTCACGTCATCCCAGGTGACATGAACGCGGTTATCGATCAGTTCAATTTCGGCCCCGCCGGGGACGGTGTTGCTAAACAGGAAGAAGTCCATCCGGTGGTCTTCTGGCAACACGACCTTGTATGAGCCCTCAACGTAGACCGGCAGTGTCAGCCGACGTGGCGTTGCTTCGGCTGAAAGGGCGAGTTTGCCATCGGCCGGAACAGTGAGAAACACCTCGTCTGGAGTCTGTTCGATTTCACCTGGACCGTCACGGAGTTCGGTGCCGTTGATGACCGTGCCATTTTGGTATCGAAACCGGACAGCAGAGATATCCTGTGGCCCCTCTTGGCCGATGCTGGTCGACTGATAGAGCCGAAGCCGCTGGTCGGCTGAGACGTTGTAGACGGCCTGAACCTCACTGCTGCTGTGGAGTTGGAGCGTTGCGTTGCGGTCAGTCTCCCACTCGTATGGCTCGGCTGGCTCAGCATCGAGCACACCATCCTCAATCTCGCCACCACCGGTGACGTAGGCCAGACAGCCAGCCATGAGAATCATCAGTCCAACCGCCAGGATCGCAAGCCCAAGGCGTCGGTTCATTATTGATCGCCGCCAATTACACACCGCAGTTCAGCCGGTAGATACTCGCCGATTGCAGCCAACAACCCCGGCGGATCAGTTCCCTCACCGCAGATAATGCTCTGTTCTAACAGGCCGAGTCGTTCGACAGTCATGATATCTTGGGCGTGGCCGGCACGGTTGACTGTTGCCCGCACCTCTCCTCGCGTCGCGCTGTTGACGTTGACACGCCCTGGCCCGCGTGGCCACTCAAACAGGCGGTCGCGCTCGCTTTCAGCAAGCCGTGGCGGGTCATCATAGACGAACTGCATCGGCAGATGCTGGACGAGTCCAAACCGCTCGCGGATCTGCGTTGGATCGCCCTGGCCAAGGCCGAGTTCCGCGCTTGGAATCTGTATTTTCTCGCCGGCATCAAGTGTGATTCCGTCTTCATCCCACGATTCAAGCGTGCCGGTGTAGGTTTCACCGGTCTCGAAGTGGTCGGTTACCTCACCCCACTGTTCACGAAGCAGATTCCGCGCAGCGGTTGCATCCTCACCGGTGATCGTGACTGCCACATACTCATCGCTCCGGACGCCGATGTCAGTCTCAACATTGAGGTCACCAACAGCGTTCTCCAGCAGCGAGCCGAGACTTTTCAGTGCTCGCTCGCGGGCGTCGCCTTCAACGTAGCATTTGGTGGCTAAGACAACCATTTAGCTCTCGGCATGAATCTCAACATTAAGCTCATCGCGCAGTGCTTCCAGTCGGTGTTCCATCGCCTCGACGAGTTGGTCGTTGTCCATCGGCTCCAGCGGCGTCCCGCTGTCGGGACACTGGAAGTTAAACTCCATTGCTTCGCTGAACTCAAACCGAACTGACGACACTTCCGAGATGTAGAACTCGTGGTTGCGTTCGTACTCCAACCGCTCTTCGAGTGCGTCATGGAGTCGCTTCATCTCTGCTTCGAGATTCTCGGGGATGTTGTCGTAATGGAATGTCCACAGATAGGTGAGCCAGCCGGAGTCCTCATCGCGGACACGCCGGTAGGAGGCCAGATCGTTCTCGTAGAGAATAAACAGTGCTCGCCGCACATCGTTGAGTTCCAAATCGAGCTGTTCGGCAAGCTCCTCATCGGTCACCTCACCCTCCGGCGGTGCCGCAGCGACTGGCATCCCCTCTGGGCCAACCAGTTCGTGGAGGTATTTTTGAATGACTGGATCGTTCAGTAACTCCTCAAAAGCCATTGTCATCGTGTCGGCGACGAAATCGGTTAAAAGCTCCGACTGCTGTGAGTTCAGTGCTCTCCCCCTGACCAGAAACTACTGGTGCAGACATTATAGAATAAAAACACTATCTTTTTGTTTCAACGCTTTTAATTTTTGACAATGGCCCAAGGTCTCTCCCCACAAAAATATGACCGGCTCTATTCGCTATCGAACCGGGGAGAGTACGGTACACTCATCCAACATCTCCGCGACCACGACGACGAAAATGTCCGGTTTGGCGCATCCGGTGTCTTAGCTGAGTCTGTTGAGGAGTTCAAAGAAGCCGTGACACCAGAAGCGCAGGAAGTACTTGTTGACTCGGTGCTCAACGATCCAAGCGATGCGGTTCGGGCAAATGTGATCAGTATCCTGCTTGAGATTGATGAATCGACGCTAGATACTGTTGTCACTCGGCTCCAAGCCGAGCCTGAAGCGACGCCCACCGGAACGCCGTACCCACTCATTTTGACGAAATGGCACTCCAAACCAAAGCCTGAGCTGCGGTATCTGGCTGTGGTCGGCTTCGAGCGGGTTGGCAGTGCGAGTGCGGCCCAGAAGCTTCGGACAACAATCAAACGAGAAAACAATATGCGGGTGTTGAAACGGGCGATCAAAGCCGGTGGGAAAATCGGTGATGAGACGTTTGTCACCCCGATACAGGAGCAGCTTCGGGTCGAAGACGCCCAGTACGATAGCTCCGTCAACGAAGAGCAGATCAGAGAAGTCAAAGAGGCTGCTGTTCAGGCACTGGTCAGAATCGGTAGCAACGCGGCGTATGAAGCGTTGCTCACCGCCTCTCGTGGCACAGACGAACAGCTCAAAGAGCAGGTTCTCAGCGAGATCGGCAAGTTTGGAGCCGAAGACACCGTCGATGTGATTGTCAGAGAGCTGGATAACGATGAAAACGACGAGTTACGCAAGGAGGCAGCAGAGGGTGTGATCACGACCTTTAGAGAATCAGAGTTTGATGAGGGAGACTCGATTCGACAACAGACCATCGATAAAATCAGCGAGGAGGTTTCGATTGATGTCTCCACAGAGTTTGCATCAATTGTCGCTGAATCACCTCGCAAATCAGAAAAGCGAAATGCAGCCTGGATGTTAGGCCAGCTCGAAAGCACCTCTGATGAGACCGTTGAGAGCTTGCTTACTGCCTTACAGGACGATGATGCGAATCTCCGCCAGATTGCGACAGCGAGTCTGACAAAGCTTGATCCAACTGAGATCGAACCCAAGATCGACGCCTTCATCGACGAGATTGATTCGGAGTCCGAGGCGTACCAACTGGCCTCGTTCATCAAATCAAATCTCAAAGACGAGGCAGAAGAAGCCAAAAAGGAGCTGGTCGATTACAGCTACGTTGCCTCTCCGAGCGATTACACCACCGACCGCGAGTAAGCTATTGGCCAGTCGCCACGCTAACTACAACGGGCCAGTCGCCACGCTAACTACAACGGGCCAGTCGCCACGCTGACTACAGCGCTGAACTGTCGTTGTTGCCATCTTCCAACTCCGCAGGCGGAACGACCTTCTTTCCTGTTGGTTTCGGCACGACCGTCCGGTCTGCGTCTGCCCACGTTTGGGACAGCTCTTGTCCCTCGAACAGTCGATCCAAAAAGACGGCCAACCCGGCGACTTCGGAGTGGGGCTGGTTTGTCACACCCACATTCCAATCAGCGTGTTCGTAGAGTGCAAACGGCACCTTTTCGCCGCCAACAACCACCAGTAGTGAATCTGCATCTAGCGACGCTCTGATCTCTGATTCAGTTTCTTGGATCGGCAACCCATACATCGTGAGATGGACGACTGATCCCTCCCAGTTGCGAACAATCGCCTGCTGGCTCTCGCGTTGTTCAACCTCGAATGGCCCGCCAAACCGATCGGTGATATCCCTGATCGTCTGGGCGGCTTGGGTCGCATTGTCGGGGAGAATCACCCGATCCGCACCGAGTGCGCGAGCGGTGAGTCCGACATGGGTCGTCATCCGGTCGTCCCGCCCTGGGCGGTGACCGTAGCGAAGCACGACGACCTCCTGTGACTGTTCCATACACACCAACAGCCACACAGAGGCCTGTTGGTTTCGTTTTTGTCTGCGGCACGCTACTCTGTTTGTTCCGTGTCTGCTCTCTCGTCTGCGGCTGTCTCCTCGCTATCTTTGGGTGCCCCTCGTTTTGAGTCTGTCTCTGCTCCTGTCTCCTCCTCGGTTTCCGCCACATCTGCACCGTCGTCGCCTGCTGGCTCCGCGGCCTCCTCGTCCGTTTCGCTGTCGTCCACCTCGACTGCTTCTTTATCCGCGGCTGTCAGCTGTGGCTCTTCTATCCGGGTGATCGCCGCACGACCATCCGGAACTGCTGGCTCCGACGAACGCGCGTTTTCAGCATTCATCGCCTCTTGCAGCGTCTGTGTGACGCGCTCTCGATCAACTGAGCCGGAGGCGGTTCGCGGCAACTCCGCAGCAAACGCGATTGTTTTTGGTATCTTAAAGCCCGCCAACTGATTTTCGCAGTGCTGTTCAACAGTCGCTTTTGTCACCTGTTCAGTTGCGGGAACGACGAGTGCGGCGACACGTTCACCCCACTCCTCATCTTCAAGGCCGACGACTGCAGCCGCCGTGATCGACTCGTGGGCGGTGAGAACATCAATAATTTCGCCGGGATCGATTGTCTCACCGCCGCTGTGAATCCGGTCATCAACGCGGTTGCAGACAACGAGCTCCCCGTCTTCGGTTTGGTAGCCAACATCACCGGTTCGAAGCCCGTAGTCGGTGAATGCGTCTGTCGTACTCCCGTAGTAGCCGGGTGTCACCGTTGGCCCAGCCACCATGATCTCACCCATCTCGCCGTCTTCCAGTGGCTCGCTATCCTCATCACAGATCGTCACATCAGTCCACATCAGTGGTGTGCCGACGGTTTCGGGCTGCTCGAAAGCTGTCTGTGGCCGGGCTGTCGCCACCTGTGAGGCGGTTTCTGTCATTCCGTAGGTGGGATGGACTGGGATCGAGTAGTTCTGGCAGCGCTCAATCAGCGAAGCCGGGGTTGGCGCTCCTCCAAGCAGCACGACACGCAGTGAGTCTGCGAGCGTCCCGCGGCGGTCGAGCATCTGCCGGAGCATCGTCGGCACTAGCGAGACCATCGTCACATCATACCGGTCGATATCATCAGCTGCCCGCCCTGGCTCGAACTCCGAGCGGAGCACGATGGCGGTTCCGTACAGCGTTGACCGGAAAATCGGGGCCAACCCGCCGACATGATATAACGACAGCGTCGCCAGCCACCGGTCGGTTGGATCAATCCCCAGCCGGAATCCTGAGGCAATCGCACTCGAAAGCAGATTCCCCATTGTCAACACGACCGGTTTCGGGCTACCGGTCGAGCCTGAGGTAAAGACAATCAGCTGTGGCTCATCCCGCGACCACTCGATTGGCTCGACAGCTGCGGGTTCGACATCCTGAAACGAGCGCACACCATCCCACTGTGGCTCATCAACTGAGGCAACAGGGATATCCTCAGCAACCTCGACTGCATCCGGTTCCGTTGCCGCCCCACAGACCAGCATCGTCAGATCAAGCTTCGCAAGCTGGTCGCTCAACTCCGACGCCGTCAGTCGGTCGTTAAGCGGCACCAGCTGAATCCCGAGTCGCTGGGCGGCATGCACCAGACAGACCGACAGCAGCTGTGTCGACATGAGCATCCCAACCTGATCGCCCGTCTCAACGCCGAGGCTGACTAGCCGACCCGCCGTCTCATCAACCGCTGCGTTGAGTCCGCTATACGACCAGTGGGTGTCGGTATCGGCGTTGATGAGTGCCAACTCGTTTGGCGTCGCGTTTGTCCGGTGGGTGAGCCAGTCCTGCATTGCTACTGCCTCCCGGCCAGCAACTGCATCACGCTCATTATCCGGAGCTACAGCCCACGGCACATTAATCCCGTGCACGCAGTTGGTGATGGGAGGAAAAGCAAAATCAGGGGAACATTCATACTTCTACCCACAGTAGTACAGATATGGCCGAAGTCACGCTTGACGACCGGGGCCGACTCACGCTGCCGAAAGCTGTTCGAGAGCAGTACGGCGAGCAATACCGCGTTGTGCAACTCCACGACGGCATCAAACTGGTTCCAATCGCAGCGGAACCGCTTGCGGCACTGCAGGATGAGTTTGCAGATGTCGAGAAGACAGCGGAATCGCTTCGCACAGACGCCCGTGAAACGGCTGTGGATGAGGCTGGCGAATAGATGTACGTCGAGACTGATTTTCTGCTCGCGCTCATCAAGGATGAAGATTGGCTTGGTGAGGCCGCGAAGCAGGTCTACAACACACACCGCGAGGAGCTGTGGACATCTCAGTTCACGCTGATTGAACTCCTCTTCGTGGCATACCGAGAGGGAACAAACACTGAACGGGTTGTGACCAACGCTGCCAATCTGGTCGAGGTTCGTGGCGACGTAGCAACAGTTATCGCGGCAGCGACGTATGTAGAAGACCACGGACTCACCCCATTCGATGCGTTGCATCTTGTCGAGTCAGACAGTGACACAATCGTTTCGAGTGATGATGCTTATGAAGGCTTTAGCTGGATATAGGCGCTAAGCCCCCACCCTCAACGGAGCGACCGAAGGGAGCGGAGTAGGGTGGGGATACAGCGCCGTCATCATCTGTTCATACACCGATACGGTTGCGGGCCCACAGGCCAACGCAACCCAAACATATATTAAGCACTAAACGTATAATATGCATACGGTGAAACGGAAGACAATCACCATCCGAGAAGACCAAGAAGAATGG
>OBKM01000529.1_pt1 | contig 18648 bp, 14 predicted proteins | sample 1519691 | NCBI WGS metagenome assembly OBKM01 (sample SAMEA37050418, study PRJEB22526) | metagenome | biome: saline pan; feature: lake; material: water | place: Egypt | collected 2015 | depth 0.5 m | reverse complement strand
CGGGTCAGAACACTGCGCTGCTCTGGCGGCAGCGGAACCGCATTTATCTGGCCGCTACGCAGATGGACGCGGACGAGCTCAGCGCCCGTCTCGGCGCATCGTCTGTGTCCAACCCTTAATCGTTCGCCGGCAGATCGATGCGGAAGGTCGTCCCCTCTCCAACGGTGGAGGACTCGAGCGCAATTGTGCCTTTGTGGTAGTCTTCAACAACCCGCTTGGCCAGGCTCAGGCCCAGCCCCCATCCGCGCTGCTTGGTGCTAAAGCCGGGCCGAAAGACGTTGCGCCACTCACTGCGCTCGATACCGCGCCCCGTATCGCTCACCTCAACGCAGACGAGATTATCCTGCTGGTATGCCTCGATCGTGATGCTTCCCTCTTCGTCCTCGATGGCGTCCAGCGCATTCTTCAGCAGGTTCTCGATGACCCATGCAAACAGCTCCTCGTTGACCGGCGCCTCCAGCGCTTCTGGCACGTCTACTTGGAGGTCGATGGTTTGTCCCGTCTCCGGAATACGGCGCTGGATGTAGGCAGTCGTCTCCTGAATGATGGGCGCGATCTGTTGCCGTTCCACCTTAGGAACCGATCCGATATCCGAAAACCGGTTTGCCACCTGCTGCAGGCGCTCGACATCGTTCTCAATTTCGTCGACGGCTTCTCGGCGACGCTCCTCGGACACGTCGGGGAGGCGCAAGATTTCAATCCATCCCATCAGACTTGAAATCGGCGTGCCCAGCTGATGCGCCGCCTCGCGGGCCATGCCAACCCAAAGATTGCTTTGCTCGCTCTTGCGGACGTACGAGAATCCGACATAACCTACAAACACGAAGAGCCCGACGAACACGAGCTGCACGTACGGGAACGCGCGCAGCTCTCGGATCAGGGTAGACTCCTCGTAGAACACGTACTGGCGCAACTGCTCCTCCGCCCCGGCGCCCTCCTCGTACGTGATATTGATGGGGATCGGCTCGAAGTTTTCCTCCATCCGATCGCGCGTGCGGCTGAGCTCCTGAGCGGCCTGCGTTGAATCTTCGGTGGCCAGCGTATCGAGCGTCTCCGGCACGCCGACGTTGCGCCAGAACAGCGGCTCCTCCCGCGTCGAATCGGTAATGATGGCCGGAACGCCAAACGGATTGGGTTCGAGGATCTCATCCAGAATGAAATTCAGCTCGCCAGTTGGCGGCATCCCCTCGGCCCAGGCAACGGCCCGACGGAAGCGATCGATTTGCTGAGACGACAGATTAGTGCCCGAACTGATACCCCCCACCGAACCGGCCTCCATCTGCATGGTCTCTAGCACGCGGCGCAGCTCTCGAAGCTCTGCCTGATGGGGGTTGTGGTGCTGCGCCTCAGCCACCTGCGCCTGCGCGTCGGCCCAGAGCTGCGTGATGGATTGCTCGCGCTCGCGGAGCTGGTCCACGAGGCGATGCGTGTACCACAGCGACGCAATGGCAATTAGAACGGCAAAGACAATGAGCCCCAGCTTGAGCCGGACCGACCACCGATACGCTCTCATTTCGTTCTCGGGTTAGTTCGTGCTGTCACGATCTTGCGACCCGCAGCGCCCTACCCCTCGAACGTCTCCAACCGACGCTACAAGGCCGGCTGCGGTTCGACATCTCGGATAATTTGCTGGCGCTTTGGGCCATTCGATACCATGCTTACGTCCACGTCGACAAAATCAGCAATAAAGCGGAGATAATCCTGCGCGCGAGTCGGCAGGTCTCCGAAGTGCCGCACCTCCGTGATATCTTCCTCCCAGCCCGGCAGCGTCTCGTAGACTGGCTGGACGGTTTCAAGCGTCTGCACCTCACTCGGGAAGCGGCGCGTCTCCTTTCCGTCGTAGCGATAGCTCGTGCATACCTTGAGCTCGTCGAGGCCCGAAAGCACGTCGAGCTTCGTGATGACAAGCTCGTTGAAGCCGTTGATCATGCTTGTGTACCGAAGGGCGACCAGGTCGAGCCAGCCGCAGCGTCGCGGCCGCCCGGTGGTAGCGCCGAACTCCTGCCCGACTTCACGGAGCCGTTCGCCTACATCATTATGCAGCTCAGTGGGGAAAGGCCCATTGCCCACGCGCGTGCAGTACGCCTTTACGATACCGATTACGCGCTCGACTTCCGTCGGCGGCACGCCGAGCCCAGTGGAGCACCCGCCCACGGTCGGGTGGCTGGACGTCACATACGGATAGCTGCCGAAGTCGACGTCCAGCAGCGAGCCCTGCGCTCCCTCGGCGAGCACATGCTTCCCGTCGTCGAGGGCGTTGCACAGGTATTTCGCCGTGTCCTTGACGTACGGGTCGATGAGCTGATCAAACTCGACGTATTCTTCGACGATCTTGTCGACGTCAAGCTCCTCAGCCCCGTGGATTTCTTTGAGCACGGCGTTCTTCTGCTCGATCGAGCGGGTGAGCTTCTCGCGCAACACGTCCCGGTCGAGAAGATCCACAACCCGAATGCCCGTGCGCGCGAACTTGTCTACGTACGTCGGCCCAATGCCGCGGCCCGTCGTGCCAATGGCATCGGAGTCGCGCGCAGCTTCTTGGGCGGCTTCGATGCGCTTGTGGTACGGCATGATGAGGTGGGCGTTATGGGAGATGTGCAGCCGCCCCTCGACGTCGTACCCAAGCTCACGAATGGTATTTATCTCCTCGATGACAGCGGCCGGGTCGAGAACAACGCCGTTGCCGATAACGCACTCTACGCCTTCGTGAAAGATACCACTCGGCACCAGATGGAGGACGAACTTCTGATCATCCCAGCAGATGGTGTGCCCGGCATTCGCCCCGCCCTGATAGCGCGCGACGATATCCACATCTGAACTGAGGAGGTCGACAATCTTTCCTTTGCCTTCGTCCCCCCACTGGCTTCCAATGACAATCGATATCGGCATAAGTAGATCTTTGTTGTAAGGAAGAGAAAAGTGATAAGCCGGGCGCGGATGTCCCACGCCCGACTATCAGCTCACAGCAAACGCCGTGCAAAGTGTGGCGTCCAGCCGGCGACCTGTAGCCCTTCGCCGGTTGGAAGTAGTCGCTGGGTCCTCAGGCGCCTCTCGGGGGCGGCGCCTCCAACGCGCTGCTTACGCGGCTTGCCGCTGCGCATAGTGGCGCAGTTCGACGACCGTCTGCGAGGCGACGAAGATCGACGAGTACGTTCCAATGCAGACGCCGAAGATGAGGGCGAAGGAGAAGGAGCGCAACACTTCGCCTCCCAAGATAAAGAGCACCGTGACTACGATCAGCGTGGTCACCGAGGTCACTATCGTACGACTCAAGGTGGCATTGATGCCCCGGTCCACGATATTGTTGTACTCCTCGGTTTTGAATAAATTCTCGAACTCGCGAATACGGTCGAAGACGACCACCGTGTCGTTCAAGGAGTAACCCACAATGGTTAAGAACGCAGCCACGATGGCCTGATCGAGCTGTAACGAAAAGGGGGCAATCCCCGCGAAGAGTGAGAATATCCCGAGCGTAATCGTTACATCGTGTACTAGCGCTGCTAACGCGCCGAGACTAAACCGCCATTCAAATCGTACCAGAATGTAGACAAAGACGACAAAGAGCGCACCTAAGATTGAATAGAGCGCTCCTCGCTGCAAGTCGGCGGCGAAGCTCGGCCCAACGACCTCCGTCATCTCAATCGTTGGTTCGGTGTCCGGGTATACCGCCTGAATGGTCGCAATGATGGTTTGCTGGATGTCAGCGGTCTCGCCCTCGGCGGCCGTTCGCACGATAAGTCCCGTATCGCCAAATGTGCGCACCTGCGGCTCCGCGCCTAGCGGCTCCGTGAGCTCGGTTCGCAGCTCCACGGCCGAGACCTCCTCGACATTCTCGAGAACGATCTCCGTGCCGCCTTCGAAGTCGACACCGAGCTCAAAGCCGCGCGTGGCGAAACTGATAATGCTTATCGTAAGGAGAAGGCCCGACAGGACGTAGCCGATCTTACGTTTGGAGACGAAGTTGTAATTTGCATCTTTGAATAAACGCATAGCTAGTCTTCAGCTTTGTGACCCGTTTCCAGGTCGAGTAATCAGAAAATTGCGACGATCGCGGCATCGAGCGGGGAGCCCTAGCTGGGGCTCCCCGAACGCTTGGAGGTCAAAGCGTTAGCCATAGCTGACGCGCATCTTGCGCTCGACGACCATGTAGTCGAAGATAACGCGCGTCACGATAATCGCGGTGAAGAGCGACGACAGAATACCGGCCATCAGCGTCACCGCAAAGCCCTGAATGGGCCCGACGCCGAACGAGTAAAGAATGGCGCCGACGAAGAACGTCGTGATGTTGGCGTCCATAATGGCGCTGAGCGCTTTCTCGTATCCGGTATTTATAGCCGCCTTTAACGTCTTACCAGCGATTTGCTCCTCCTGTATGCGGTCGAATATAAGCACGTTAGCGTCGACCGCCATACCGATCGTCAGCACAATTCCTGCAATACCGGGCAAGGTGAGCACCGCGTCGAATCCGGCTAATATGCCGAGAATAAACACGATGTTGAGGAGCAGGGCGATGTCAGCTACCACGCCGGCCGTGTGGTAGTACATGATCATGAAGAGGACCACGAGGAGCAGTCCTAAGATCATCGACGTGAAGCCTGCGCGGATCGACTCCTCGCCGAGGCTCGGGCCGACGGTCTGCTCGCCGACGATGTCGAGGGGAGCCGGCAAGGCACCCGACTCGAGCACCGTCACGATGTCCTCGGCTTCTTCACGCGAGGCCAGCCCTGAGATCTCGGAGCGACCGCCAGCAATGCGCTCATTCACCCGAGGATCCGAGTATATTACGCCGTCCAGGACAATCGCCACCTGTTCTCCGACGTTAGCGCCGGTCACGCGCGCCCACGTCCGGGCGCCCTCGGAGTCCATCGTCATCGACACCTTGGGCTCGTTGGTGTGCCGATCGAACTCGACGGAGGCACTTGTAATTCGCTCCCCACTGAGCTCGTAGTCCTGCTGGACGCCTTTGATGTGGTAGATCTCAATTCCGTCCGGTCCGGTGGCGACGGGATTGGCATCGTACACTAGCTCGACGCCAGGCGGCAGCAGCCCTCGGACCTCAGGATGGTTGATCAGCTCATTGAAGCGCGACGTGTCGGGGGCGGCCACCTGCGCAAAGATCGTGCTCTCGCCATAAGGCATTATGTCAGCTACCTGAAGCAGTGGGTTGTCCACCCCTTCTCTGCCCGGCTCTTCGAGCTGTTCGCCCGGCTCAACGAGCTCGGTGCCCTCTTCTTGCAGCGCCCGATCTTCTTCGTCCTGCGGAGCCGCTTCTTCGTCTTGAAGCTCGGACTGCTCTTGCTGTCCTACGGGCTCGACGACGTCGTCATCGTCCGTGGCCGGATCGGTTTCTAAATCACGCGGCTCGGGGAGATCATCCATCTCTTCCAGGTCCGCCTCGGCATAGAAGTCGATGATGTCCTGTGCCGAGGTGGCCAGGCGCCCGGGCTCAGCCATCAGTCGGAACTCTAGCCGGGCTGTGCCCTCGAGCAGCTCGCGCACGCGTTCCGCGTCATCTACGCCGGGCAGTTCCACGATGATGCGTCGCGCGCCCTGGCGCTGAATCGACGGCTCCGTCACGCCGTAGCGGTCGACGCGCTCGCGGACGACCTCGATGGCGCGCTCGACGGCCTCATCGGCCTGGTTCTCCAAATAGCTCACCACCTCGCTGTTGTCGGAGCGACGCGTAATATCAGCCTCTTCGTCGCGGAAGTAGCGCGCCAGTCGAACGTCTGGGTTGCGCTCCTGGAACTCTTCCAGGAAGGTGCTAATGAACGGGGCATTCTCTTCCGTAGCGCGCTCGTCAGCGGCTCTCAGGACTTCTTCAAACATCTCGTCCTGATTATCAGCCAGCAGATTGACCAGTTCGCTGACGCGGACCTCCAGCGTTACATGCATGCCGCCGAGGAGGTCGAGCCCGAGGCTGAGCGACTGCTCTTCAATCTCCTGCAGGTAGGCGTAGTTCTCGCGCTCATACTCGGCGCGCTCCGCCTCGTCCATATTGCTCATCTGGTAGTTAACCCAGAGATTCTGGGCGGTTGGATAGAGATACCAACCGGTGAGGCCTAGGAAAAAGACGATTAGGAATATCTTGAGACTGTTTTCTTTTAACATAGCATTATTAGCGATAGCTAACGGAGAAGAAGCTCAGGAAGGCAAACGGACAGGACTCAGAACCGACTCGTCGGGAGAAGACTTCTCCGACAAACCGCAAGCGGCAACACACCTACGATGTCTGACGTGTCGGGCAGACGCAGTCCTGCCAGTCGGCAAGAGAAGAAAGGGGTAGACCTGCTACGGCCCACGGGGATATGCAGTAAACAGGGTACGTACCTCCTGAACGACGACAAGTCCCTTCACCCACCGCTCAACAGCGGCGTCCATTCCGGGCATCGCCGTCAGGGGTGGAGCAGCCGCCTCGGACGTGGAGGCCGTCCGATCGGTGCTTGTTGCCGTCGGCGCCGCCTGCATCAGCAGAGAGACCGAAAGACGAGGTAGCGGCGCCAGTTCTAGACCCTCAGAAAGCTGGCCCTTCAGGTACCGAACGATTGCGTCGCTGGAGCGATCGGCCATTCCGAACAGCTCCGCGAGCGACTGGGAAGGATTCTGCGCTTCGTAGGCGTCTTTAAAGACTTCTAAAAACCCCTGAAGCGTCTGCGCATCCGAAGACGTCGCTGCCACCTCAATGGCTTCCTCAAAGGCGTCCTGGACGTCCTCTTCAGGCGTCGCCTCTACCTGCGTGCGGAGCCAGTCGGCGTGCGACGACGTCGCGGAATCCACCGCGGACTGCCCCGGCACCACAACGGTAACAGGCAGAAGGCTGGCCATGAGCAGCATGACCAGCGACCGCAATCGCCATGTAGAGCGCAACCAGCGCATAATCGCAGTTTCCTAGTGACAGAAGCGCGCGTTTCAGCGCGCATCATGTAAGAGAAATTGCCTGTCGTAACGACATGTTCCAACCCCACCCTAACTTTTTCCACGCCTCCCGCCAATTGCCTATCTTTTTCTCTTGATTGCAGCTTCCTTTCCCCAGTCTACACTCTCAACCTCTTGGTAACGTGAATTCAGCGCATCCCCCCTGGAAGGGAACTCCCCTGACTCCGTTGTGCCATGTTGTGTTACCCCTCTGGACGCTGATCCGGACACATGCCCTGCAGCGGACCGAGCACAATCTCTCGGTACAGGTAGAAGCAGCCTCCCGTGGATCCTAAAATAGATTTTCTCCCATTGGGTTAGGGGGAGGGCTTGGGGATGCCGGAGTGTCGTGCTGGTCAACAGGACTGGCCAACAGGATAGGAGTTAGATGTGGGTCTCTCTTTCTTCCGAGGACTGCTCCCCACCGAAACTCACCATTTCGGAACGGTTTGTTGCAACGGCGCATATCGAGCGAATCAGTGCACCTTCTCCTGCTCTTTCCCGTCTCTCCCTCGTTAGCCGCCTATGTTCGACCGCCTGCCTCCCACGCAGATGGACACGCTTACCACCTCGGACGGTGTTCGGCTGTTTACTCAGTCGTGGCTTCCTGACCACCGCGACTCACCTCGCGGCACGGTTCTCATTATTCATGGTCATGGCGAGCACTCCGGGCGCTACAGTCACGTGGCCCGCCATCTGGTCGAGCACGGATTCGCCGTTCGGACTTATGACCAGCGCGGGTTCGGTCGATCCGAGGGGCGTCGCGGGCTCGTCGAATCGTTTGGGCAGTTGGTCGATGACCTAGCGCTGTTTGTGCAGCACGTGCGTCGGACAAGCGATGACCCGCCGTACATGCTTTTTGCCCACAGCATGGGAGGCCCGGTAGCTATTCTGTACGTGCTTGAGCATGCCGCTCCGGTCGACGGGGCCGTACTGAGCAGTCCGGCCATTGACGTCAGCGCGAATACGAACGCCTTGCTGCGTGCTATCGCTCCCGTCGTCAGCCGACTCTTGCCTACGCTTCCAACAGTTGCCACGCCCAACAACGCCATCTCTCGCGATCCCAAAGTGGTACGAGAGGCTGAAACCGATCCGCTCAACTACGACGGGCGCATTTTAGCTCGGACGGGCACGGAACTCCTCCGAGCCTCCGAGCGCGTGCAGAAGCAGGCCCACCGTTTCACGCTGCCGTTTTTTCTCATCCACGGCGGAGCCGATCAGCTCACGAACCCGGCCGCCAGCCGCCGTTTCTACGAGCAGGCGGCCTCCGATGACAAGACGCTCAAGCTATATGACGGGCTCTACCACGAAACCTTTAACGAGCCGGAAAAGGAGGACGTGCTTCGCGACATCGCAGATTGGCTTCTGGAGCGATGCTGATCAACCTGCAGATTGCCCTCCTAGCTGGGGAAGCTGACCGCGCTCTCTCATCACGAGCCGGCTACGAGGTCGAACACAACCTGCACGTTTGCCTCGACCTCAATCTCGCCGGCCGCATAAGCATCGGGGTCCGGCTCGGCCATGTCAGCCGCGCGTGCCTGTGCCATGTCGAGCTGGCGCACCTGAGGGCGCGGGAAGCTGAAGCTCTGTTCGTCGATCTGTCGAACCATCCCTAACTCCGCGTCGAGCGTGCGCGCAAGGCGTTCCGCCTTCGATCGCGCGTTCGTGGCTGCCTGTTCGAGTGCATCGTTGCGGGCCTCGGAGCGATCTTCCAGGTCGTATTGCACGCCCTGCAGTCGATTCGCGCCGCTCTGGATGGCACGGGTCACGACGTCAGGCAACAGGTCCAGGTCCTCGACTGTCACGCGAATCTGGCGCGTGGCTTCAAAGCCCACCTCCCGGCGCGTCCGCGTCTCTTCGTCGAACTCCCGTTTCGGCCGGAGCTGCAGGCGCTCCATCTGGAGGTTGTCGTCGGGGATGCCCAGCTCGCGCACTGCATTCATCGCGGCACTGGACTGCTCTTCATTCTGCCGCCGCGCCTCCTCGGCCTCTTCGTCTTCCGTCACAACGCCGAATCGGACGACGGCCATATCGGGGGCCACCTGAACGGTCCCCTCGCCGCTGACGGAAACGGTACGGCGGTCCGTATGCTGGTCTTGAGCCATGATGGGTTGGACAAGAAGTAAAAGAGCGAGGCTAGCAGCGGTTACAACTCCGAGACGGGTCATTAATCTTTTCCAGTCATCATAAAGAGCGTGCGAGGGTGCCATCCATAACGCGCCGATCGAGCCGTTTATTGCCAGTCTGGCGGGAGCTAGCTACCCAACCGCTCCGGTGGTTGCCTCGCTGATGGGCTATGATATGAGATGGCCCCTCACGGATGGAGTCGCCCGATCGTGCGCGGAAACGGGATCGTTTCGCGGACGTGCTCGCGGTCGCACATCCAGGCGACCGTGCGCTCAAGCCCCAGCCCAAAGCCGCTGTGCGGGACGCTGCCGAAGCGGCGCAGGTCGAGGTACCACTCGAAGACCTCCTGCGGGAGATCGTGCGCATCGATTTGCTCCTTGAGAAAGTCGAGGTCCGTTGCGCGCTCGCCTCCACCGATGATCTCACCGTATCCTTCCGGCGCGAGGACATCAACCCCCATCGCCAGTTTGTCGTCCGTCGGGTCGCGCTTCATGTAGAAGGCTTTGATCTTCGCGGGGAAGCGGTGCACCATGACGGGCCGGTCGAAGTGCCAGGTGAGCACCGTTTCGTCGCTCCCGCCGAAGTCGGCGCCCCACTCGAAGGTCTGGGCGGACTCCTTCCAGTCGGGCAGGTTGCGGAGGGCTTCCTCGATCTCATCGACCCGCTTGTTAATCTCAATCTCGCGCGCGTCGATCTCTCGCTTGCGCCACTTCTTGGCCTGCGGGCGCTCTTTCTGGTTTTCCTCGCGCTCTTCTTCCAGGTCAGCCTTCTCCTGCCGCAACGCTTCCATCCGCTCGTCGATCATCTGCGCCGTCTCGTCGCTGCGGAGCAGGTCGACGGCGTCCGTATATGAGATGCGCGGAAACGGCTTTTGGACGCGCTGGAGCGGCTCCAGGTTGCGGTCGAGCGCGTCGAGTTCAGCCTGGCAGTCCTCCAGCACCGTTTGCACGACGTGGACGATGAAGTCCTCGGCCAGGTCCATGTTCATCTCCAGGTCGTAGAACGCCATCTCCGGCTCGATCATCCAGAACTCCGTCAGATGGCGGCGCGTCTTCGACTTCTCGGCCCGAAAGGTGGGTCCGAATGTGTAGACCTTCCCGAGCGCCATGGCCATCGCCTCACCGTGGAGCTGCCCGCTCTGCGTGAGGTAGGCGCTCTCGTCGTCGAAGTAATCGAGCTCGAAAAGCGTCGACGTGCCCTCCACGGCATTACCGGTGAGGATGGGCGCGTCGAGCTGCACGAAGCCGCGGTCCTGGAAGAACTCGTGGATCGCCATGATAACGCGATTGCGCACGCGCATCACGGCCCACTGGCTCTCGCTGCGCAACCAGAGGTGTCGGCGGTCCATAAGAAAGCCGACGCCATGATCCTTGGGCGTGATGGGATAGTCTTCGGATTCGTCGATCATGTCAACGGCTTCGACCTGCAGCTCGTAGCCGCCGGGCGCGCGCTCATCGGCCGAGACCGTGCCGCGCACTTCGATCGCGCTCTCTTGCGACACTTCGTCGGCTGCGGTCCACGACTCTTCGTCAACGGCCTCCTTGCTCACTACGCACTGCACGAACCCCGTGCCGTCGCGCAGAATTAGAAAATACAGGTTCTTCGAGCCGCGCTTATTATGGAGCCATCCCTTGAGCGTCACCGGCTCGTCGACGTGATCGGCGAGCTGCTCGATGGTGGTCCATTCGGCGGTCGTCGTGGCGTCGGACATGGTATGGGGAAAAGAAGTTTGGATCCGAAGAGTGCTTGAGATGCGGCCTTTCTATACCAACCAATAAACGGCTCGTTGCGATTAGGCGCTGATTCTCGGCAAAGTTACAGTCCAGCCGTCAGCCATGCAACGAGAGCCGTAATGAGAGGCCATGCAATGACTGCATCGAGCAACGGTACGCGGGTGGCGCGAGGCAGCATGGAGAGGCGACTGATCACAAGAGCCAATGCTACGGGGCCCGCTGCATCTACGAGGAGAAACAGGGAGTCGCCAAGACGAATACCGGCGAGGAGGGTAGCCCCTATCGACGCTCCGATGAGGCCGTACGCCACCCGGTGAAGGCGGGCTGTCGGCCACCGGGTGGCGAGCGTCTCGATACCTGCCTGAGCATCCCCCCGGCGATCGACCCAATCGGCAAGAAGCACGTTGGGCCAAATGAAAAAGAACCGCGCTGCAAGAAGGGCGACAAGCCCGGTCGTCCAGGAGGCTCCGGCTTCAATGGCGGGAAGAGCTACTGCAACAAGCGCCCAGACGGCCGCTATGACAGGTGATTTCAATCCGCCGACGGCCTTGAGGCGATGCTTTCCCGGCCATATTGGGGTTACATAAGCCACGCCCACCGCTCCCAGCGCGCCGATCGCTACCAGCGTTGGCATGCGCAGGAAGGGGAGGGCGGCAAGCACCAGCCCCCCAGCCACTGCAACTGTGGCCCATACGTACCGGCGGTGCGCCTGCACCCAGATGACGCGCTCGGGACAATTGCGAATATCTTCCGGAGAGAAACCCAGCAGCCGATCAAGCTGATAGACCACTACGGTTCCGCCCCAAACGAGAGCCAGCAGCGGAACGTCAGGACGCGCTCCAAGGAAGGCATACGTCGCCAGCACGAGGCCCAGCGCAATGCCTCCCACAGGCATCCCATCGTACAGCAGAAATCGCACAACCCCACTCCGACTAGGAGCCGTGGGTTGAGGGACGGGTATGTCTGATGTCGGCTTCGAGCAGATGACGTATTTTGACGATGGTGAGAGAGTCAATTCGCCCCTCAGCGCCACAGGCTTACGCTTTCCTGTGCTTTTTCAAGGAACCCCCTTTGCCGCTAATGAACATCATGGTGGTTTCACGAGGCGCGGGTTGCACGCCACAACGCTTCTTACTATTCTGTGAATATGGGCGCTTGTCCCCCTGCTCCCCTGTGCCTGCAAGCGCTTCCATCTTACGACTATCGCGCTTCTCCCACGCGCGCTCCGCGTGACCTCCTATCACCGAAATTGCAATCCCATGGAAGCTCCTGAGTCCGTTCACTCTCATCTAAACGAGCTTGGTATTACGAACCCTGGCACGGTGTACTATAATCTATCGCGGCCTGTTCTTTACGAAGAGTCACTGGCACGAGACGAAAGCCACCTGGCCGCCGACGGCCCCCTCATCGTCCGCACGGATCCGTACACAGGGCGGAGTCCTGACGACCGCTTTCTGGTCGAGGACGATGAGACGCGCGAAAACATCAACTGGGGAGAGTTCAACAAGCCTACTGACGCAGAAACGTTCGATCACCTCCTCGACCGCTTGACGGCCTTCGCTGAGGGGCGCGACCTGTTCGTGCAGGACGTGTTTGCCGGCCAAGACGAGTCGTACCGTTTCCCGGTTCGTGCCATCACGCAGAAGGCCTGGCACAGCCTTTTCATCAGCAACATGTTCGTAGAAGGCGACGCGGACGAACTTGCCGACTTCGAGCCGAGCTTCACGATTCTCGATCTGTGCGAATTTGAGGCCAATCCGGAGCGTGACAACACCAACTCCGAGGCCTTCATTCTGGTTAGCTTCGAGAAGAACCTCGTCATCATCGGCGGAACGCACTATGGTGGCGAGATGAAAAAGTCGATCTTCGCCGTACTGAACTACGTGCTCCCCAGCCACGGCGTGCTTCCCATGCACTGCTCGGCCAACACGGATGAGGATGGCAACACCGCCGTGTTCTTTGGTCTTTCGGGGACAGGCAAGACGACGCTCTCGGCCGACGCCAGCCGCACGCTCATCGGCGACGACGAGCACGGCTGGACCGAAGACGGCATCTACAACTTCGAGGGCGGCTGTTACGCTAAGATGATCGACCTCGACCCCGAAGAGGAGCCGGAGATTTACGGAACGACAGAACGCTTCGGCACCATCCTGGAAAATGTTGTCGTTGATTCGGAAACGCGCGAACCCGACTTCACGGACGACTCGATCACGAGGAATACGCGCGGGTCGTACCCAATCAGCTTTATTCCCAACGCCTCCTCCTCCGGTCAGGCCGGCCATCCCAACTACGTTATTTTTCTGACCTACGACGCATTTGGCGTTCTTCCGCCGGTATCGCAGCTCTCCCCTGCCCAGGCCATGTATCACTTCCTCTCCGGGTACACGGCTAAGGTCGCCGGAACGGAGCGCGGCGTAACCGATCCCAAAGCCACCTTTAGCGCTTGCTTCGGCGAGCCGTTCATGGTGCGCCACCCATCGGTGTACGCCGAACTCCTGGGCGAGAAGATCCGCGAACACGATGCGACCTGCTGGCTGGTCAACACCGGCATCACGGGCGGCCCCTATGGAACCGGACAGCGCGTCCCCCTGAAGTACACGCGCGCTATGATCAACGGCGTGCTCTCGGGACGCCTCGATGAGGTCTCCACGACCCAAGAACCGTTCTTCGGCCTCCACATTCCTGATTCCGTTGAAGAGGTCCCTGATCGCGTGCTTCAACCGCGCAGGACATGGGACGACAAGGCGGCCTACGACGAGCAGGCCCAGAAGCTTGCCCGGATGTTCAGCGACAACTTCGAGAAGTATGAAAATGAGGCTGCCCCAGAAATCATCGAAGCCGGTCCGCAAGTAGAGGCGAAGGCGACCTAATCAGTCAGCTCCACCTTTTGGGACAGCGCACAACTCCCCGCGGAGCTATTCACTAGCTTCGCGGGGGTTTTCATTTCCCGTGGGTTCCGCGTCGGCACCCGCCTCTCGCTCAAACTCGGTCGTTGCGTGCGTCCGAAACTGCCGCTCGCCGGGGGAATATCGGCGCTCTCGGATAACCACAGCATCGTCCTCGATCGATATGAGGTTGTAGAAGTTGGTCTTCCGGTTCGACCCACGTCCCCGACTGCTCGTAGCTGTTCCCGCACTGACGACCAGTAGACGGCGTTCGCCGGGCACCACTTCGACAGGCTCGATATGAGAGATGTGGAGATGGCCGCATAGAATGAGGTCGACCCCAGACTCGACGGCCACGTCGAGCGCCTCCTGCGCATACTGGACGATATCGTGCCGCCGGAGCAGCGTACGGAGTTTTGTCAGATGATGGTGCACCACGAGGACATTGAAGGTATCCTCGCACGTGTCGAAGTAGCGCGCTATCGCAGTTAGCGCCTCTTCGTCGATACGCCCTCCTTTGATCGTCCATCCGTGCGCCGAGTTGATGCCCAGCACGGCAACGCTGTCTTTGTGAAACTGGGGCGACAGGTCGTCACTGATGTGCTCGCGGTACCGGCGTAGCGGATATCGGAGGCGAGCGATCGGGTGCCACCACGGGTAGACGTCGTGATTGCCCGGCACGACGAGCACGGACGTCTCAAACGCGGCGAGCATAGAAGCCGCCGCCTCAAACTCGCTCGACCGGGCGCGCTGCGTTAGATCCCCGCTGACCGCGACAAGGTCAACGGAGTGGGTGTTCACGTCCCGGACCAAATCCTCAACGATGTGCTCATGGGAAATCCGGCCGAAGTGGATATCCGAAAGATGAGCAATCGTCATAGCACGGCGATCAGCACTCAGCTACCAGCGATGGACTACCAGCGACCAATCGTCAGCAGTCCCGTACCGCTCCGGAGCTGACCACTGGTCCCCGATGGCTGATGGCCTTTACAGCAACATATTCATCGGCTCCTCGAGGTAGCTCTGGAGCGTATTGAGGAAGTCAGCTCCGGTGGCGCCATCGACGATGCGGTGGTCGCACGAGAGCGTGAGTTTCATTCGTTTACCCGGCACAACCTCGCCGTCTTCAACGACCGCTTCGTCCCGGATCGCTCCGATGGCCAGAATGCAGGCGTTCGGCGGATTGATAATCGCCGTGAACTCTTCGATGCCATACATTCCGAGGTTGCTTGTGGTGAAGGTCGAGCCTTCATAGTCTTCCGGCTGCAAGTCGCGGTTGTGCGCCTTCTCGGCCAGATCGCGGGTTTCCTGCGCAATCTGGCTCAGCCCCTTCCGATCGGCATGGCGGATAACGGGCGTGATGAGTCCAGCCTCGACGGCCACGGCCACGCCAACGTGAATGTGGTTGTGGTACCGAATTTCGCCTTCGTCGGCGAGGTAGGATGCGTTGACCTCCGGGTGCTCGCGGAGCGCGAGCGCGCTGGCCTTGGTGATGAGATCGTTGAACGAGATGCGCGGCTGATCCTGCTCCTCGGCCATTTCGTTGAGCCGCTCGCGCGCTGCAATGGCGCGCTCCATGTCGACATCGATCGTCAGATAGAAGTGAGGAGCCGTAAACTTGCTTTCAGCAAGGCGGCGCGCAATGGTCTCGCGCATCTGCGAGATCGACTCCGACGTGTGCGGCTCTTCTTCGCCGGCAGGCACAAACTCCTCGGGCGGCGCGTAGGCCGGCTCGGGCGCCGGCTCCTCTTCTTCGACGGGGGCGGGCCGTTCCTCTTCTTCAATCCGGGCCTCAATGTCCCGCTTGATGACGCGACCCTGCGGGCCCGATCCTTCGACCGTTGCAATGTCGATACCGTGCTCCTCGGCGAGGCGTCGAGCCAGCGGCGAGGAAAAGATGCGATCGCGCTCGCCATCGCTCGGGGCTGCGGCCGGCTCTGCCTCGCGAGCGGCGCCATCTCCCGATACATCCGGCGTCGGATCTTCGTCTTCTTCCACAGCCTCTTCCTCTTCAACGGCTTCTTCTGCGTCGGCCGCCTCTCCGTCGCTGGCGTCGTCTAGAATGTCAGAGATGTCTTCCCCTTCTTCCCCAATCACAGCAATCAGCTCCCCGATGGGTACTGCCTCGCCTTCACCGATGACCTTTTTCAGCAACACGCCCTCGTCAAACGCCTCCAGGTCCATGGTGGCCTTGTCGGTCTCTACCTGCGCGAGGATGTCGCCAGCGGACACTTCCTCGCCCTCATCGACGAGCCAGGCGGAGAGCACTCCCTCCTCCATAGTGTCGCTGAGTTTGGGCATTTCGATGGGGATAGCCATAGTTCAATTTTCGATTTTAGATGTGCAGATGTCGAATGGGAGCTGACGCGCGAGATGCCGACGTATTCGACACCTCGCATTCGCTGATTGAAGCTCAGTCAACATACATGACGCGCTTGGCAGCGTCGATAACCTCATCGGCGCCCGGCATATAGACGTCCATAAGGTTGCCGGCGTAGGGAGCCGGCGTGTCGGGCGCTGTGACACGCACGAGCGGCGCGTCGAGCCAGTCAAACGCCTGATCCTGGATCTGGTGGGTAACCTCAGAGGCAAAGCTCGCGAACGGATTGCTCTCGTCGACGACCACACAGCGGTTGGTCTTCTTAATCGACTCAATGATGGTGTCGATGTCGAGCGGCTTGATCGTGCGCGGGTCGATCACCTCGGCGCTGTAGCCCTCCTCTTCGAGCTGGTCGGCTGCCTCGAGTGCCTGCCAGTAGCTCTTGCTGTGAGCCACGATGGTCACGTCATCGCCTTCGCGCCCGACGCGCGCCTCGCCGATAGGGATCGTGTAGTCGTCTTCTTCGGACACTTCGCCCTTGAGCCCGTACATCAGCTCGCTTTCAAGAAAGAGCACCGGGTCGTCGTCACGAATAGATGTCTTGAGGAGTCCCTTCGCGTCGTCGGGATTGGACGGGGAGATCACCTTCAGGCCGGGAAAGTTGCTGTAGAGCGACTCTACGGAGTTGCTATGCGTAGCGCCGAGCTGCCCGGCCGCGCCGTTGGGTCCGCGAAAGGTGATCGGCAGCGTGAACTGCCCGCCCGACATGTAGCGAATATTCGGAGCGTTGTTGACCACCTGATCGAACCCAACAAACGAGAAGTTCCAGGTCATAAACTCAACGATGGGGCGCAGGCCGTTCATGGCCGCGCCAAGGCCTAGCCCGGCAAATCCGAGCTCGCTGATCGGCGTGTCGACCACCCGGTCGGAGCCGAACTCATCGAGCATGCCCTTGCTCACCTTGTAGGCCCCGTCGTACTGCGCCACCTCTTCGCCGATGAGGAAGATCTCCTCATCGCGCTTCATCTCTTCGACCATCGCGGCGCGGATGGCCTCACGGAGTTCCAGTTCTGCCATGGTGTCGATGTGCGATTTACGAATATCGATTTGCGAATGTCGAATGGACGAAAGAAGCGAACGCCAATTGCGAATTTGGAATTCGCTCCTCGCCCGTCTCCCCTCTTCAGGCGATAAAGGGATAGTCCTCTTGCGTATAGACGTTCTCGTAGATGGCCTCTTCGGGCGGCTCCGGGCTTTCTTCAGCAAAGTCGATGGCATCGAGCACCTCTTGCTTCACCTCGTCATCGATGGCATCGAGGTCGTCGCCCGAGGCAATGTCGTGCTCGGTGATATAGCGCTGGAGCCGGACGATGGCGTCTTCGCTCTGCCGGTCATCCAGCTCCTCGTCGGCCCGGTAGAGCGCGGGGTCGCTGATGGAGTGGCCCTGGTAGCGATAGGTGCGCACCTCGAGGAACGACGGCTGGTTGTCGCGCGCCAGCTCGACGTGCTCCTGGATGGCCTTGTTGACGGCAAAGACGTCCATGCCGCTCGCCAGCGAGCAGGGCATGTCGTACGTAATGCCGCGCCGGTAGAGCTCGGGCTCGGCGGAGACGCGGTCGACGGCGGTTCCCATCCCGTACTGGTTGTTTTCGCAGATCAGCACGACAGGCAGGTCGTAGATCGACGCAAGATTGGCGGCCTCGTGGAACGCGCCCTGGTTCATGGCCCCGTCGCCTAGGAACGTCAGGCAGACGTTGCCGTCGCCCTTGTACTTGTGCGCGAAGCCAATACCGACGCCGAGCGGAATCTGGGCGCCGACGATGCCGTGGCCCCCCATCATCCTGTTTTCGGCGTCGAAGAAGTGCATCGAGCCGCCCTTCCCGCGGGAGCATCCGTCAACTTTTCCAAAGAGCTCCGCCATGCACTCTCCGGGCGTCATGTCCATGGCGAGCCCCATGCCATGATCCCGGTAAGCAGTAATTACCGAGTCCTCGCCGAGCTCGATGGCGGCGATGGAGCCGGTTGAGACAGCTTCCTGGCCGATGTACAGGTGCAGGAAACCAGAGATCTTCTGCTGCTGATACATCTGCCGGCAGCGCTCCTCGAAGCGGCGCTGCAGCAGCATGTTGCGGTACATCTCAACGACCTTTTCGTCGGAGAGGCCGAGCTCGTCATGCCCGTACGTGTCGGCCGGGTACATCGAGAACGTGTACTCCTTCGTCTCGTCCTCCTCCGGCACGTCAACGGTCTGCTCGGTCCACGGCGCCTTATCGACGCTTCCCATGTCTCCGTTGTCCGTACTGCCATCAACGGAGACGTCGTTCGCTGCGGCGTCGCTTGGGGCAGCTTCTTCCTCTTTCTTGGCCATAATAAACGTCCGATCGGTGAAAATTTTTGAAGACTCAAGCAGTGGCACGGGGATCTATGCCGTGCAATGAAGCGCTCTCTGGCAAGAGACGTACGCGTTGTATCCAGCGTCCTGTAGGCAGTTTCGGCTATACGCCTTTTCCCCGGCGTTTTCGAAAACCTTGCACGGGTCATCGCGTCGTTGCGGTTTACGGCGTGTGCCATTAGGTTAGGGATTACGATACATTTTCGAAAGACCCTCCCCGCTCTTAGTTACGTATTGACGCTTCTATCATCGAGTCCCCTTCTCTCTCGGTGTCTCAAC
>OBKM01000528.1_pt1 | contig 18654 bp, 20 predicted proteins | sample 1519691 | NCBI WGS metagenome assembly OBKM01 (sample SAMEA37050418, study PRJEB22526) | metagenome | biome: saline pan; feature: lake; material: water | place: Egypt | collected 2015 | depth 0.5 m | reverse complement strand
CGCGGGCTCACTTCGGGCGCGTCCTCCGGGTATTCCACCGTGAACGTCTTCCCGTCTAGCGCGTGTTTCATCGTCGTCGCCATCGATTTCATGAGTCCAATCATATTACGCGATCACCCCCACGATTACGGCCGTGAGCACCAGGTTCGCGAACGACAGCACTAACATTCCCTTCCAGCCGATCTCGATCAGCTGGTCGATACGGACGCGCGGCAGCGCGGAGCGGGCCCACTGCGTGAACAGGAAGAAGCCCCAGATCTTCACCACGAACCAGATGAAGCCGATGCTCTCCGGACCGGGCCCGGAAGCGCCGCCGAGGAACGTGACGGCGAGAATCGCGCCGCCGAGGAAGATGTGGACGAACTCGCCGAGGTAGAAGAGGACGAAGTACGCCGAGGAGTACTCGGTCTGGTACCCCGCGACGATCTCCGTCGGTGCCTCGGGGATGTCGAACGGGTTCCGCCCGATCTCCGCCATGTTCGCCGTGAGGAACAGCACGAACGCGAACGGGTTGACGAACGCGTACCACGACGGGATGTCGATGCCGGCGATCGTCACGAGCGTCTCCGTCTGCGCGCCGACGATACCGCTCATCTGGAGCGTCCCCGCGAAGATCACGACCGACATCGCGGTGACGATCAGCGGGATCTCGTAGGCGAGGTTCTGTGCGACCGCGCGGAGCCCCCCGAGCATCGAGTACTTGTTGTTCGACGCGTACCCCGCCATCACCAGCGAGATCGACGCGATGGAGGCGAACGCGAACACCAGCGCGAAGCCGACCTCGGGGTCTGCGAGGTGGAAGTTTATCGGCCCGAGCTGGCCCATCGGGATCACGGCGAACCCGAGTAGCGCGGACGCCGGGAGGATGACCGGCGCGATGTCCCACGACGGGCGGTCGACGCCCTCGGGGATGATGAGCTCCTTCGCGAGCAGCTGCACGGCCGACGCCGGGATGATGAGCAGCCCGAACGGGCCGACGCGGTTGACCGCGATCCGGTCGGTGAACGCCGCCGTGATCTTGCGTTTCGCCCACGGGCCGGCGACGCCGGTGAACGCGAGGACGATGTTGCCGACGATCGCCGCCGCGATCAACGCCGCGACGACCTCGCCGAGAACGCCCGGCAGCCCGAACGCGTCGGCGATGATCTCGGGGAACAGCTGTACGGACGCCGCCCCCATCAGCGGTCCACCTCTCCGAGCACGATGTCGAGGCTCCCGAGCGCCGCGATGACGTCAGGGATGTACTCGCCGTTCGCCATCTCCGGGAGCGTCTGGAGGTTCGAGAAGCACGGCGACCGGATCTTGAACCGCGCGGGCTTGTCGGTCCCGTCGGCGCGGATGTAGATGCCGAGTTCGCCTTTCGCGCCCTCGACGGCGCGGTAGATCTCGGCGTCGTCGTCCGGGCGAAGCGTCCGCGGGACGTTCGCCTGGATGTTCCGCTCGTCCTCGGGCCACCCCTCGAGCAGGTCGACGCACTGCTCGATGATCTTCGCGGACTCCTCGACCTCACGCATCCGGACGAGCAGCCGCGAGAAGTTGTCACACCCGTCCTCGGTGACGACGTCCCAGTCGAGCTCGTCGTAGTAGCCGTACGGGTCGTCGCGCCGGAGGTCGTAGTCGACGCCCGAACCGCGGGCGACCGGGCCGGTCGCGCCGTAGTTCTTCGCGACCTCTGGCGGGAGGATCCCCGTGTCGATCGTCCGCATCTGGAAGATCTCGTTGGACGTGACGAGGTTGTGGTACTCCTCGATGGACTCCGGCAGCTGGTCGAGGAAGTCGCGGGTTTTCGAGAAGAACTCCTCGCGCGGCTCCGGGAGGTCCCAGACGACGCCGCCGAGCCGGAAGTAGTTGAACATCAGCCGCTGGCCCGTCAGGTCCTCGAGGAGGTCCTGCACGCGCTCGCGATCGTTGATCGCGTACATGAACGTCGCCGTGAAGTCGCCGTTCACGTCGAGCGCGAACGTCGCCAGCGCGAGCATGTGCGCGGCGATCCGGCACATCTCCGCGCCCATCGTCCGGATGACCTGCGCGTACTCCGGCACCTCGATCTCCGCGAGGTCCTCGGCCGCGCGGGCGTACGCCCACTCGTTGAGCAGCCCCGCCGAGATGTAGTCCCAGCGGTCGGGGTACGGCATGATCTGGTGGCGGTACGTCCCGTTCTGGGCCATCTGCTCCTCGCAGCGGTGGAGGTAGCCGATGTCGGACTCGACGTCGACGACCTGCTCGCCGTCGAGCGTCGTCTTCAGGTGGAGGACCCCGTGCGTCGCCGGGTGGTGCGGGCCGATATTGAGGAACATCGTGTCGGACTCGCTGTCTTTGTGATGCTCCTGTAACGGGTTCGCGTGCTCCGGCAGCGTGGCGATCTGCGGCTGGTCCTGGTCGTAATCCATCGACAGCGGATGCCCCTGCCACGTCTGCGGTAAGAGGATCCGACGCAGGTCGGGGTGGTCGTCGTACTCGATCCCGACGAGGTCGTACGCCTCTCGCTCGTGCCAGTCGGCGGTGCGGAAGACCGGCTCGGCCGACTCGGAGACCGGGTCGTCTTTGTCCGCGGGGACGACGACGCTGACCTCCTGAGTCGGGTCGTCGAACTTCTTCAGGTGGTAGATCGACTCGTAGCGGTTCTCGTACTCCTGTGCCGAGACCACGGAGAGGTGGTCGTATCCGGCCTGCTCTTTCAGGGTCGAGAGCGTCTCCTGAACGGTGTCCGGGCGGATGACGAAGCCGGGGGCGTTCAGGTGGTCGTCGCGCTTGACGACGAGGTCACCGAGGAGGGCCTCCAGCTCTTCCGGCGTGCGTTCGATGGCGGCGTCGTCAGTGGTGTCTGGTCGTTCGAGGCTCATGGCGAATCAGCGAAGTTGTATCGCATGACGAGCTCGTCCTCCTCGATCTGGTCGACGAGCTTGTCGACGAGCTCGTCGCGCTCGAGATCGGAGAACTCCTCTAGTTCGTACGGCTTGACGGTCACCGGTGCGGCCTCGCCGTTGGCGACGCGCTCCTGTAGCTTCACGACGCCGTAGACGAGCGCTTCGGGGCGTGGGGGACAGCCCGGGACGTGGATGTCGATCGGGATGACCTCCTCGGCGCCTTTGATGACGTTGTACCCCTCCTGGAACGGGCCGCCGGAGATGGTACACGACCCCATGCCGACGACGAACTTCGGCTCGGGCATCTGGTCGTAGACGCGTTTCATCCGCGGCGCGAACTTCGAGACGATCGTCCCGGGGACGATCATCACGTCGGCCTGCCGCGGCGAGGCGCGGGGGACCCCGCTCCCGAACCGGTCGAGGTCGTGTTTCACCGCGTAGGTGTGCATCATCTCGATGCTGCAGCAGGCGATGCCGAACTGCAGCATGAACATCGAGGAGCCCCGACACCAGTTCAGGAACTTGTCGAACTTGGTGAGGATGAACGGCGAGGAGCCGAACGCCTCCCGGAGCCGGGAGTTGAACCGGTCTCCCTGCCCGGTCATCCGGGCGTCTCGGGTTTCGGTTACGACTTGCGATTCGTCGGTGATAAATGGTTGATCGCTGCTCATTAGTTGAGGTCACGCTCCGTCTTTCTGCTGGTCGCGAGGGGGCTCCGGGCCCAGCTGATGGCGCCCGACCGCCACGCCCAGACGAGCCCGATCGCGAGGATCCCGACGAAGGCCAACATCGGCCACAGCAGGTCCATCATCGGCACCCCCGCCTGAATCGACGGACGGTAGATGACGGCCCACGGGAACAGCAACACGGTCTCGATGTCGAAGACGACGAACAACAGCGCGACCATGTAATACTGAATGTTGAACCGGAGCTTCGTGTTGCCCGTCGGGGTCTCACCGGACTCGTAGGTGGTACTTTTACCGGTTTCAGGCACACTCGGACGAAGTAACGCCGACACCGTCATCATCCCGACGGGGATGAGCAGGCCGACGACCGCCAAGGCGCCGATAGCTATCCAATCGCTCATATGGGTCTGTAACGTGCTGAGGTTTGGACCGCCCCCTGATAAGCGTTGAGTCTTTTACCGCACCCGGCTCGGATGCCCGAACCCCGTCGAGAGCGGTTCAGACACGCAGTCGCGGATCGATCAGCGCGATCTGGTTCGCTCACGACGGGGTGGTCTCGTCGGATCCGCGTTCCGGACGACCGCCGTCGTGTCCCCCCGCTTCCCGGGCTACTCCTCGTTCCGTGCACGGAATCCGTCGATACCGAGGTCGTGGAGATCCGCAGAGACGCCGGCCACGTCGCCTTGCAGGCGGTCGTGATACTCGATCAGCCGCGACTCGATGGCGTCGTGTTCGCGCGCGAGGACCTGGGCGGCCGACAACCCGGCGTTGAACGATTTTCCGGCGTCGACGGCGACGATCGGGGCGCCGGTCGGCATCCCGATCACCGAGTCGACCGACTTCTCTTGGACCGGCACACCGATCACGGGAATCGGGTACGCGATCGAGGCGGTCATGTTCGGGAGATCCGCCGACTTCCCGCCGGCGCCGGCGACGATAACGTCGATTCCGCGCGCGGCCGCCGTCTCCGCGTAGACGTACATCAGCTCCGGCGTGCGGTGCGCGGAGACGACGTAGGATTCGTAGGTGAACCGCGCGTCGGGCGCCTCGTGGAAGTCGGTCTGTTCGGCGAACCCGAGCTCGTCGAGCGCGTCGTACGCGCCCTCCATCACCGGGAGGTCCGAGTCGGAGCCCATGATGATCCCGATGTCCGGAGTCGTCTCCGGATCGGCGTCGGCGTCGGCTTCGGCTTCGAGACGGTCGATGAGGTCCTGCACCGTGGTCATACTCCCCAGTTCGGCGGTGATATATAAGGAAGCGATGGATCCGGCGGCGAGCCGCCCTCCGGTAGAGCGGTTCGGTCGGCTTGGAACGACGAGGGTGCAGCCGGTCCGAAACGACGAGCGGTTCAGTCGCTCCGGAACGTCAGCCCGTCGCGAAGCTCCTGTGCCCGCGCGAGGAGCGCGTCGCGGTCGGAACTGTTCGGGTCGGCGTCCGCCTCCGTAACCGTCAGATGCCCCATCTTCCGGAGCGGTCGCACGTCGGCCTTTCCGTACCAGTGGAGGTCGGCGTCGGGGGCTTCGAGCACGGACTCGACGTTTCGGAGCCTCGCCGGCTGTGTCTCTGCAACATCTCCGAGGATGTTCGCGGTGACGGCGGGCGCGACCTGCTCGGTCGGGCCCAGCGGCCAGCCGAGGACGGCTCGGACGTGGTTCTCGAACTGCGAGGTGCGGGCGCCCTCGATCGTCCAGTGGCCGGAGTTGTGCGGCCGGGGCGCGATCTCGTTGACGAGGACGTCACCGTCGGGCGTCTCGAACAGCTCGATCCCGTAGACGCCGCGCCCGTCGAGCCAGTCGAGGACCTCGTTCGCGACCAACTCGGCCTCCGCGATCACGTCCGCGTCCGCGCGAGCAGGGGTGACGCTCTCGCGGAGGATCTCCTCACGGTGTACCGTCTCGGTGACGGGATACGTCCGGGTCTCCCCGTCCGCGCCCTTCACCCCCATCACGGCGATCTCGCGCTCGAAGGGGACGAGCGTCTCCGCCATCGCGTGGTCGCCGACTTCGGCGAGGGCGTCGGCCGCGCCCTCGACCGCGCCGACGGGGACGTTCCCGCGGCCGTCGTAGCCGCCTTCTCGCGCCTTCAGCATGACGCCGCCGAGCTCCTCGATCACGCGCTCGAGCCCGTCGGCGGTGGCGACCGCGACGAACTCCGGGACGGGGATGCCGGCGGTCGCCAGCTCCTCGTTCTGTACCAGCTTGTCCTGAATCGTCCGGAGCGTGTCCGGGTCTGGGTGGACCGGGACGTCGTGATCCGCGCTCGCTTCGGCGAGCAGGTCTGGGTCGGCGAGCTCGATCTCGAACGTGAGCGCGTCGACGCGGCTCGCGAGCGCGTCGATCCCGTCGGGGTCGTCGAAGTCGGCGACGATCTGATCGCGGGCGACCGCGGACGCCGGGCACGCCGGCGTCGGATCCAACACGACGACTTCGACGCCGAGCGGCGAGGCCGCCTCCGCGAGCATCCGCCCGAGCTGTCCGCCGCCGACGACGCCGAGCGTCGGTCCCGGTAGGGTGACTGACATGGGTGAGCGTTCGCCGGGTCGCGAATAAGCGTTATCAACCGGATCGGCGCGTCGCGAGCGCTGAGGGGGGCCGGGCACCGACGGCGGGACCAACGTCACTTATACCGCACGCGCCGGTACCGACGGTCACGAATGGTCCTGAACCGCGGAGGCAACACCCGCCGATGACGCTCGACAGGCTCCGCCCGCTCGTCAGTCGAGCGATCACCCCGTTCGTCGATGCGACGGCTCGGATCGGCGTCTCGGCGAACGCGATCACGGCGCTCTCGGTCGTCGTCGCCGCCGGAGCCGGATACGCGCTCGTCCGTGGCGGCTCGGACCCGTCGTGGTACCTCGCCGCCGCCGTGCTCGTCCTGATAACCGGCTTCTTCGACGTGCTCGACGGCGCGCTCGCGCGGGCGACCGACACGACCTCCGACGCCGGCGACTTCCTCGATCACGTGCTCGACCGTTACGGCGACGTGCTGATACTCGGCGGGCTCGCGCTCGGCGTCGAGCAGTACGAACTCGGCATGCTGGCGCTCACCGGGGTCCTCCTGACGGCGTACCTCGGGACGCAGGCGGAGGCGCTCGGGCTGGACCGGATCTACGGCGGGCTGCTCGGCCGCGCCGACATCCTGCTGCTCGTCGGCGTCGTCGTCGGCATCGCGACCGTCGCGAACCCGGTTCGCTACGGCCTCTCGCTCGTCGAGTGGACGCTCGCGTTCCTCGCGGTCTTCACGCACGTCACGGCGGGCCAGCGGTTCGTCTGGTGTTGGCGAGCGCTCGGGGAGGACGACTGACGGAACACCGAGGTGGTCGCCGCGACCGACTCGAACGTGACCTACCCGAGTTCGACGCGCTGGAGGTCGCTTTCCAGCTCCGCGACGAACTCGTTGTACGCCTCGACGAAGCCGCGGAACGGCTCGGCGTACTCGCGGACGTCCGCCGCCGACGGGGCCGCGTACTGCGAGAGGAGGTATATGCCGCCGGAGCCGCCGACGCGGAGGTACGAGACGGTTCCCTCGTCCCACTTCAGCTCCCACCGATCGCCGTCGACGCGGGCGGTGTAGGTGCCGTAGTCGTCGCCCTCGTACCGGTAGATCTCGCCGGCCATGACGGTGCAGGCCTCGCGGATCGCGTCCAACACGCGGTCGCGCTCGGCGACGACGCCATCCGTCGAGGCGGGCTCCGGGAACTCGGCGCGCACGCCGTCGAGGACGCCCGAGAGCGATTCGACGTACTCGTTCCACGCGGCGACGAACGCTGCGTAGTCGCGGAGTGCGGCCGCGAGGTCCGTCGGGTCCGGCGGCTGTTTCGTCGAGACGACGTACACGTCGGACCCCGACGTCGGCGAGAACAGGAGGAACTCGAGCTCGCCGGCCTCGTGTTTGACCGTCCAGTCGCCGGCGGCGGTCGATAGCTCCTGTCGCCCGTAGTCGCCGCCTTGGAGGCGGGCGAGCTGATAGGCGATCGTCCCGGCGTGGTCGCGAACCGCGGCGACGAGCTCGTCGCGCCGGGCGGCGACCGCGTCCGTGTCGCGCACGTCGAGGTCGAGCCCGAGGTCGGCGTGGGTGGTCACGACCGTATTGGGCGCCACAAGCGGTTAATCGGTTCGGGTTCGGTGGCTCGGCACCGACATCGGGAACCCACGCGCGTCACGCGATCGAGTCACGTATCTCCCGGATCCGTGACGGCTCGTCGATCCCCGACCGCAACACCACCGCGAACACCTCCGTCCCCCCCGGAGCCGGCGCGTCACCGCTCAAGATCGCGTCGGAGCCGGTCTCCTCCGCGAGCCACCGACGCCCGTCCGCGATCGCCTTGCGATTGAGCCACGCGGGGGGCCCGCCGACCACCAACAGGGTGCGATCGGCCCGTCCCTCGGGCACGTCGATCGTCGACTTCCCGCGAGCAGCCTTCCGGATCGTCGTCTCGATCGCCGACACCGCTTCGCTGGTGTCGACCGCGGCGTCCCCGCCGTCCCCGGTGCCGAACAGGCCGAGCCCGAACCGGGATTTCGTCTGCGGCGGTTCGACCGCCTGCGTGGCGTACCCGAGCGCGGCGATCTCCCCGTCATCGCCGACCGCGCGGGCGATGTCGCTCGCGTCGAGCACCTGTTGTGGCGTCGAGGCGTCGGCTCCGGACTCGCCAGCGCCGAACAGCGCCGCGACCCGTTCCGCGACGGCGCCGTTCAGCCGGTCCCGGGCGTCCGCGAGCGATTCGCCGGGGCGGAGCCAATCGTCGTTGTCGAACGGAAAGACCGCCGCACAGCGGTCTGAAAGGGCCGAGAGCGTTCGCGCCGCGTTCTTCTCGGCGAGCGGGCGACGGGGCGCGTTCGCGTCTACGGCGGTCGCCCCCGTCTTTGCCGCCGCATCGTCGCCCGGTCCCGCCGCTGTCGACTCGCCTCGCGTCGGCAGGATGGCGAGCGCGTACACCGGCGCCTCGTAGAGCCGTGAGAGCTCCTCGGCGAGCGCCGGAGCGGCGCCGGCACCGGCTCCGCCTCCGACTCCGACGACGAGGAGGAACCCCTCCGCGAACGACGGGTTCTCGGCGTCCATCGCCCGGCCGAGTTCGCTCGCGTGGGCGTCGCCGAGCCGGCGCGCCGCGTGGAGGTCGCCGTCGAGTCCGCCGCCGGCTGCCGCGTCGCCGAAGCGGTACCGCCGCGACTCCTCGAGCGACCCGAGCGCGTCGAGGGCGGCCGCGTCGGTGTCGAACGCGTTGACGCCCTGCAGGAACCGGTCTCCGTCGTGGTCGGCGGCGAGTCGGTCGACGATCCGACCGCCGGCACCGCCGAGGCCGATTGCGTGGACACGCATACGTCACTCCGGTCGTCGAGCGGGGGTTTATGTGTTCTGTCGGAACGGCGATCGGTCGGCTGAGTCTGATCGTAATCCGCCCATGTAGTCGGGGCGGAACCCTCCCTGTAGTCGGGGCGGGGCCGCACTCAGAACTCGTCGAGCCGCCGTTGCTCGCGCGGGATTTCCGGGCCGGCCTCCTCGGTACCGCCGCCGAGCAGCCGGATCAGGGCGGTGTCGCCGAAGGTGAGCGCCAGCACGAGGATGATCGGTGCGAGGAACAGCCCGTGAAAGCCGAAGACCACCGGCCCGAAGATGTACGCGAGCATGAGCAGGCCGACGTGCGTGGTCTCCCCGCTGAAGTACGGACGCAGCAGGATATCGGGGACCGTGTCGACGACGACGGCGGCGACGACGAGGAAGCCGGCGACGTACGCCAGCAGCGCGAGCTCGTTGTCGATGATCACCGGAACTGAGGTCGCCGCGGCCAGCGGGATGTAGACGATTTTCATGCCGATGACGGGAATCAGGCTGGCGATACCGGTGAGCGCGCCAGCGAGCGCCGGATACGGCACCTCGACGACGGGGGGCGCGACGATGTTGTAGCCGGTGTAGGTCACGACCGCGATGATAGAGATGGCGATGACGTTGAGGAGGTTCCCGTACAACACTTCCTCCAGCTCGGCGTCGGCCGCTTCGAGGTACTCGCGGACGATCGCGTCGTCGTCGAACCGGAGCAGCCAATCGTGGAACTTCGACCCGTCGAGCAGCAGGTAGTAGGTGACGATCACCGCGATCAGGAGGTTCAACATGATCCCCGACAGCGTGCTCGCGAGCAGCGCGGCCTGATCGGAGGCGAGGTCGATCACGGGGTCGAGCTGCCCGGACCGGTACGCCGCGACGAGCCCCTCTATCGTCGGGTCCGAGAGCGCCGCGAGGTCGCCAATCCAGGAGTCCTCGGCGCCGATCGTCTCGGCGACGGGATACCGATCGATGAATCGGCGCGCCTCGATCAACAGCAGCAGCACCGTGTAGCTCAACAGCCCGATGAGCGGGACGCCGATGACCGACAGCGAAATCACCGCCCGGATCCTGGCGGGGAGCCGGAACCGTTCGAGGTCATAAAAGAACCGCCGGGTCGAGTAGTACAAGAAGACGGCGACCGTGATCGCGGCGACGAACCGATAGGCGATGAAGACGGTGATGGCGGCGACGACGAGACCGAAGAGGGCGACCGCGAGCCGCTTTCCGTTCATGCCGGTCTGTCTCCGTGCCCCCGGATAAACCATGGGGACTCTCAGACCCGAGCGAGTTACCGGTCGTCGCGCTGGGGGGTACCGGCCGCGACGCCGCCAGCGGGATGGTCGTCGTTGGTAGGGGCGTCGTCGGTGTCAGGGGCGTCGTCGGTGTCAGGGGTGTCGTCGGTGTCAGGGGCGTCGTTGACGGCACTCCCGCCGGCGACGGGGTCGCCCGTGTTCCGTGTCTCCGCGAGCCGCTCGTATCGGTCCATCTGCTCGCGGTGGAGTGAGTGGATCATATCTGCGAGGAACCCGAAGATCAGCAGTTGGATGCCGAGGATCGCCGAACCGACCGCGCCGACCGCGATCACCTCGTGGCTGACGCCGAACACGATCCATCGGTAGAGGACGTACGCGGTCATCGCCGCGCCAGCGGCCGTCGACGCGACGCCGAGGCTCCCGAAGTAGAACAGCGGGTTGTTCGTCTTCGCCTTCCGGTACAGCTCGATGAAGATCACGCCGCCGTCGCGGATCGGATGGAGGTTCGTCGCCGACCCGCCGGGGCGCTCCCGGTACGTGATCGGAACCACGGTCACCGAGAGCCGGTTCTTGACGCACTCGACGGCCATCTCCGTCTCGATGCCGAACCCGTCGGCGGTGAGGTGGAGCCGACGGAACGACTCGCGGGTGAACGCCCGGTATCCCGAGAGGATGTCACGGTAGTCCTCGCCGTGGACCACTCGGAACGAGAGGTTGATCAGGCGGTTCCCGATCCGGTTGAATCGCGTCATCGCGCCCGGACGCATGTCGGCGAACCGGTTGCCGATGACGTGATCGGCGTCGCCGGAAAGCAGGGGATCGAGCATCGCGTCGACGTCGTCGGCGTCGTACGTCGCGTCCGCGTCGGCCATCACGACGTACGGCGCGTCGATGTGGTCACGGACCGCCTCTCGGACCGCCTGACCCTTGCCGCGGCCGGACTGGACGACGACGCGAGCGCCGGCCTCACGGGCCGCCTCGCAGGTGCCGTCGGTCGAGCCGCCGTCGATCACGAGAATCTCGTCGAGACCCGCGTCGCGGAAGTCGTCGACGACGCGCGCGACCGTCTCGACCTCGTCCATCGTGGGCAACAGGACGCAGACGTCGTCGTAGTCGCTCATTGGCGGTGGATGACGGGCGAGTCGCTAAACTCTGTCCCTCCGGCCCGGCGGTCGGTTCTGCGGTCACCCATACGCTCATATATCCGAGGACAAATCATGACATAATGTCACAGTCTGACAATGCGCACGCAACCGAGCTGCTCAGCGCGGCGCGGACCGCGACCGGGGACGAACTCCGCAGCCTCACGTACTTCACAGAAGACGGTGTCGAGCAGCTATACCTCCGGAGCGACCTGAACCAGACCGCGGACCTCGTCGGATTCGCCGAGAACGAGCGCAACGGGTTCCACGCCCAGGCGCTGTACGCCGACAGCGAACTGGGCGACTACATTTTCACCGTTCGCGTGTTCGAAAACGGCTATCTCACGAGAGTGATCGCCAACGGTCACGGGGTGTGGGTGACGACCGATTCGATGGAGATCGACCGATTCGAGGAGCTCGCGAGCGCGCTCGCGTCGATCCTGCGGTCCTTCGACCCCGAGTGACTCCCTGGACCGATCCGCACCCCGTCTTCGGCGCTCGTGGTCACCCGATCACCTCAGCGCCGACTGCAGTTCCGCCACCAGCTCGTCGGCCTCGACCGGCTTCGTCACGTAGCCGTCGGCCCCCGCTTTCACGGCCGCCATCATCTTCTCCTGTTGGTCGACGCTCGTACACATCACGATCACGGCCCCCGGCCACCGCTCTTTGATCGCTGCGGTCGCCTCGATACCGGTCATCTCCGGCATGACGACGTCCATCGACACCGCGTCCGGCTCGTACGCCTCGAACAGTTCGACCGCTTCTGCGCCGTTTGCCGCCTCGCCGACGACCTCGAACGCCCCCTCCAGCGCGTCACGGACGACGGTCCGCTGAAACGAGGAGTCGTCGACGACGAGCACCCGCTCGGTCATGCGGATCGGTCGACCGCGAGGATGATATAACCGCCGGGATCCGTTCGCCGAGCGGGACGGGGGTGAGTACGCAGTCGGAGACGACCGACCCAAGGCGACGAGCGCGCCACCGAAGCGACAGAATCCCTTGTATATTTTCGGAAGCGTATAATGAACATACGAACAACGTTAAGGTGTATCCCGCGGTATTCACGTGCATGGAAACGCGGAAAGTCCAACGGTTGGGTCCATCGACGCTGGCGATGACCCTTCCAGCGGAGTGGGCGAAAGAGCACGGCGTCAACAAGGGAGACGAGGTATCGCTGCGGATGGGCGGGAAAGGCACGCTCACGGTGCTTCCGGAGTCGGTGAGCTCGGAGGAGTCGGAGGCCGTCATCAACGCGGACGGGCTCGACGCGAGGTCGTTAGAGCGAGCCATCGTCGCGCAGTACGTGCTCGGCCGGCGGGTGATCCACGTCCGGAGCGAGGGAACCCTCGACAGCGAGCACATCAACGCGGTATACAAAGCCGAGACCCAGCTGATGGGGCTCGGCGTCATCGAGGAGACGCCCGCCGACATCTCGATCCGGTGTTCGGTCGATCCGGAGGACTTCACCCTCGACAACCTGCTCGAACGGTTGGAGAACACGGGATCGACGATGCGGGGCGAGGCAGTGAAGGCGCTCGCACACGGCAATCCGGACTTGGCGCAGCGCGCGCTCAACCGCGAGCGACAGGCCAACAAGATCTTCGTACTCCTGCTCCGGCTCATCTTCACGGCGTACCAGAACCCCAACCTCGCGCGCGCCGTCGGCTTGGAGGAGGGGTTCCCCCTGATCGGCTACCGATCGGTCGCCAAGAACCTCGAGCTCACCGCCGACAACGCCGAAGACATCGCCGACATCGTGATGGAGGCCGACGGCCACACGCTCGACGTCGATAGCGCGACGATGCGGCAGATCCGGGATTTCACCGACCAGGTCGACGAGCTGACGGCGCTCGCCGTTCGAGCGGTCGTGGAGCGCGACTACGACCTCACGGTCGAGTGCCGGAACCTGTTCGCTCGGCTGGAGGACCGCGAACGAGAGATCCTCGACGAGCTGCCGAGCGATCTCGACAACGAGACGCTGCTGATGACTCGTGAAGTGTTGGTCAGCCTGCAACACACCGCGGAGTACGCGATGCGGAACGCCGAGATCGCCGCGAACCTCGCGCTCAACGAGCCGTCCGACCACGTCGAGATCCTCTGAGGGCGGGCTGGTCCGCGTCGTCCGGACCGCAGTCGCGTCCCTCGGACGGCCCGCCCAGACGGCGCCCTTCGCATGAACTAAGTAGGCGCCCGCGAAGCGTCGCGTATGAGCGAGGGATCTATCGGATCTGACAAAGAGATCGGCGTTGCACTGGCGTTGACGGCGGTCGCGCTCGTCGGCGCCGTAGTGATGTTCGGCTACCCGACGCAGTTCGGTCGCGCGTGGGGATTCGCGGCGGCGTTCGTCTTCGCCGTTCTCGCGGTGGTGGCCGTCCAGGTGTTCGACTGACGAGAAACCGTTAAGAACGTCTGACGCGTACGATGGTAGCATGAGCGAGTACACCGAGGAGGAACGGCGGATCCTCTCGTATCTCACGGACAGCGTCACCCGTGGTGAGCGATACGTCCGCTCGAAAACGATCGCGGACGCGATCGGTCTCTCCGCCAAGCAGGTGGGCTCGCGGCTCCCCCGACTCGCCGAGAAATCGGACGACGTCGACATCGAGAAGTGGGGGCGCGCCCGGTCGACGACGTGGCGCGTGACGCCGCAGAGCTGAGACACCGAGGGGCGGCATCGAACCGGACTCGCGTCTTTTTAACCCCCGTAGTCCCAACGGGGACGTATGACCGTCCGAGTCTCCCGGACGTTCGAGTTCGACGCGCCCGCAGACGACGTGTGGGCGTTCATCTCGGACGCCGAGAAGCGTGCAGGGGCGATAAGCGTGGTCGACTCCTTCGAGGTCCACGGTGACGGGCGCGCGACGTGGCAGGTCGCGCTCCCGATCCCGATGATCCGGTCGACAATCTCCGTCGAAACGGAGGAGGTCGAACGCGATCCGCCGACCCGCGTGAAGTTCGTCGGGAAGTCGCGCGCGTTCCGCGTCACCGGCGAGCACACGATCACCGAGACCGACGGCGGCTGCCGACTGGCTAACGAGTTCGTCGTCGACGGGAGCCTGCCGGGCGTCGAATCATTCTTCAAGCGCAACTTCGACGCGGAGCTGGACAACTTGGAGGACGCGCTCCGTGCGTCGCTGAGTTCGACCGCATGAGGATAGCCTGCGTTCAGCTCGGCATCGAGGGCGGTGCCGTCGAGGAGAACGTCGACGCCGCCGTCGAACAGATTAGAGCGGCCGGCGCGAACGGAGCGGATCTGGTGGTCCTGCCGGAGCTGTTCGACGTCGGCTACTTCGCGTTCGACTCGTACGCCCGCGCGGCCGAGAGCGTCGCGGGCGACCGCCTGAGCCGGTTCGCGTCGGTCGCCGCCGACGCCTCGGTCAACGTGCTCGCCGGCACCGTCGTGGAGGATCTCGCGGCGTCCGCCGCCGACGGCATCGACGTGCCGGCCGAATCCGGGCTTGCGAATACGGCGGTCCTGTTCGACCGCGACGGAGCGCGGCGACTCGTCTACCGGAAACACCACCTGTTCGGCTACGGCTCCGAAGAGACGGACCGGATGGTCCCCGGTGAGTCGGTGCCCGTCGTCGATCTCGAGGGGGTACGCGTCGGCGTGACGACCTGTTACGACCTGCGGTTCCCGGAGCAGTTCCGGGAGATGGTCGACGCGGGCGTGGACTGCGTGCTCGTGCCGAGCGCGTGGCCGTACCCCCGCGTGGAGCACTGGCGGACGCTGGGCCGAGCGCGAGCGATCGAGAATCTGGCGTACGTCGCGGCGGTCAACGGGAGCGGGACCTTCGGCGAGGACGCGCTCTGCGGGCGGACCGCGGTGTACGACCCGTGGGGAACGACGCTCGCGTCGGCGGGGGCGGAGCCGACGACGGTGACCGCCGAAATCGACGCGGAGCGGGTCGAAACGATTCGCGAGGAGTTTCCGGCGCTGCGCGACCGTCGGTGAGCCGCGGGCCGTCGGCCGCCGCCGATCCGGAACCGTCTCATTTATACCCGTCAGGCGTCTTGTGTTATTTGCCGAGGTCCGACGCTTTTCTCGTTGGAGTTCGGCGACAAAAACACGCGCCCGTCCCGACCACTCGGGCGGCGACGCCGCAGACAGCCTGGGGGTCCGCTGTACGGCCGCCGCCCGTCCGCCCGCCTCCCACTTCCACCCACCACCCTTTCGCTGCTCTCCCCTTCCACCCACCTCCCTTTCGCCGCCTCGCGAGTGCTCCCGTCCAGGGCCGTCTCGTCTCTCGATACTCTTGCTATCGGAACCGATAATTCGAGCGATGGCTACTTACGTCGATCCGGGGTGCCCCTAAACGCCGCGGACGAATCCGGCCGGCCCCACCCCGTCTCGGACGGGCCGACCGGAACACTCGCTTCCACCGTCCGTCGTCCGTCGGCGCAGGGCTCGGGCCTGCCCGCTCCCACACCGGCCCGAACCCGTTTCTCTCACCGACCGCTGGAGCCGCCGCTCGCGGATGAAACGCAAGGACGAAACCCCCGGATGCCGAACCCGCAGTCGAATGTCTCCCCGGGAGTACCGCGGTGTCGCCTTCGTCGTCGGCCTCTTCGTCGTCGTCCAGCTCGGTGCGTTGGCACTGGTCCCCGAGTTCGCCGAGAGCGGCTACCAGGCGGTCGAAAACCCCGACAACCCGACGAACAGCCTGTTGTATATCGCCGCGATCGTCGTGATGACGGCGCTGATGCTCGCGGCGTTCAGATACAACTTCGACCAGGCGGTTCGACTGCTGATCGTCGGCGTCTCCGCGTGGCTCTCGTGGTACGTTTTCTCCGCGTTGGTGTCGCCGTTGGCGGCCGCGGTGCCGGCTGCCGCCGTCGGTGTCGCGCTCCTCGTCTACCCCGAGTGGTACGTGATCGACACGGCCGGGGTCTTGATGGGCGCCGGCGCCGCGGGGCTGTTCGGCATCTCGTTCGGGCTGTTGCCGGCGTTGATCCTGCTCGCGTTCTTGGCCGTCTACGACGCGATCTCGGTGTACGGAACCGAACACATGCTGTCGCTCGCAGAGGGTGTGATGGATCTGAACATCCCCGTCGTGCTCGTCATCCCGCTGTCGCTGTCGTTCACGCTCCTCGACGGCGACGAGTCGACGGGAGCGGAAGGCGGGACCGCCGATCCGGCGTCCGACGAGACGGACGCGGTGGGAGCCGATCCGGAGTCCGACGAGACAGATGCGGTGGGAGCCGAGGGGAAATCCGACGAGCAAGTGGACGAAACACGTGAGACGGAGTCCGACGAGGAGGCCGACGTGCGCGAACCGACCGATATCGAGGACCGGGACGCGTTCTTCATCGGGCTCGGCGACGCCGTGATCCCGGCGGTGTTGGTCGCGAGCGCCGCGCGGTTCTCCCCGGCGGACCCGCTCTCGGTTCCGTTCTTCGTGGTCAACCTCCCTGCGGTGCTGGCCATGGTCGGGAGCCTCGCGGGACTGGTCGTACTGATGAGCTGGGTCATAAAAGGCCGACCCCACGCCGGACTCCCGCTGTTGAACGGCGGCGCGATCGGCGGCTACCTGCTCGGGTCGGTCCTCGCGGGCGTCTCGCTCGTCGAGGCGATGGGGCTCGGCGCCGTGTTCTGACCGGGCCGCCGCGTTCCCTCGTGACGCCGGACGGCTGTGTGTCACAGCCGGGACGATGTCAGGAGCGCAAAATAGTCATGAACTTTTATTATGATTTAGGCCGAACGCACTGTTGTTGATGGCCACTACGGTCGATCAAACCCAGTGTCCGACGGTCAGGTGTGCCGAGCGCGTTACGACGATTGTCGTTACACTCTTCGACAATTATTATAAACGAGCGGTCACAACGGGGAGATAACGGTATGTCGGGACCAGCCGTCGTCGTCGGGACGATCGGATCGGACGCGCACGTGATCGGAATCACGCTGCTCGAACACGCGCTCGAAGAGGCGGGATTCGAGGTTCGCAACCTCGGGGCACAGACGCCTGCGACGGAGTTCGCGTCGGCCGCCGCCGAGGTGGACGCGAACGCCGTTCTCGTCTCCTCGCTGTACGGCCACGCGGAGCAGGACTGCGAGGGGCTTCACGAGACGCTCCGCGAGGCCGGCGTCGACCCGGTCACCTACATCGGCGGCAACCTCGCGGTAGGACAGACGGATTTCGAGGCCGTCCGGAAGCGATTCCGCGAGATGGGCTTCGACCGCGTGTTCGAAGCGGACACCGACATCGACGGCGTCATCGACGTGCTTCGGGCGGAGTTCGGCGTCGGCGAGCAGGTCAGCCGGTCGGTCGCGAGGGCCAGATCGTAGATGGTCACGGACGAGAAACTCACCGAAGCCGACCTCGATCGGATCGACCGGCAGGTGTGGGACCGCTATCCCGGCGACGATCGGGCGGCGTTCGAGGACGCGATCGCGTTTCACGAGTCGTTGCCTGCGGAGAAGCAGTTCGCCACGGTGTTGGAGCACGCCGACGGCGTGTTGACCCAGCCACGAGCCGGCGTCCCGCGCCTCGAAGACCAGATCGACCTCCTCGAAACGCTCGTACGGGACGGGAACGCGGATCTGTTACCGACGACGATCGACTCGTACACGCGTGACAACGCGTACGACGAGGCACAGGAGGGGTTAAAACGATCGCGTGAGACCGGCTCCGACGAGCTGAACGGCTTCCCGGCGGTGAATCACGGCGTCGAGGGGTGTCGACGACTCATCGAGGCTGCCGACGCCCCCGTGCAGGTCCGTCACGGCACGCCGGACGCCCGGCTGTTGGCCGCAGTCACCCTCGCCGGCGGATTCCAGAGCTTCGAGGGCGGGCCGATCACGTACAACCTCCCGTACACCAGCAAGTACGAACTGGCCGAGACGATCGAGTACTGGCAGTACGTCGACCGTCTCGCTGGCGCGTACACAGACCGGGGCGTGCGCGTGAACCGGGAGCCGTTCGGCCCCCTGACCGGGACGCTCGTTCCGCCCTCGATCGCGATCGCGATCTGCATCCTCGAAGGGTTGCTCGCGGCGACGCAGGGCGTCCGCAGCGTCACGCTCGGCTACGGTCAGGTCGGGAATCTCGTGCAGGACGTGGCGGCGATTCGAGCGATGGACCGGCTCGGCGAGGAGTTCTTGCCGGCCGATGTCACCGTCACGACCGTCTTTCACCAGTGGATGGGCGGATTCCCGCCAGACGAGGCGCGCGCACAGGGCGTGATCAGTCTCGGCAGCGTCACGGCGGCGATCGCCGAGCCGGACAAGATCATCACCAAATCCCCGCAGGAGGCGCGCGGCGTTCCGACCGCGGACGCGAACGCCGCCGGCCTACGGACGACCGATCAGGTGCTTCGAATGCTCGCGGACCAGACCGTCACGCTCGACGGCGTCGACCGCGAGCGGGAGCTGATCGAGCGCTCA
>OBKM01000527.1_pt1 | contig 18659 bp, 15 predicted proteins | sample 1519691 | NCBI WGS metagenome assembly OBKM01 (sample SAMEA37050418, study PRJEB22526) | metagenome | biome: saline pan; feature: lake; material: water | place: Egypt | collected 2015 | depth 0.5 m | reverse complement strand
GGCCTCGGCACTCATAGGGCTCCTCATCGCCACGAGGGCTCGGACGCAGCCTTCGTCATCGGCCACGAGGTCTTACCGACCGCCGATAAAAAGCTTCGTCGCTCACGCCGTCGACCGTGTCGGGAGCACGTGGCCGGTCTCACGGTAGACGCCGGCCACTAATACCCCGGCCGCGAACACGGGAAAGAGCCCGCAGGCGACGTACACCGGCGTAAATCCGACGCTATCGACGAGCGGGAGCGTCACGAGGGGGCCGAGACCGCCGCCGACGTCGCCGAGCACGTTGTTCGTTCCGACTGCCCGGCCCATTCGATCTTCGGGGGTGAGATCCGCGAGCAGGGCGAGCAACGGCCCGTTTGAGCCGCCCTGGCCGATTCCGATGAGCACACAGGCACCCGCGAGCACCAGCACCGACTCAGCGACCGCCAGCAAGAAGAAACTCCCGCCGGCCAACGCGAGAAAGACGACCAACGTCGGCACACGCGAGTCTGCCCGGTCGCTGAGGACGCCGCCGATCAGCATGAAGGCACCGGCGGCGATCACGGTGATCGCCATGAAAATCCCCGAACTCCCCTGTGGCCCCAGGCCGAACACCGTCAGTCCTCGTTCGCGAATGAACACGACCAGTGTCGCGAACAACGCCCCGAAGTACACGAAAAACACCGCGAAGTTCACCGTCCCTGCGGTCAGGGCCGGCAGACTGGTGTCGACGTCCCACGGTTTGACCGATCGGTGGCTGTCTCCAGTGACGTGCGTTTCTGGAATCGACAGGTACGCCACCGCGGTCGCGACGACGGCAAAGCCGGTCGCGAGCCCGAACGCGGCGACGTTGCTGTACAGGTCACTCACCAACCCGCCCAGAACCACACCGGTCGGAAAGCCGAACAGCACACCGCCGCGGATCACGCCCATGTTCGCGCCTCGCGTGTTGCCGGTGCTGACGTCCGCGGCGATTGTCAGAGCCGTCGCGAACACGAACGCACTCCCTACGCCCCACAGCACCCGCGCACCCAGGAACCAGCCGGTCGGGAACGGCGCCAGAAAGGCGACGATGTACCCGGCGGTCCCGACGGTCTGGATCGCCATTCCGGCGACGAAGGGACGCCGCGTCCCGATCCGGTCGACCAGCGCACCGGCCGGCGCGTTCGCGACCAGGCGGGTAAACCGGTTCGCGCTCAAGATCACGCCCACCAGAAACGGCGAGATACCCAACACCGCCTCCAAGTTCGGCAGGATCGGGAAGATCACGCCCCCGCCGAACCCGATAAAAAACGTACTCGCGACGACCGTACCCACGACCGGGCCGCGCTCGCCGAACCGGCGGCGGAGCCGGTCACCGACGCCGGTCGCCACGACTCCCTCCTGTCCTGTGGCCGTCTGATAGCACTGACTGACTGGTCAGTTAGCCAGGCGCAAATAGCTTACGCGATCGGCCCGCCACGCTCAAGACCGCCGGGCGTCTACCGTCCGACGATGAGCGAGCGCGAGGGCAACGAGATCCGTCGGCTCGACCAGCGGACCGTCGAACAGATTGCCGCGGGTGAGGTCGTCGAGCGGCCGGCGTCGGCGGTCAAAGAGCTGGTCGAGAACAGCATCGACGCCGAGGCAGACCGTGTGACAGTCGCGGTCACCGGCGACGGCACCGATCTGTTGCGGGTGACCGACGACGGGATCGGGATGGACGAGTCGACGCTCCGACGAGCCGTCGAGAAACACACAACGAGCAAGATCACCGGGATCGAGGATCTCGAGTCCGGCGTCGGCACGCTCGGATTTCGCGGAGAAGCGTTGCACGCCATCGGGGCTGTCTCGCGACTGACGATCGCCTCGCGACCCCCAGATGGCAGGGGAACCGAACTCACTGTCGAGGGCGGCGAGATCACCGACGTGTCCCCGACGGGTTGTCCGACCGGCACGACCGTCACGGTCCGCGATCTGTTCTACAACGTGCCCGCCAGGCGCAAGTATCTCAGCCAGCCGACGACCGAGTTTTCTCACGTCAATCGGATCGTCACCAACTACGCACTGGCAAACCCCGACGTGGCGGTCACGCTCGAACACGACGACAGTGAGACGTTCGCGACCACCGGCTCTGGAGAGCTTCGTGAGACCGTCATGTCGGTGTACGGCCGCGAGGTCGCGACTGCGATGATCGATCTCGCCCCAGCCGTCGACACGGAGGGGCCACTCGAGTCGGTCTCTGGATTGGTGAGCCACCCCGAGACGAACAGAGCCAGCAGCGAGTACGTCTCGACGTTCGTCAACGGCCGGTACGTCGAGGCCAGCGCAGTCCAGGAAGCGATCCTCGAGGCCTACGACACCCAACTGGCCCCCGATCGGTTCCCGTTCGCGACGGTCTTTCTCCAGGTCGACCCGGCGACGATCGACGTCAACGTGCATCCGCGCAAGCGCGAACTCCGATTCGCCGAAGAGAGCGCGGTCCGCAAGCAGGTCAGAGCGGTCGTCGAGGACTCGTTGCTCGAGGCCGGCGTGCTCCGGTCGAGTGCCCCGCGGGGCCGATCAGCACCCGAGGAGACAGACGTCGCGCCGGCCACCGACTCCGGAGAGTCCGCCTCTATACGTCGGGAGTCGCCAGACCAAACGACCGCTCCCGACGACGGACCAGCCGACGCCGACCAGACACCCATCGGCGATACCGCCTCGGACGAGGGTGCCCTCGAGACGTCTGCCGGTACAGACCGAGAGCCCACTCAGACGACTACCACCGAACGGTCCGCGGCGAGTAAATCTTCGGCAGCGACCGACGATCCCGCCGAGTCCTCGGGGACGAGCGCTACGGACTCGCCAGGACACGACCGTCACGAGCAGTTCCGACAGGACCGACTCGGCGAGGCCCGGTCTGGGTCCACGGGCGAGTACGACACGCTACCGACACTGAGGGTGCTCGGACAGCTTGACGAGACGTACGTGGTCGCGGCCAGCGAAGACGGGCTGGTGCTCGTCGATCAGCACGCTGCCGACGAGCGGATCAACTACGAGCGCCTCCAGGCAGCTCGAGACGGCGAGACGACCACGCAGGCGCTGGCCGATCCCGTCAGAGTGAGCGTGACACCAGCCGAAGCAGAGCGGCTCGCAGCACACCAGGACGCGCTCGCTCGGCTCGGCGTCCGGGCAGCACGCGCCGACGACCAGACCGTCGAAGTACGGGCGCTCCCGGGACCGGCCGTCGAGACTGCCGGCCCGGAGCTGGTCCGGGATCTCCTGACGGCACTCGCAGACGGCCCTGCAGCGGCCGAACGGACCGTCGAAGCGGTCGCCGACGAACTCCTCGCCGATCTCGCCTGTTACCCCTCGATCACGGGCAACACCTCACTGACCGAGGGCTCGATTGTCGACCTTCTCGACGCGCTCGACGACTGCGAGAACCCGTGGGCCTGTCCTCACGGCCGTCCGGTTCTCATTGAGATCGACGACACAGAGATCGAGGCCCGGTTCGAGCGCGATTACCCGGGTCACTCGGACTGACCCGCCGAGTCGCTCGCTCCCCACCGCTTGTCGTTGTACTCTCTCCGGCGCTCGGTGTCGAACGCGTGTTCGATGCGGCGGCGAAGCGCTCGTTTTCCGTCCCGGCTGATCCGGGCGAGCTCGTCTGCCTTTCCGACCGCGAGCGGCGGCCCTCGCTCGGCCGCGACAGCTCCCAGCATCTGTCTGGTCAGGCGGTCTCTGGTCTCGGGGTTTCTGGTGAACGCGTAGGGCGCCTCGACCCTGTACACGAGATCCTCCCGCGGATCGTAGATCACGAAAAAGGTCAGCTCGTAGGCGCCGTCTCCGAGCGTCCGCTCGCTCTCGAAGGGACCACCGGCGAACCCACCGTTTGCAAGCAGCCCGTCGGTCCCGACCCGCGAGCGAAACCAGTTTGTGAAGGTGAGCCTGTCGGTCCGACCCTGCTCTCGAGGATCGAGTACCTGGCGAAAGAAGGCGGCGTCGTCGACCCACGGCGAGCCGGTCGTCTTCCGGAGCGTCTGTGTGATCGCCTTCGAGGTGGTGTTTTTGACAAAGCCCACAAGCGGCACGCCACGCTCGACGAACCGTTCGACGAGCGTGAGGTAGTTCGCGATCACCTCGGTGAACTCCGCCTCCTCGATGATCAGTCGCTCCAGAGTCGGGTCGCGTTCGACCCAGTTGAGCAGTCCGGTCGGATACAGCGGGCCGTCCAACACGAGCAGGTCATCGACGGCCTCGGCGTGGGCCAGCGCGTGCTCGCTCTCTGCGCGGTACAGCGCCAACGCGTGGACGACGGTCTGTTCGTACCGATCGACTCTGGGTGCCCGCAACACGCGCTGGCGGGTGTAGTCCTCGTCGTCGGTCTCCCAGCCGTCGTCGGCGACGGTCACCGTCTCGTCGTTCGTGTGGACGGTCATCACGATCGTCCGGCGCCTGTGTAACCCGAGCTCGGAGGGAACGCTCGCCATCGCGGCCTGTGAGACATCGAGCACGAGACCGTTCTCGAAGGTCGTCGGGTTGATCGTTCCGGCGTCGAGCCCGTGGTGGGTCTCGAACGGCTGCTCCGCGAGGGCGATATCCTCGACGCCGACGGTCCGGCGAGACAGCTCGTCGACGGGCTCGAGGACGATCCCGTCGTCGTACAGCGGGTCCAGAAACTCCTCGAACGCCTGCTCTGCGAGATCGGTGTGATCGCGCTCGTCGACGGCGTCGCTCACCCGGCTCGCGAGCGCCGCGATCCCGTCGACGTGAACCGGATCGAGTGTCATCGTTGTCTACTGTGGCAACCCACAGCGTCGCGGCTTGGAGAGAGCACGTCGGGTGTGCTGTGGACTCCCGCGCTCTGGTTCGGCGACGGTTTCGAAATGATGCGATAGGTGTGCGTGTGTGTAGGCAGGTCTGTCATGGTCGTGTCAGCGGTCGAAACGGGCTCACGTACCCGGGCCGTAGCACTCGAGCCCCGAACACGGGAGACGACGGCGGATGCCGCTCCGGGCGGTGACAGGAGAGACAGTCCGAGCATACCCAATGAGGCGAGATACACCCGGTGCTGAACCGGCAGTGTCGGGTGAGAACTCCGTTGCTCACTCCCAAGTTGACGCGTCCGAGGCCCATCACGGATCACCGCTGCCTGAGCCGTTCTGCGAATCGCTCCGTGACGGAGCACCGGGAGTGTCCCACTATGGGACCGTACCTGGTTGTACGACCCGCATGTGAGATGTCGAGTCGTGGGCCGAAACCCCACCGGGGGAACGCCCACGAGTTGGCTCGTGGGGGACATTACACGCTCTCTTCTCCCCGGACGTGCAAATACCCACGGGACGCCTGTGCGAGCCACTCGTCCACCCGGGTGTTGTTTATGAGTGTACGTTTCGTACAATTCTATCGGTTATGCTACATAATGACACAGCGGTAATCACGGGCGCGGCCAGTGGTAACGGGCGAGCAATCGCACGGCGGTTCGCCGAGGAAGGCGCAGATATCGTCGTTGCGGACATCCGAGAAGAGCCACGACAGGGCGGCACGCCGACCCACGAGCTCGTCGCCGACAAGTACGACGTCGGTGCCGCGTTCGTCGAGACGGACGTGACCGACACCGACGACCTTGATGCTGCGGTCGAGGCCGCAGAGCAGTTCGGCGGTATCGATCATATGGTCAACAACGCCGGCGTCTTCCGATCGGAGGAGTTCCTCGAGGTCACCGAAGCGGAGTACGAGTTTCTGATGGACATCAACGTCCGTGGGGTCTTTTTCGGCGCGCAGGCAGCGGCTCGCCGGCTGGTCGACAACGGCGGCGGAACGATCATCAACATCTCGAGTGTCGCCGGTCTTGAGGGCTCCGCAGACCACGTGACCTACACCGCCTCGAAAGGCGCAGTCAGGCTGCTCACCTACTCGCTGGCGGCGAAGCTCGGACCAGACGGCGTGCGAGTCAACGCAATCCATCCCGGCCTGATCGAGACTGCGATGACGACCGACGACGTTCCGATCTTCGGGACCGAAGCAGAAGAGCAGTTCCTCCAGATGGTACCCTCGGGGCGAGGGGGCACCCCCGAGGACGTGGCCGATGCGGCGCTGTATCTCGCGAGTGATCTCTCGGATTACGTCAACGGCGAGTCGTTGGTGGTCGACGGCGGGATGTCGAGCAGCAGCTGATCACTGCCACTCGACACCGCAAAACTCGACGCGAACGCCTCCGGCGTCGCTGTCGGTCAGCTGCACCGACCAGCCGTGTAACTCCGCCAGTCGCGAGACGACCCCGAGTCCGACGCCGGTCCAGTGGGGGGCGTCGGCCACTCCGGGTTCCAGCAGCTTCTCGCCGTCGGAGTCGATCCCGTCTCCGTCGTCGGTGACACACAGCCCACCCTCCGTGTTTCCCGAATCGCCGGTCTCCTCCGACGCTGTTTCGGTGAGCCGACCGACCGTCACGGTCACGTCACTCCCGCCATGCTCGACGGCGTTGCGAAACAGGTTCCCGAAGATCTGTTCGAGCCGGTCTGGGTCCGCGATGGCTTTCTGCTTTTCAGAGAGTTCGACAGTAAGTGTCGCCTCGCCGGTCCGGACGCGCTGCCAGCACTCCCGTGCTCGCGACGCCACGAGTACCGGCTCGCGTTCGAGTGTCACCGCCTTGTCCCCCGCGAGTGTGATCACGTCGTCGATCAGCCGGTCCATCCGGTCGACGCTCTGTTCGAGGTCTTCGAGATGCGTACAGTCCCCAGTCTGACGAGCCAGCTCGATCCGGCCCATCAGCACGTTCAGCGGGTTGCGAAGCTCGTGTGCTGCCTTCGAGACGAGGGTGTCGAGCCGCTGTGTTCTCTCGGCGAGCTCGGCCGTACGGGTCTGTAGCTCGGTCAGTCGGTGGACTCGGTTGAGTGCCGTTTCGATATTGGCTCCGAGGATCCGTGCCAGCTCTGTGTCTTCGGGGGTAATCGGCCGGGGGGTTTCCGTGCCCAACGTCAACACGCCGTAGTCGCCGAGAGGAACGACCAGCATACTTCCCCCGTCTGTGCGGTCGACGGCGTCGTCGATGGCAGCGAGTTTGGGGTAGACGAGGAGTTCCCCTTCGTCGATTGCTCTAAATTGGACGCTTTCTCCCCGGGCGTACACGTCTCGATCGCCGGCCACGTCTCGGAGCTGGTCCGAGGCCGCGACGGGCACGAGTCGGTCCGGGTCGCGCTCGTAGCGTCGGATCGTACTGTACTCGAATCCGAGCAGCTTTGAGGCCGCTTCGGTGGTCTTTTCGAACACGGCAGTCTCGTCTTCCGCGCCCATCATCTCCCGCGTGATCTCGTGAAGCGTCCGCAGGGTCCTCACAATGCCGTCATCTCGCTCCACCATAATCTCACGTCGGATCCACAACCAGGGGCCACAAGAGCTTTTTTACACAAAATCTGAACATATTATAAATTAGCATGTTTGGTGTATCCTCAGTAGGTGTCGAGTTGAACGATTGGGACCATGTTGTTCCCCGTATATCACAGAGAGAGGTCAATGGTGGTACCAGGGCCTGGACGAGCGGGTATCGGGCCTGTCTGGGCTGTGTCGGACGGCAGATTAGCTTCCGGCTAGTTGGAGTTTGGCGAACTCGGCGAGCATCGGCAGGTCCGAGAGATGGACCAGCTTTCGCATCGCGAGTTTGTCGCCGTCGTTGACGCGCTTGAGGATATCTTCGTCGGCCGCTCGGAGGTCGGCCATCAGCTGGTCGAACCGGTCGTTGGGGGCGAAGTACATCAGCTCGGTCATCAGCAGCCGCGTCTCGGCGTTGGGGGCGACTTCGTCGTGCCAGAGCCGATCATAGACGGCCATGCTCTCGGCCGAGGTGTCCGGGTCAGAGAACGATAGCGCCCGGTCGGCGACCGAGGCGGCCGCCCGGGCCGACTTCATGCCCTTGTGGATTCCCTCGCCCCATAGCGGATCGACCGTCGGGACGGTGTCACCGATCGCCATGAAGCTGTCTGTCGACAGCGAGGCCGGCGGCTGGATGTGTGCCGAGCCGCGGTGGTTCTGTCCTTCGAGCCGCGTCGCGTCGGCAAGCCGTGGGTCGGTGTCGAGCCACCGCTCGAGGTAGCCGTCGATCCCCAACCCGTCGGCGGCGTATCGCTCGTGGTGCTCGTTCTGGAGGTAGCAGATCCCGACTTTGGCCCGGTCCTCGCCGGTGTGGAAGATCCACGAGTACCCGCCGGGTGCGAAGTCGTGATCCAGCCGTAGCATCATCGCATCGGTCAGGTCGGCGTAGCCGGGGTAATCCAGCTCGACGCCTTCGAACTCCCACTCGACGCCGATCGCCTGGCGCTCGCGTTCCAGGTCGACGACGCCGAGCTCTTGGGCCAGCGGCGCCGCCGGACCGGTCGCGTCGATGACGATCTCGGCGCGCACCTCCTCATCGCCGTTGTACTCGATACCGGCGACGGCGTCGTCTTCGATCAGTGCGCCCGTCGCCCGCGCGTCGAACCAGTACTCGGCGCCGTTCTCGCGGCCGTCCTCGACGAGAAACTGTTTGAACTCCGCGAACTCGAGGACCGCACCGGACTGTCTGCGCACGAAGTGGTCGTTCGGTGACTCGATGACGACCGAGTCGGTATCGTTCATGATCACGTCGTCCGGGATGTTGAACGAGGACAGCATCGACGGGAACGTTCCACCGGTGGATTTGTTGCTCGTCCGGGGGAACTCGTCTTCCGGTTCGGCCTCGAGCACGACGACGTCGTACCCACGCGATGCGAGGTCTCGGGCGGCCTGCGCGCCGGCGGGACCGGCGCCGGCGATCGCTACGTCGTACTGCGGTGTCATATCCGTGTGTTGGGCTAATTGCCCATATGTGTTCCTGTTCCTGTTCGTGATCTTCGATCTCGACCAGACGGACAGTCTGTCTGGTCGGTGCCCTCGCTCCGACGGGGGTGTCCGAGGGAGGGCGAATCGATCGGTGGGACCGCCCACCCCGGAGAGTGACCGCTTAGCGGTTTTCGCGTTGTTCGACCTTGTTGAGTTCGATCAACAGCCGGAAGATCGCCTTGACGAGGTTCGCGTCGACGTCGAACCGCTCTGCGTTCTCGCCCGCACGGTCCATCACACGCTGTTCCTGTTGCTCGTCGGTCGTCGGAAGATCCTGCTGGGCTTTGACCGCCGCGATCGTGTCTGCGACGTACGTGCGTCGAGCGATCAGTTCGACGATCTCCCGATCGATACCGCGGATCTCACGCCGGAGCTCGTCGAGTTCCATCTCTGCGGGATCGGCAGTCGTATGCGCGGAACCGTCTCCCGGAGCGTCTGTTTCACTCCTCTCCTCGGGAGCGTCGGTCACGCGATCACCTCCGCGCCGACGGTCTGGGTCTCGGTTAGCCAGGTCCGTCCTGCCCGCTCGCTCCAGCGTTCGGCAACCGATTCGAGCGTCGCCCGGTCGCCGACGGCCACGACGCTCGGCCCCGTCCCGGACAGGGAGACCCCGGCTGCCGCGCCCATCGCTTCCACCATCGGCTCGGTCGGAAACTCGAGCGCAGCACAGTACGCGAGCCCGTTGATCGTCATCGCTCGGGCGAAAGAGCCGTCGCGAGCCAACGCAACCGCCGTCTCGACCGGACCGGCGACGCGTCGACACCGTTCGAGATCGGCATCGGCGCTGTAGGCGCGCTCCGGCGGCGTCCAGACCTGCACGTTCCAGGACCGTTCGCTACGAGCGAGCAACGCATCGGTCTTGTTGTCGGTGACGGTCACCCCGCCGAGCATGCTCGCACTCGCGTCGTCGAACGCTCCGGTGACGGTCACCCCGGCGTCGCGGGCAGCGGCGACGCCGATCCGGGCTGCTTCCTCCCGAGAGACCGTCTCGCGGTCGATCCCCAGTGCGGACAGCGTCGCGAGCACGGTCGCGTTCGCGGCTGCGCTCGACGATTTTAGCCCCGCGGCCATCGGTACGTCACTTTCTGTTCGGACGTGTCCGCCTTGGCCGTCGCCGTACTCCGCCGTGACTCGGTCGAGACACCGCTCGATCAGCGTCGTGTCGGCGTTGTCGTCGCCGTCGCTCTCGGCGATCTCGCCGGTCGTCGTCTCACCCTCCAGCCGGACCTCTGCGGTGGTGTACTCGTCGATCGCGAAGGCCGCGCCGGTACCCGTCGCGAGCGCGTTGACGATCGTCCCCGCCGCCGGTGCGGTTGCGGTTCCCGTCTCCGCCATCGATGGTGGCTCTTGGCCCAGTGCATTTACACGTGGTGGTTCTGCCGGCCCGACTCCCGACGGGATTTATTTCTCCGGACCGTACTGTCGGTGTGACCGAGCTCGAGATCGCGCCGGACCCGTTGTCCGTAGACCTGGTCGAGGGCGGCATCGTCGTGACCTACCACGACGGCCGGGACGTGTTCTACCGCGGGATTCCGGAGCGGGTTGGCACGACCTACACGACCGATCCGGGCAGGGAGATCCACCTGCTCGTCACCGACGGTGACACTGGACGGCTCGTCTACGTCGACGAACGAATGACCGATCCGGCGATCCTCGATCACACCGGGGTCGGCCGCGTTCGGCTGTCCGTCGAGGACCCGACACCGGTACTACCGGGGGTGAGCGCCCGCAAGACTGGTCTCCGGATCGAGTTCACCGTAACGCCCGACGAGCTGCGGGGGACGGCGTTTGTCTTCGAACAGGACCAGTTCGGCGAGCGGTCGGTCGAGCTGTCCCCAACCGGCGGAACGGGCGACTCCGTGTAGAGAGCGCGGACAGACCGACACCAAGAGAAATTAACCGTCGGCGGTTCTATCTGCCGGTATGACCGACGAGATCGAGGTCCGCGTCGAAGGGGCCCGGAAATCCGATGCGGGCCGTGGCCGGGCGCGACTCTCCTCGGCGATCCAAGACGAACTCGGGGTGCTGAGCGGCGATCCCGTAATCATCGACGGAGATCGTCTCACCGTCGCGAAGGTGTGGCCGGGCGATGACGAGGGACAGGTGATCAGGATCGACGCCGACACCAGGGCAAGCGTCGGCGCGAACATCGGCGACACCGTCACGCTTCGCAACGCGACCGTCGATCCCGCCGAGACCGTTCTGCTGCAGCCCGTCGACGGCCGAGCCGAGACCGAGCCCCCGTCCGACGCCCTGAGTCGGGAACTCGTCGACAGTCTCGTCCGGGAGGGCAAACAGCTCCACCTCGGCGGACACGGCACGTACGTGGTGACCGAGACGACACCGGATGGGTCGGTTCGGATCACCGCCGATACTGCGGTGTCGGTCGATCCAGACCCCGCCGATCCTCCCGATCGGGCGAGCTCGTCCGGGCAGGGCGACCCAGCGCAGGCATCGGACCCGTCGACCGGCGCGACCTACGAAGACATCGGCGGACTCGACGAGGAGCTAGACCTCGTCCGCGAGATGATCGAACTCCCGCTCTCCGAGCCGGAGCTGTTCGCCCGCCTCGGGATCGAACCGCCGAAAGGCGTGTTGCTGTACGGGCCACCCGGCACTGGCAAGACGCTGATCGCCCGCGCGGTGGCAAACGAGGTCGACGCCCACTTCGAGACCATCTCCGGGCCGGAGATCGTCTCGAAGTACAAAGGTGAGTCCGAACAGCAGCTCCGGGACGCCTTCGACCGGGCCTCCGCGAACGCCCCGGCGATTTTGTTCATCGACGAGATCGATTCGATCGCCGGTGCCCGCGACGACGACGCCGACATGGAAACCCGGGTCGTCGCGCAGCTGCTGACGCTAATGGACGGACTCGAAGCCCGCGAGGAAGTGATCGTGATCGGCGCGACCAACCGTGTCGACACGATCGATCCCGCACTCCGGCGGGGCGGCCGATTCGACCGGGAGATCGAGATCGGCGTTCCCGACGTGCCGGGTCGCCGAGAGATTCTCGCAGTCCACACCCGCGAGATGCCCCTCGCGGAGGAGGTCGAGTTGGACACGCTCGCGGAGCGAACACACGGGTTCGTCGGCGCCGACCTCGCCGGCCTGGCGCGCGAGGCCGGCATGGCGGCGCTTCGCGAGCGCTCGGAAGCGGAGGACTCGGAGCCGGTCGTCAAGCCGGCACACTTCGAGACGGCACTAACCGCCGTCGAGCCGTCGGCGATGCGGGAGTACGTCGCCGAAGCACCGACGACGAGTTTCGCGGACGTCGGCGGACTCGAAGAGACGAAAGCCCGTCTCCGGGAGACCGTCGAGTGGCCCCTGTCTTACGGCCCGCTCTTTCGGGCGGCGGCGACGGATCCACCGAGCGGTGTGTTGCTGTACGGGCCGCCAGGGACCGGAAAAACGCTACTCGCGGAGGCGATCGCGGGCGAGAGCGGAGTCAATTTCCTCCGTGTCGCCGGACCAGAGCTGCTCGACCGGTACGTCGGCGAGACCGAGGAGGCGATCCGCGAGCTGTTCGACCGGGCCCGACAGACCGCTCCCGCAATCGTCTTTCTCGACGAGATCGACGGGCTCGCCGGCCGTCGGGGCGACAGCGAGATCACCGAACGGGTGGTCTCACAGCTGCTGACCGAGCTCGACCGGGCTGGTGACCACCCCGCACTCGTCGTGATCGCCGCCACGAACCGCAAGGGGGATCTCGACCCGGCGCTGTTGCGTCCCGGCCGCCTCGAGCGACACATCGAGGTTCCGAACCCCGACGAGACCGCCCGCCGAGAGATTCTCGCAGTCCACACTCGCGAGACACCGCTTGCCGACGACGTCGACCTTGATGAACTTGCTACCACCACGCAGGGGCTCTCTGGCGCACAACTCGAGGCGCTCGTTCGAGAAGCTTCCGTCCAGGCAGTCAGAGAGATCGCGACCGAGATCGATCCGGCCGACGCAGCCGCACACGCCCAAGACGTGCTGGTCACCAACGCACACTTCGCGGCCGCGAGTGACTCGCTCGAGGACATATAAGCCGGGTCCTCCGAGGACCACTCTTTTTGTATCTCCCCCGAAAACGGAGAGTAGAATGGCACACCATACCACCGACGCGGATCCGTACGGCCACTACATCGACGGCGAGTGGGTCTCCGGCTCGGGCGCGGAGACCTTCGAGAGCACGAACCCGGCGACCGGCGAGACGCTTGCGACCTTCCATCGAGCCACCGAGGGCGACGTCGAGCGGGCGGTCGACGCGGCCGCGAGCGCCGCCGAGGAATGGCGTGAGTACTCCTACGTCGACCGCGCGGAGATCCTGTGGGACGTCTACACGGAGCTCCGAGAGCGCCACGAGGAGCTCGGTGAGATCGTCACCATGGAGTCGGGCAAAGAGATCAGCGAGGGGAAAGCAGACGTCACCGAGGCTTGGCACATGGTCGAGTGGGCGGCCGGCAACGCACGGCATCCACACGGCGACGTCGTCCCGTCGGAGATCGCCAGCAAAGACTCGTATATGCGCCGTCAGCCTCGGGGAGTCGTCGGCTGTATCACCCCGTGGAACTTCCCGGTCGCGATCCCGTTCTGGCACATGGCCGTCGCCTTAGTCGAGGGCAACACCGTCGTCTGGAAGCCCGCAGAGCAGACGCCCTGGTGTGGTCAGATCGTCGGGGAGATGCTCGCAGACGCCGGCGTTCCCGACGGCGTGTTCAATCTCTTGCAGGGCTTTGGTGACGCCGGCGCGGCGATCGTCGACGACAGCCGCGTCGACACGATCCTGTTCACCGGCTCGGCCGAGGTCGGTCACCAGATCGCAGACCAGATCGGCGGCGAGCCCGGCCGCGAGGTCGCCCTGGAGATGGGTGGGAAGAACGCAGTCGTCGTCACCGAGGAGGCAGACCTCGACGTGGCACTGCACTCGGCGGTGATGTCTTCGTTCAAGACCACCGGCCAGCGGTGTGTCTCCAGCGAGCGACTGATCGTCCACACCGATGTCTACGACGAGTTCAAAGCCCGGTTCGTCGAGCTGGCAGAGGACGTCGCGATCGGCGATCCGTTAGACGAGGAGACGTTCATGGGCCCGGTCGTCGACGACCGACAGGTCGAGAAGTTCCACCGGTACAACGACCTCGCCCGCACCGAGGGAGCGAACGTCCTCGTCGACCGCGCGGAGCCATCTCCCGAGGAGATCCCGGACGGTCACGAGGCCGGTCACTGGGTCGGCCCGTTCGTGTACGAGATCGACTACGACCCGGAGCTGCGGTGTATTCGTGAGGAAGTGTTCGGCCCCCACGTGGCACTCATCGAGTACGACGGCGACATTGACCGCGCGATCGAGATCCACAACGACGTTCCCTACGGACTCGCTGGAGCGATCATCTCGGAGAACTACCGTCAGCTCAACCGGTACCGCGACCACGGCGAGGTGGGGCTTGCCTACGCCAACCTGCCCTGTATCGGCGCCGAGGTCCAGCTACCCTTCGGCGGCGTGAAAAAGTCCGGGAAGGGACCGGCGAGTGCACGGGAAGTGATCGAGGCGGTCACAGAGCGGACGGCCTGGACGGTCAACAACTCGACCGACATCGAGATGGCACAGGGGCTGTCGGCGGATATCAAGACCGAGGACTGAGCTGAATAGTTCGCTCTCCCGGCGTGTCCCCAACCGACCCGTCGGCCCGCCCGGGCGAGCCGGTATCACCCGTTACCCCTGACCCGTGCATCGAGCGTACTCGCGGCCACATCCTGTGCGACGCTCGCGAGAATCGCGACTACCGAGAAAACCATCGTCAACACCATCACTAACTCGATCTCGCGGTTCAGGATCCCCTCGTACGTGAGCAGCCCGATTCCTGGCACTTCGAAGACGACCTCGACGACAAACACTGTCACCACCAAGATGCTCAACAGCTCCGTGACAAACAACGTCACCAGCGAGAGAGCGTTGGCTCTGAGCACGTGGCGTGCGACCCGGCGCTCGCCGGCGCCTTTTGCCTGTGCGAACTTCACGAACTGCGCTCTGAGCGACACGCTGCTCTCTGCGCGACTGTACCGGAAATACCCGGCGAGCAGATGCGAGGCGAGCACAAGCGCCGGAAGGACGAGCCAGAGCAGATTTGAACCGGCGACTCCGGCGTCGACCTCATACTCCGTGGGGAACCAGCCGGGATCGGCGTCTCGGAGGGTGAAGAAGACGACCCCGGCGATGAAGAAGTTCGGCAGTCCGAAAATGAGATAAAAACTCCCAGCGAACAGCCGGGAGCTCACAGCCGTAGGGTTTCGTGCGGCGTGATAGCCAGTCACGAGCGCGAGCACAAAAGCGAGCAGTGTCGCCGGGACCGCGTACGCCAGCGTCACCGAAAGCCCGTCGAGCACGGCCGCTGTGTTTGACACCGACTCCTCTGAGGATCCAACGACTCTCGCTGCAACGTTCGACCGGCCCCACTCGAGAGTGAGAAACGACCGTAGCCACTCTATATACTGTTCGGATAGCGGTGGTGGCTCGGGCAGGCTCCCCTCTTCGCCCCCTACTGCTCTGCTGAACTGGAGTGCGATGCGATCGCGATCCGGACTGAGAACGACCAGTACAAAAATAGCCGTCGCAGCGGCGTAAGCCGCAACCCCCGCCCACAGGAGACGGCCAAGTGCCCGTACTGCGACCGAACGTACCGAAGACACATGACTGTGACTGTCGTGGACACATAAGTTTCTTGCTCCAAATCTGGGGATCGTGTTAAGTTAAGCAGAAATCGCCAGAAGACAGCGTGATTGACAGAGTTGATGGTGCGACCGTTTTTATTTTCGCAACCCGACTCGATCCCAGAATTCAGCAGATTACACGGTGAACAACCTTTTTGCCGGGGTGAATATATCTTCGATCAACCACCAATACCCACATCGAATCGCAAGACTGCGTACGGGTATCCTCTTAACTTAACACGACCAATCTGGGGCGGGGAACTCTGCCCGTGGATTTATACCGTATGCGAGCTTCGCCGATGACGTCCCGCATGTCTGATCGCACCGATCCCGGCCCCGAACAGTTCGGAAGTTCAGCGTGGCAGCGGGCTAGGACGGCGGTCAGACCGCTGCTCGATGTGTTGCTCTTTGGGGCCTTGCTCGGTGGGTTCGTCACGTCGTACGAACCGAACCGACCTGATGGGGGCACCGTTGCTGTTCTCGGCTCCGAACTCGTCGTGCTCGACTGGCTCACCGTGTGTGCGGTTCTCGCGGCCGTTGTCGCGCTCGGGCCCCTCACGGTACGTCGACGTCGCGGTATTGCGGTCCTCGCGCGGCGACTGGTCACCGACCGCGTCGTTGGGGGCGCGGCCGTCGTGTTGCTTGGAGTGGTCTTGCTTGGGGCGATCGGACCGCTGACAGTCGCACGAAACGCGTTCAATCCGGGGGTGCAGTACAATCCACCCTTTGCTATGTCCGTCCCGAACTACATTCCCAACGGGTGTTCTGGCCCCGTCACCGACGGGTCCTGTCGCGGCGGTACCGAGTTTCTGTTGGGTACCGACGGCTCGGGCGGCGACGTGTTCGGCGCCCTCGTCCACGGGCTCAGAACCAGTCTTCAGGTCGGCGTGACGGCCGCGATCATTGCCGGCGGCATCGGAACCCTCGTTGGGCTCGTCTCCGGGACGGTCGGCGGCTGGGTAGACACGGTTTTGATGCGGTATGTTGAGGTACAGATGGCGATTCCATCGTTTTTCGTGTACGTGTTGCTGACGCTCATTCTCACTACCCCCGGCGATCTAGCACTTATCATCGTCGTGTTCGGGCTCACGAGCTGGGGCGGACTCGCGAGACTCGTCCGAAGCGAGGTCCTCCAGGTCAGAGGCCAGCTGTACGTGCGATCAGCCAGGGCTGCCGGCGGATCGCCGCTGTACCGCCTCCGAAAACACATACTTCCGAACGTCTCGACAGGCGTGTTTGTTCCCCTCACGACGCTCGTCCCGCTGTACGTTCTGTACGAGGCAGCGCTGTCCTTTCTCGAGTTGGGAGCATCGGAAAACGAGCGCGTCTCCCTCGGTGCCAAGATCGCCGATGGCTTCGGGGGCAGCTATCCGTGGTGGGAGACGTGGTGGATTGCGCTTTTCCCGGCAGTTGCGGTGACCGCACTCACCGTTTCGTTGCTCATAGTTGGTGATCGCATCGGTGACATGCTCGATCCTCGGACCCGGTGACAGTCACCGTCCCGTTGTGGACAACACCCTCACTGTCAGTCGTCCTCGGTCTTCGGATCCGGGATTTCTTCTGCTCCGTCGAGGTCTGCGAGATCGCCGTTTATGTCCGTATCAAGCTCGCTGAGGATCTCTTCGATATCGCCGAGGCCGAGCATCTCGCGGGTCTCCTCGTCGAACTCTAAGCCTTCGAGGACGTGGCCGTTCTCCTTGGAGTCACTCCCCTGGAGGTGTTTGCCGTACCGGCTCACCAGCGAGGTCAGCTCCTGGGGCATGACGAAGGTGTTCGACTCCCCCTGGCCGATCTCCTCGAGTGTCTCCATGCCCCGCTCGATCACGGCGCGTTCGCCCATCGACTCGGCGGATTTCGCCCGCAGCACCGTCGAGATGGCGTCACCCTGAGCTTCGAGGATCTGGCTTTGCTTTTCACCCTGGGCACGGATGATGTTCGACTGCTTGTCTCCCTGAGCCTCCTCGATCGCGCTGCGGCGCTCTCCCTGGGCCTCGAGGATCATCGCCCGACGACGACGCTCGGCACCGGTCTGTTGCTCCATTGCCTGCTTGACCTCGCGGCTCGGGGTGACCTCTCTGACCTCGACAGACTCGACGCGGATCCCCCACTCGTCGGTGGGTTCGTCGAGTTCCCTCCGGATCCGGGCATTGATTTCTGCTCGTTTCGAGAGCGTATCGTCGAGCTCCATGTCGCCGAGCACCGCCCGCAGCGTCGTCTGGGCCAGATTCGAGACGGCCTGTTTGTAGTTGTCGACCTCGAGGAAGGCCTTCTTCGCGTCCATGACCTTGATGTAGACGACGGCGTCTGCGGTCACCGGCGAGTTGTCCCGCGTGATCGCCTCCTGTTGGGGAACGTCGATCGTCTGGGTTCGCATGTCGAACGTGTAGGTCTTCGAGACGAACGGTGGGACGATCGTCAATCCGGGTTGGAGGAGCCGGCGGTACTTGCCGAAGATGGTGAGTGCGCGTCGTTCATAGGCGTTGACGAGCACGACGGCCTGCCAGACCGCTACCACAGCGATCCCGAGCAGAACCGCACCGACCGCAGCCCACGCGAACGATCCTGTCTGTAAGACCCCGACGGTGCTCATACGTTTGTTCGGGGACGAACGCTGATATGTCTGTGGGAGCACGCCGAAGAGAGCGGGTGGGCCGGGATGGAGAGAGACCGAGACGGGCTGGTCCGGGATACCGGCCGTGACGTGAAAAGCGTCTAGCCGGCGTTGTATTGTTGTGGCGTCAGTATAATAAGGCTCTCGCTGCCCGCCAGAACAGATGAGCAGTTAGCTCCGGGTGACCCGCCAAGTCGTCGACCGGGCCCGTCCCCACTTTTCGATCTCGACCTCGTCCGAGGCCTCGTCGAGCTTCGGGAGCCGAGCACCGACCTGCTTCGAGGAGAGCCCGAGCTGATTTGCGATGTTTTTCGCACGGAAGTAGCTCTCGCCGCGACCGACGCTATCTCTCAGGTACTCGAGGATCTGGCGGTCTTCCTCGTTGAGATCGGTCATTATCGGGGTTAGGAGTTGGATCGGTAAAACACTTGTCGGGTCCCTGCGATCGGTGCCAGCTACCGACGGTCCCAGTTCCTGAAACTCGGCCGTCCGGGTCCAGCCAGTATCACCCGTAGATGTGAAGCGCCGCGAGCGTGATACCGCTCGCGAGCAACGCCACCGCGAG
>OBKM01000526.1_pt1 | contig 18666 bp, 18 predicted proteins | sample 1519691 | NCBI WGS metagenome assembly OBKM01 (sample SAMEA37050418, study PRJEB22526) | metagenome | biome: saline pan; feature: lake; material: water | place: Egypt | collected 2015 | depth 0.5 m | reverse complement strand
GGGGTGAGAAGGTTCGATCTCAGTCGAGAACAGGCAATAGTGGCCGTGAGTCGGCTGATATTCGCCGATCTCGAAAAAGTCCTTGGTAAGGACGAGAGCCCGGGTTCAAATCCCGGCCTAGGCTTGTTGTGCCCCGTCCTCGAGATCGGGTCGACGCGGTGACGCGGATCTGTGATCCCGGTCGACTCGTATCCGATATCCGATATTTTCTTCCGCGGTTCGGTGGTCGTTAATGATCTATCATATCGTAATATTTGCCATCGTGTAGTCGTAATTATCAATAATTTCGAAAAAGATCGGATATTTCTTGGAATAGCTGTGAAAATATCACTCAGATCTTTCGGCCGGATCTTTCGTAACTTATTATAGTGACTGGTTGTAGTTTATGCTATGACAAGTCGGCACGAAGGCTCCGACGCAAGTCGGACGATCAATCGACGCAATGTTTTGACCACGATCGGTGCGGCCGGGGCTGCCGGTCTCGCCGGATGTGGTGATCAAGAGGGTGATCCCGGTGAGGATGACGACACCGACGACGGAGAGGGGCTCTTCCCGCTCGAAGTCCAGCTCGAGGTCAACGCGGACAACGACGACCGCGTGCAGATGGTCGAGCTCATCGCCGAATCGATGGAGCAGACCGGCTACTTCGACACCGAGATCGAGACGTACGAGTGGAACACGTACGTCGGCCGGGTGCTCGACCCCGATTATCCCGAAGAACCGATAATCCCCTGTATCGGGCTCTCGGGAACGTTCAACCCGCACAGCTTCTGTGACGCGCTCCACAACACCGCGAACATCGGAGCGTGTTGTAACCTCACCGGGATCTCCGATCCCGAGGTCGACGAGCTTCTCGACAGCGCCCGGTTCGGCGTCGACGTCGCGGAGGACGCGCAGCTCCGCGCGGAGCGCTACGACGAGATCTGGCGGCTCCTCGCCGAGGAAGCGTACAGCTCCATCACGCATTTCGACCTTGCGACCGCCGTGACCAACACGGACGTCCACGGGTTCAACATGTGGCCCTTCAACGAGGGCATCTTCAGCTACAACATGTACGCCCCACAGGACGAACAGGTCATGTGGCTCGACAGCGACTCCGTGGCCGGTGACTCCGACCTCTCCGATCTCGTCGAGGGCGGCACGATGCGCGGTGGACTCGGCGCGAACGTCGACTCGTTCGACCCGCCGAACAGCAGCGACACGACCTCGACGATGGCGCAGGGCTTCCTCTTCGAGGGGCTTACCGCGAGCGACGCCGAGGGGAACATCTACCCGTGGCTCGCCGAGGACTTCGAGCAGCTCGACGTTCAGGACACCGACCGCTCCGACTACGAGGAGTACATGCGGACCGTCGAGGTGGACGACGAGGGTGTGCCGGACACCGACGAGTACGCCATCGTTCAGACCGATCCCGAGGACGGCGAAATAGGCATTCTCACCCACGAGGACGCCCGCGAAGCGGCCGCGGACGGCGTCTACGGGATGCACTTCCGCTACCACCTGCACGAGGGCGTCGAGTTCCACAACGGCGACGAACTCACGGCCGAAGACGTCGTCGCGACGTACGAGTACGCAGAAGACACCGTGATCGCCCCGCAGACGTACGACTCGGTGTTGGCCGTTGTCGAGGTCGACGAGTACACCGTCGACATGTACGCACAGGTCGCGGACGCAGAGGGTGAACGGGAGCTCCCCGGTCTCCTGATTCTCAACTCGACGCAGATCGACGAGGTCGGAGACGACGAAACCATCGACCCGCGTGAGGGACACACCCCCATCGGAACGGGCCCGTACGAGTTCGACGAGTTCGAAGACGAGCAGTTCTACGAGGTCGAGGCGTTCGACGACTACTGGGTCGAGCAGAAGGGCGTCGAGGAGGCGTTCTCCTGGTTCGACGGTCCGTCCGACTTCCCGGACGGCCCGGTCATCGACGCCTTCGAGCTGGAGATCGTGCCCGACGACGCGACGCGTTCCGGCGCGCTCCAGAACGACGAGATCGATATCACCTACGGGCTCGCGACGGGAACGCTCGACGACTTCGACGCCGACGACGGCTACATCGTCCACGGCGTCGAGACCGGTGGCTACGAGTACATCCAGTACCCCGTGAACATCGAGCCCTGGGACGACCGGCGTCTCCGCCAGGCCGTCAATCACCTCGTGCCCCGTCAGGCCATCGTCGACAACGTGTTGAACGGCTGGGGTCGTCCCGCGTGGACCGACCTCCCCGAACTCGCACACGGTTCCGGCACGGTCGACCACGACGCGCTCGAAGAAGAGATTCGGCCGCTGAACGAGTTCGATCCCGAACGCGCGGAGGAGCTGCTCGAGCAAGTCGCCGCGGACCACGGCGGGTAAGCCGGACCGAGCCGCGGCCGGCCGGCCAACCAGTTTCCGAAACACCGATACAACCACCCTCAAAACGTCTCAATGACCGTCCCACGATGACCAAGCAACGATGAGCCTCCAACGTTTTATCATTCAACGAGTACTATCTGTGATCCCGATACTGTTCGGCGTTTCGGTGATCACGTTCGGGCTGTTCCACCTGACGCCCGGCGATCCGGTGTCACAGCTGGTCGCGCTGAATCCGGACGTCTCTCCCGCCGACGAGGCTCAACTCCGGGAGCGTTGGGGGCTCTCCGGCCCCGTCTGGGAGCAGTACCTCACGTGGATCACGAACGTGATGGTCGGCGACTTCGGCCAGGAGCTCCGGACCGGGCGTGACGTCTCTGGCATCATCTGGCGGCGTCTCCCCGAGACGATCGCGCTCGGCATCTTCGGCTGGGTCTTCGCGCTCCTCGTTGCGATTCCGACCGGGATCTACGCGGCCGTCAACAAGGACAAGCTCGGCGACACGGTGAGCCGCTTTATCGCCCTGTCCGGCATCTCGATTCCGAACTTCTGGCTCGGCCTGATGCTGATCCTGATCTTCTCGCTGTACCTCGGGCTGTTTCCGGTGTTACCGCCGTCGAGACAGCCGCTGTATCACCCAGATATGCTGTGGTACCTGCTCTTGCCCGGGGTCACGATCGGGACCGCGGCGGCAGCGAGCATCATGCGCGTGATGCGGACGTCGATGACCGAGGAGCTGAACAAAGAGTACGTCACGGCGGCGCGGGCGAAAGGACTCCCCGAGCGGACGGTGATCCTCAAACACGTGTTGCGAAACTCGCTGATCTCCGTCGTCACACTCGCTGCGACGCTTACCGCCGGGATCGTCTCCGGGTCAGTCGTCGTCGAGGTCGTCTTCAACTGGCCGGGGCTCGGCCGAGAGTTCATCGCGGCGATCGACAGCCGTGAAATAAACGTCGTGATGGCGATCACGCTGTTCACGGGGTTCTTCGTGATTATGGCGAACCTCGTCGCAGACATCCTGTACGCCGCACTCGATCCGAGGATTCGATATGACTGAGCAACGACAGACACACAGCGATCGCGGCCGAATCCGTGTCACCGGATTCGACTCGGACCGCGTCAGGGAACGAGAACCGCTCTCTGACTGGACCGACGGGACGAGCGGTGAGACGATCGGCCGCTGGCGGCGCGGGCTCCGCCGTTTCATGCGGAATCGCTCGGCGATGGGAGCGCTCGTCGTCGTCATTCTGATGTCGCTCGTGGCGATTTTTGCCCGGCCCGTCGAAGTGGGCGGGTACGTCGTCCAGCCGTTCTCGTTGGCGCCGTACGACCCGACGACGATCATCTACTTCAGCGTCGATCCGAGCGTTGGCGTCTACGATCCGCCCTCGTGGGAGTACCCGATGGGGATCGACGGCTCCGGCCGTGACCTGTTCTCCCGCATCCTCGTCGGGGGACGCTACAGCATCTCGATCGGCTTCATCGTCGTCGGACTCACCGCCTCGTTCGGGCTGATTTACGGCGCGATCTCGGGCTACTACGGGGGGAATGTCGACGAAGTGATGATGCGGATCGTCGACACCATCTTCGCGTTCCCCGGTCTGATCCTCGCGCTCATCATCGTCGCCATCCTCGGCGGCGGCTACTGGCAGCTCGTGTTGGCGTTCAGTCTCTTCGGCTGGGCCGGCTACGGACGGCTCGTCCGCGGTGAGGTGTTGAAAATCAAAGAAAACGAGTACGTGATGGCGGCGAAGGCGCTCGGCGCTCGCGACCGCTCTGTCGTGTTCCGACACATCGCGCCGAACGCGATGCCGCCGCTCATCGTCCTCGCTTCCCTCAACATCGGGAGCGTCGTGATCGGCGTTGCTGCGCTCGGCTTCCTCGGACTCGGAATGGATCCGAGCACGGCCGAATGGGGGACGATGCTCGATGCGACCCGGGAAACGCTGATTCAGGGTCCTGGCGGCCAGATCCCGTGGTGGGCGACCGTCTACCCGGGCGCAGCGATCTTCACCTTTGTGATGTCGATGAACATGATCGGCGACGGTATCAACGACGCGTTGGACGCACAACAGACCGGTGTCGGCCGCGGGGGTGAAGACTGATGCCACCCCTGCTCGAAGTGGAGGACCTCACCGTCCGCTTCTACACGCAAGAGGGAGTCGTCACCGCCGTCGACGACCTCTCGTACCGGATCGAGAGCGGCGAGAAGTTCGGCGTCGTCGGCGAGAGCGGTGCCGGCAAAAGCGTCACCGCGCTCTCCGTGCTCCGGCTGATCGACGACCCCGGGCAGATCGAGAGCGGCGAGATCCGATTCAAAGGAGAGAACCTCTTGGAGATGTCCGACGCGGAGATCCGTTCTATCCGCGGAAACGAAATCGCGATGATCTTCCAAGACGCGCAGACGGCGCTGAACCCGGTGTACACCGTCGGCGGGCAGATTGCCGAAGCGATCGAACACCACCTCGACTACACGTCGGAGGAGGCCCGCGCGCGGACCATCAAGCTGCTCGACCGCGTCGGTATCCCCGAGGCGGAAGAGCGGTTCTCGGATTATCCACACGAGTTCTCGGGCGGGATGCAACAGCGGGCGATCATCGCGATGGCGCTGTCGTGTGATCCCGACCTCATCGTCGCCGACGAGCCGACGACCGCGCTCGACGTGACGATCGAAGCCCAGATCCTCGAGGAGCTCCGCGAGCTGGCCGACGACTTCGACACCGCGATCCAGCTCATCACCCACGACCTCGGCGTCATCGCGGAGGTCTGTGACCGCGTGATGGTGATGTACGCCGGGAAACCGGTCGAGAAGGCCTCCGTCGAAGAGCTGTACTACGACCCGAAACACCCGTACACGGTGGGGTTGATGAGCTCGATCCCCCGGGTCGGCGACGACCGCGACCGACTCCAGACGATCCCCGGAACGATGCCGGATCTCGTCGAGCTTCCGTCCGGCTGTAGCTTCCATCCGCGGTGTCCGTTCGCCGAGGAGGCGTGTACCCGAAACGAGCCGGCGCTCACCGACGTGGAGACGGGTCGCGAAGCGACCGTAGACACTGAGCACAGCGCGGCGTGTATCGAGTACACCGAGGGGCTCTCACAGGGGCTCACCTACTCGATCGAGGTCGACGGACCGACGGACGGTGCCGTCGAGCAGTACGTCGAGGGTGATCGCGATGAGTAGCGCCGATCCCATCCTCCGAGTCGACGGGTTAGAGAAGTATTACGACTCGACCGGTGGGTTCGTCGACAAGCTCCTCGGTCGGTCGCAGTGGGTCAAAGCCGTCGACGGCGTCGACCTCGAACTCAGTAAAGGGGAGACGCTCGGCGTGGTCGGGGAGTCCGGCTGCGGGAAGACGACGCTCGGCCGGAGCATGCTCCGGCTCATCGAGCCGACCGGCGGCTCCGTCTACTACAAGGGTGAAGATATCACCGAGCTGTCGAGCTCTGATCTCCGAACCCTCCGGAAAGACATTCAGTACATCTTTCAGGACCCGTTCTCCAGTCTGAACCCGCGGCTGACCGTCGGCGATATCATCGGCGAGCCGCTCGACATTCACGATATCGCCGCGGGCGAGGAGCGCAAAGAGCGCATCTACGAGCTGCTCGAAACGGTCGGACTGAACCCGAGCCACGCGAACCGCTATCCCCACGAGTTCTCCGGCGGGCAGCGACAGCGGATCGGTATCGCCCGCGCGCTTGCGGTCGACCCCGAGGTGATCATCTGTGATGAGCCCGTGTCGGCGCTCGACGTGAGCGTGCAGGCACAGATCCTCAACCTCTTAGAGGACCTGCAAGCGGAGTTCGGGCTCTCGTACGTGTTCATCGCACACGACCTCAGCGTCGTCGAGCACATCTCTGACCGCATCGCGGTGATGTACCTCGGCGAGATCGCCGAAGTCGGCCCGACACGAGAGGTGTTCGAACCGCCGTACCACCCGTACTCGGAGGCGCTGCTCTCGGCGATTCCCGAGCCCGACCCGTTGTGGGAAAGCGAGCAGATATTCCTCTCCGGGACGGTCCCGTCGCCGCTCGATCCCCCGTCCGGCTGTCGGTTCCACACTCGGTGTCCGAAGGTGATCCGTGACGCCGACTACGACCTCTCACAGGACGTCTGGCGCTCGGTGATGGACCTGAAGCTTCGGACGCGACAGGCCGACTCCGTCGAGTCGGTGACGACGGAGCTGACCGACGAGGCCTCCGGAACCCGCGAGGACCCGTCTGAGGCGACGCGTGACGTGTTCGGGAGAATGGTCCGAAAGGAGTTCGACCTCCCGGCGGAGCTGTCCGACCCCGACGCCGAGGCGGCGGTCACCGAGGGGATCGACGCCCTCCACGGGGACGCGATCGACGAGGCGTCGACCCGCCTCGAATCGGCGTTCACCACGCCGTGTTCGGAACACGATCCGACCGGCTACGACGTGGGAGCCGACCACCAGATCGCCTGCCTCCGGTACGACGACCGGTTCGACGAGGCGACGGAGACGTTCCGCGAGACGAGCCGGTCCGCCGGGAGCGACACGGGGCCGGACCGCGGTCGAGCGGACGACTGAGCGGTCGGAACGCTTTCGTTTTCGGACCACGTACCGCCGGTAATGCGTCGGATCTACGAATCAGACGCCCTCCATCGCGACGACGGCGAGGCGCACGCGCCGAACGAGCGCAAACGGGAGACGAAGCTCCAAGCGATGCGCTCCGTTCCGTCGTCCACGCTGAGCGACCTGCTCGTCCCCACGCGACTGCGGCATCGGCTCGTCTCGGTGGGGGTCGAGACGCCGGAGTCCGAGTACGCGGTCGGGGAGCCGATTCCCTTCCTCGTGACGATCCGCAACCACGCGCCGTTTCCGGTGTCGATACCGACGGCGTCGCCGCTCCTCTGGGAGTGGACGGTGGACGGTGCGGTCGAGGCCGCGAGAGTGCCGATCCGAGACCCGCCTGACGAGCCGGGCTCGTTCGCGTTCGACCGCGGCGAGCGCAAGGAGTTCCGGAAGCGGTGGGACCAGCTGTTCCGCGTTTCGGAAAGCGAGTGGGAGCCAGCGGAGCCGGGACGCCACACGATCGGCGTCGCGATCAACACGGCCGACGCCGACAGACGCGGACTCACGGCCGAAACCACGGTCGAGATCGTTCGCTGAGCCGGCTCCGACCTCAGCGCTCGGTCGACCCGTCGTCGCTGCCGTCGATCGCGTCCGCTCCGGTCTCGGAACCGTCCGGCGGATCCGCTTCGACCGTCGACTCGTAGCGGAGACACCGGACCGTCCGCCCCGCCGCGTCTGCGGTCGCTGTCGGGTTGGCGTCGGCGGCGCTCTCGGAGTCGTGTACGGCGGCGCTCGCGGAGTCGATCGCGACGGCCTCGGGAGCCTCCCGTTCACAGACGCTCGGAAACGCCGCCGCGAGCGTCTCGTCGGCGGCGTCGACGTCTCCCGCCGCGATCGCGGCGGCCGCCTCCTCGACTGCCCGTTCCGCGGCGGCGTCGGACAGCTCCGCTGAGAGGCCGACCGCGCGTCGCACCGTCGCCGGTGTGACCTCGTCGTCGCGGTGGGCGCCCCCGTCGCGACGGGCGGTGGGGACGGCTTCAGCAGGGAGTTCGTCCGCTTGCACCGCAAATCTGAACCTGGCGATCGCGCGCCACGTCTCGTCGCCGACCGAGAGATCTGCGGGAGGAATGACCGCTGGACAGCGGGGGTGGAACCGACAGCCCGAGGGCGGATCGCTCGGCTCCGGCACCGTGTCGGTCAGGGGGCGTCCGAGGCGCCGGTCGGTCGGATCGAGCGACGGAACGGAGGAGAGCAGCACACGGGTGTACGGGTGTGCGGGACGGTTCAACACGTCTGCGGTGTGACCCCGCTCGACGATCTCGCCGAGATACATCACGGCGACCCGATCACAGAACCGGCGGACCACGTCGAGGTCGTGGCTGATGAACAACACCGCGATGTCGAACTCGCGGCGGATCCGGTCGAGCAGCGCGAGGATCTCGGAGCGGACCCGCGCGTCGAGCGCGCTCGTCGGCCCGTCGGCGACGATGAGGTCGGGGTTGACGACCAGCGCCCGAGCGACGGAGATCCGCTGCTTCTCGCCGCCCGAGAACTCGTGGGGGTAGCGGTCGGCGTCGTCCGCAGAGAGGCCGACGCGTTCGAGGATGTCGGCGACGATCGCTCGTCGCCGATCGGCGTCGTCGAGCCAGTGAATCCGCAGCGGCTCGGCGACCGCCTCGCCGATCGTCATCCGCGGGTCGAGAGCGTCGTTCGGATCCTGGACTATCAGCTGCGTCCGGCGACGGAACTCGGTGAGCGCCTCCCCGGAGCGCTCCGAGACGGGCGTTCCGTCGAACCGGACCTTACCGGCGGTCGGCTCCTCGAGGCCCAACACAGCGTGGGCTGCGGTGGTCTTCCCGCTGCCCGACTCGCCGACGATCCCCAGCGCCTCCCCGCGCGCGACCTCGAAGCTCACGCCGTCGATGGCGCGGACCTGACCGACCTCGCGCCGGAGCCACCCCCGCGTAATCGGGTAGTGCTTCTTCAGGTCTCGGACGGCACAGAGCGGCTCCTCACGCATCGTCGCCCTCCTCCGCCGTCCGTGATTCCGACGCGGCAGACGGGGGTCCCTGCGCTGGACCGTCAGGCTCCGTGGTGTCGCTCCGGGGGCGGCTGCTCGCCAGTGGCGACGCGGCGTTCGCCCGTATCGCCGACGGGTCGCCGCCCGGCTCGTAGTGGACACACGAGACGGCGTGTTCGGGCGCGCCGACGCCGTGGAACGCCGGCTGTTCGCTGTCGGCACACCTGTCGACCGCGTGCGGGCACTCCTCCCGGAACCGGCAGCCGTCGGCCGGGATTTCGCCGCGAGCGGTCGTCGTCTCCCGCATCGAGCCGCCGCCCCGGTCTGGCCCGTAGCTGTCGAACAGGGTCTGCGTGTACGGGTGTGCGGGCTCGGCGAAGACCCGCTCGACCGGCCCGCGCTCGACTATCGTCCCGCCGTACATCACCAGCACGCGGTCGGCCACCGCGGCGACGACCCGCAGGTCGTGCGTGACGAGCAGCAGACTCGTCCCGTCGCCCGTGACCGACCGGAACAGGTCGAGCAGCCGCGCCTGGACGGTTACGTCGACTGCGGTCGTCGGCTCGTCGGCGACGACGAGGTCCGGTTCGCCGGCCAGCGCCACCGCGATGGCGACTCGCTGTTGCATCCCGCCCGAGAACTCGTGTGGATGGTCGTCGATCCGCTCGTCGGCGCGGGGGATACCGACCCGCCGCAACAGATCGATCGCCCGTCTCCGGGCCGTCTCGCGGCTCGCGTCCTCGTGGATCCGTATCGGTTCGGTCACCTGGTCGCCGACGGTGTACACCGGATCGAGCGCCTGCTGGGGGTTCTGGAACACGTGTGCGATCCGGCTCCCGCGGACCGACCGGAGCGACGCGTCCGAGCGCCCCAACAGCGACTCCCCCTCGAACTCGACCGCGTCCCCCGACACCTCCGCGGGTGGCTGCGGAACGATTCCCGTCAGCGACTCGCAGGTGACGCTTTTGCCGCTGCCCGACTCGCCGACGAGACACACCGTCTCGCCGCGGTCGACGTCGAAGCTCACGCCGTCGACGGCGTGGAGCCAGCCGTCCGCCGTACGGATCCGTGTCCGGAGGTCGCGGACGGAAAGCAGGGGTCGCCCCGCCGTCATCGGCGCTCACCCCGCGGATCGAGGGCGTCTCTGATCCCGTCGCCGAGCGTTTTGAACGCGACGAGCGTCGCGGTCAGCGCGGCCGCGGGCAGCGTCGAGACCCACCAGATCCGGTAGGCGGGCTCGTCCGCCCGGCTCTGGAGCTGGCCGGCGACCTCGGCGTTGATCGACTCGCTGATCGTCGACCCCCACGAGTACGTCCCGATCTCGTGGAACCCGAGGAACGCGATGCCCGCCTCGATCAGCACGAACAGCGCGAGCAGCTGGAACGCGGCGGGCACGAGCGTGTTCGTGCTGTTCGGGAGGACGTGTCGCCGCGCGGTGTAGCTCCCGGAGGCCCCGAGGCTCCGGGCGACGAGGACGTAGCCGTCGCCGCGACGCTGGATCACCTCGCTACGGACCAACCGGGCGATCCCACCCCAGCTGAGCAGGCCGAACGTCGCCAACAGCAGCAACAACGAGGGGCCGTAGTAGGCGTACCCGATGAAGTAGAGCAGAATCGCGGGGATACAGAGCTGCACGTCGACGTACGACGAGAGGAGGTCGTCGACGAGACCGCCGCGGAGCCCGGCGACGACGCCCACTGCGGCGGCGAGCGGGACGATGAACGCCGACGCGACGACGACGACGTACGTCGCCACGCGGGCGCCTTCGACGAGGAGGAAGCCAAGCGGGTGTCCCCGCTCGTTCGTCCCGAGCGGGTACGACCACGACCCGTGACAGACGCGGTCGAACGACTCTCCGGTTACGGTCCCGAGACACTCCTGTGGCGGAACGGCACTGGAGAACCCGACCGGCGGGTGGAAGGCGTGTTGGAACCGGAGCGGCGCGGCGCCGGCGACGACCGGACCGGCGGTCCCGACGACCACGAGGCCGGCGACGAAGGCGCCGCCGAGCGCCGCACCGGGATACTGTCGGACGAGCGTGAGGGGGGATCGTCGCCGTCGACGGACGTGCTTGACGAGCGGAACGACGCCGTACGCTGTGAGGGCGACCACCGCGAGCAGGAAGACCCAGTCCACTGGGACCGGCCGCCAGTCGGCGACGAGGTACAGCCCCGCCGACCGCCGGTAGTACGCGTACGACAGCGCGACGAGCAGGACGCCGCCGAGCAGCGTGGCCCGCTCTGCCGTGACCATCGTCCGCGAGCGGTCGATCTCGTCCCAATCGACGTTCTCGAAGCGGGGGCCGTCGTCTGCGGATGCCATCTGGAGGGTACCCGTACTACCGGCGACGGTTTGTTAAAGCTATGTACCGCTCTGACGGCTTCTCTCCGCCCTCGGCCACAGCTCCCCGCCCCGAGGTTTGATATGCTCTCGCGCAGATCTGTTCGCAACGTGCCCTCCACGCTCTGCGGGTCGGAGGCCGTCGCCCGCCCTCAGGTCCGAACCGGTGGTCGACAGCTCCCCGAGAGTGCGATCGAAGCCGATGGTGAGCCCCGGTGAACCCACTCCGTATCCTCGCCAAACGGACGGCGATGGGCGTCGTCACCGCGTGGGTCGTGCTCACGTCGGTGTTCGCGCTGTTCACGCTCACCGAAGACTGGGTGCTCTCCGGTCAGATCGGCCTCGCCCGGTTCGCGGGGGAAAACGACCCTGAGGCGCTCGCGGAGATCCGGGCGGAGTACTTCGCCGCGCGCGGCCTCGACGAGCCGCTGACGGAGGTGTACCTCGACTGGCTCGTCAGCATGGTCACCCTCGACTGGGGCGTCTCGCTCGCCACCGGCGACCCCGTGTTCACCCTCGTCACCGACGCCGTTCTCCGGACCGCCATGTACGTGGGTCCGGCGCTCGCGCTCGCTATCGTCGCCGGCGTCGGTATCGGTATGTTCGCCGCGCTGCACCCGGAGAGCCGGCTCGGATCCGGCGGTGTCGGATCGGCGTACCTGCTGTTCGCGCTGCCGAACTTCTGGGTCGGCGGCATGTTGCTGTCGCTGACACTCGACGACCCCGGCGGGCGGTCGCCCCTCGTGTTCGAGCACCTGCTCCCGATCGCGCTCACCGCCACCACCCTGTTGGGCGGCTACGTCAGCTACGCGCGGGCTCACTCACGGGAGTACGCGACCGCGGAGTTCGTCTCGCTCGTCCGTGCGAAGGGAGCGTCGGACTCCCGCGTCGCGACCCACGTCCTCCGGAACGCCGCGATCCCGTTCTTCTCGCTGCTGTTCACCGAGGCGCTGGGACTCCTCGTGCTCGCCACGTTCGTGATCGAGGTGTTGTTCGGGATCGACGGATTCGGGCTGCTCCTGTTGGAGGCCGTCAACGAGCGCGACCTCCCCGTCCTCCTCGGTGGGACCGTCGTCATCATCGGCGTCGGCGTCGTCGGAAACGTGATCCAAGACGTGGCGTACGGGTATCTCGATCCGCGCGTCGACGTGGGGTGAGCGGATCGCTATCGGGCGGGTCGGCCGCGGTGAACTGAGGCCGACAAAATCTCTATGTGTTCCGAGAAACAGCGTTCTGTATGTCCCGGCCGACCGCAAGCGCTCTCGACCGCACCGCAATCGAGACCTTTCTCGAAACCCAATCGGTGGGGACCCTCTCCTTGGCGAAGGAGAACGAGTCGTACGCAATTCCGGTCTCGTTTACGTTCGCACCGGAGCAGGACGACTTCTACTTCCGGCTCGGCTACGCTCCGGAGAGTCGCAAACGGGAGTACATCGAAGCCACCGACCGCGGGACGCTCGTCGTCGCCGCCGCGACGGACGCGGGGTGGCAGAGCGTCGTCGCTCGGGGGCCGCTCGAACACTGCAACACCGTCGAGAATCTGGACCGCGCCGCTCCGGCCGACAGATCGGTCAGCGACGCCGCTCACGAGCGTGACATCCCGTACTACCACGTCTTCGAGGCGCCGTCGGACGCGTGGTTCACGCTCGTTCGGCTTCGAACCGACGAACTCACCGGGGTCAGAGAGGCGTCCGACGGCTGAATGGATCGCCTCGAGCGGCCGGACTCCGGCGCGTCTCAGCCCCGCCCCTCTCAGGGCGTGATGCCTGTCTCCTCGCCCGGCGTGGCGACCGCTTCCGGATCGAGTTCGAGGATGTGTTCGCCGCAGTCGGCACAGCGGATCGCCACGACCTCGTGTGCCTGACAGCAGGACTCGACGGTGTCGGCGGTAGCGGCGATTTCGCCGCCACACACCGGACACGACGAGTGGAACGAGCGCAGCGACTGGAGGATCGAGAGCCGCTGTTCGGCCGGGACGTCGAGCCACCGATCGGTTCGCTCGACGAGCGCGAGGTGGGAGGCGACGTCGGAGAGGTACGCGCCGTCGCCCGGCCACTTCCGCACCCGTCGGAGGACCGTCACGGCGGGATACGACCGGTCGTGAAAGCTCACGTCTTCGGGGTCGACGCCGAACATCGTCGCGAGCGTCTCTGCGTCCACGTCGTCGCGCTCGAGCGACGAGACGAGGGCTTCGATCCGCTCGGCGAACGCGGGCTCGAACGTCAGCTCTTCGACGCCGTCCGTCCGCTCGACGACGCCGACATCGAGAAGGAACTCGACCGGATCGACCGCGTTCTCGCGGCGGTTCTCGATCCGTTTGACCGTCTCGAACTCCGGCTCGTCGTCGCCCCCGCCTTCTGTTCCCCCGGCGGTCCCGTCGTCGCCCTCGTCGGCTCTCCCGGTGCCCCCGTCGTCGGCTCTCCCCCCGGCTTCCTCGTCGACCGTTTCGACCGTCTCGCCGCTGCTCGTCTCGTCCGTTCCGACGGTGTCGGTCGATGGTACCGGTCCGCTTTCGCTCGTCACCGCCGCGGTCTCGTCGGTGACTCTCACCGGACCGCCACCCTCCCAGCCGTCGCGCGGCCCCTCGGGGGCCTTTCCGAACAGCGCGAGCACGCGAGCGGGCAGGTAGCGCTTCGTGAGCTCCGGCGTCCCCGGAACGAGGTAGCCGCGGAAGTAGATGCTCGCGAACGAGCCGACGAACACGACGAGCGCGGTCACCGGCCCGAACGCCGCGGCGGCGACGGTCAACGCGAGCGCGAGGGCGGCGTTGAGAACCGTACACGGCATACATCGGTTCTCTCCCGTGTACTCCGGCTCGCGGAACCGCTCTCCCAGCGACGAATCGCGAGATGTCATACCGTCAGATACGGCCGGAGCGATAAAAACGGGCGGCATTCCGGCACCGCTGGAGGCCCCGGATCCGCGTCCGACGGCCGCAGCCGCAAGGTCGATACGGGTGGCGGTCGACAGGTCGATCATGACGTTCGGCGACCTCTTCGAGCGGGCCGCCCCGCACGACGTGGGCGAGGACGCGGTGCGTTCGGCGCTCCGTAACCGTCGCGTCGAGTCAGGTGGCGACGGCGAGCGCGGGAGCGATGAGGCAGACTCCGCTGGGGGCGCCTCGCGGGACTCGCCCGACCCGAACGACCCTCCCGACCCGAGTCCGGATCGGGTGGTCGCAGACGCCGACGTGCTCGCGGCCGACCTCCTCGTCGGCGGAGCCGCTCGCGACGGGCTCGACGCACTCCGGTCGCACTCGTGGACGACCCTCGTCGCCAGCGACCCGCTGTTAGACGATGCCGAGTCGGTGATCGCCTCCCTCGCGGACGCCGGTCTGGCGGCCGACTGGCGCGTCGCGGTCGAGGGGTGGCGCGAAGCCGTCGTCCACCCGACCGGCGATCACCCGGGGCTGGCGTCCGCGTACCGCGGCGGGGCGATGCAGGTCGTGAGTCTCGACCCGTCGCTGACGGGCCCCGGCGCGGGGGCCGGACTCCGCGACAGGATGCCGGTGAGCGTCCGCGAGCCGCGGGCGTTCGCGGCCGTCTTCTCGCCAGAGCGGCTCTACCCCGAGGTGGTCTGCGGCGAGTATCCGGGCCCCGACCGCGATCCGCGGTCGATGCGTCGTTCGGAGCCGGGTGCGGACCACCACGGATAAACCGACGCCGCCCCGACCGACGAGCATGACCGATCCGGACGCTGCGGCGGACGAGCCGTCGCCACACAGCGACCCGGCGCCTCCGGGCGAGCCGTCGCCCTCCGACAGATCGTCCGTCGACGGCGACGCGGACGCTCCGGAGCTGCCGGCCGACCTCGACGCGGTCCGTGAGGAGCTGATCGACTGGTACGAGGCGGACCACCGCGAGTTCCCGTGGCGCCGGACGGCGGATCCGTACGAGATCCTCGTCAGCGAGGTGATGAGCCAACAGACCCAACTCGACCGCGTCGTCCCGGCGTGGGAGGACTTCCTCGACGAGTGGCCGACTGCGGCGTCGCTGGCGGCGGCCGACCGCGCCGAGGTGGTCGCCTTCTGGTCGGACCACTCGCTCGGCTACAACAACCGCGCGAAATACCTCCACGAGGCCGCCGGACAGGTTCAGACGGTGTACGGCGGCGAGTTCCCCGAGTCGCCGGACGAGCTCCAGGAGCTGATGGGCGTCGGTCCGTACACCGCGAACGCGGTGGCGTCGTTCGCGTTCAACGCGGGCGACGCCGTCGTCGACACCAACGTCAAGCGAGTGCTCCACCGCGCGTTCGGCGTTCCGGACGACGACGACGCGTTCGCGCGGGTCGCCGCTCGCGTGATGCCCGAGGGGACGTCTCGCGTCTGGAACAACGCGATCATGGAACTCGGCGGCGTCGCCTGCGGGACGACCCCGCGGTGTGACGAGGCGGGCTGTCCGTGGCGCGAGTGGTGTTCCGCCTACCGGACCGGGGACTTCACCGCGCCCGACGTGCCGACCCAGCCGAGCTTCGAGGGGAGCCGCCGGCAGTTTCGCGGGCGGGTCGTCCGGACACTCGGCGAGTTCGAGGAGCTGCCCCTCGACGAGCTCGGTCCGCGGGTACGGGTCGATTACGCTCCGGACGGGGAGTACGGCCGAGAGTGGCTCCGCGGGCTCGTCGAGGACTTGGCCGCCGACGGCCTCGTCTCCGTCGTCGAGGAGGGAGGCGATAGGACGCACGCGGACGATGACGTCCTCGTATCGCTCCGGCGATGAGTTCTCTTCACCCTCACTCTCGCTGTCGTCGCCCCCGCGAAACCGTCATTCGTTTATAAACGGAGCCTGAACGATCGGGTATGAGCGAAACCGTCGATTCGGACCTCTACACGCGGACGAAGGCCCTGCTGGAGCCCGGCGACATCGAACTCGTCGGCTGTATCCTCCACACGACGCTCGGCGGTCAGGAGGACCTGGAGATGCACGAGCTGACGGTCGCTGCCAACGAGGTCATCGCCGACCACGCCGAGAAAGGCGAGACGTACATCGAAGCCGGCAACGACGACACCGACTTCTCCTCGAACCAGTTTCAGGGACTCACGCTCGACGACGAGTCGTTCGTCTGGGAGTGCCAGCAGCTGCTCCGAGACGGCACCTTCGATCTGGTGTTCTACTACGAGGCGGGCGTCGACCAGGACGCGCTCGCGGCCGATCTCGGTGCCCTCGACGGGGTCGACCGCGTGACGCAGGTCCCGTGATTCGCTCGCGACACCGCGGCAGCTCTCCCCGCCGCCCGTGACGGAACCCGTCCTGATCCCCGGCGCCCGCGACGTGCGCGCCAGTCTCGACATCGCCGCGAGCGACGGTTCACGAGCGGATGCGGTCGTCGTCGCCTGTCCCCCGCATCCCCAACAGCGCGGGCACCGCGGCGACGAGCGGCTGGTGGCCGTGAGCACCGCGCTCGGCGAGCGCGGCATCGACTGTCTCCGATTCGACTACGGCGACTGGGACGAGGGGTACGGCGAGAGCACGGACGCGGACCGAGCGGTCTCGTGGGCGGTCGAACGCTACGACCGCGTCGGGCTGTTCGGCTTCTCGTTCGGCGGGACGGTCGCGCTCGTCGCGGCCGGCTCGCGCCCCGGTCTCGTCGGCGTCTGCGCGCTCGCGCCGACCGCCCGGCTGAACGACGACGTCGACGCCGTGGACGCGCTTGCCGACCTCGTCGACCTCGGGGTCCCCGTGCGGATCTGTTACGCGACCCGGGACTCGACCGCCGAGTGGGAGCCGGTCGTCGACCGCGCTCGAGCGCTCGGCGCCGAGACGGTCGCGTTCGACGCCGACCACTTCTTTGTCGGCCGGGGCGGGGCGGTCGGCGAGGCGGTTGCGACGTTCTTCGTGGCACACCTCGACGGCCCGGTCGACGTCGATTGAGCCTCGCTTCGCTCTGCAAAACGCGCGCCCTGACCGCCCGGTCGTTGCTCGCGAAAGCGAACCGATTTATGCGTCGTCCGTGATGGCTGACTCGTTCGTGGAGTCCGTCCTCCTGCTCAGTCTCGGGCTGTTCGCCGTCACCCATATCGACACGTTGCTCGTCATCAGCGCGTTCTGTGCCGACAACGACTACCGCGGTTGGGAGGTCCTCGTCGGCCACTACCTCGGGTTCTCTATCGGGCTATGCGGTGCGGTCGTCGGTGCGCTCGTCGTCGCCGAGCTCTTCCGCGAGTGGACGTTCCTGCTGGGTCTCATCCCGTTTAGCATGGGGGTATGGGGACTCCTGCGTCGCCCGCCCGAGAACGTCCTCGAGGAGCTGCCCACGGTTCCGAACGCGGTCGGGCGCATCGGCGTGGTCACCGTCACCGGAATCGGCCTCAGCGGCGAGAACATCGCGGTGTTCGTCCCGTTCTTCGCCGAGCTCTCGACGATGGCACTCCTCTCCGTCGTCGGGGTCTATCTCGTCTGCGCCGGCGTCGTGTTTCTCCTCGCGTCGCGCATCGTCCGCTACGCGACCGGCGACAGGATATCGGACCGCCTCGACCGGTGGCTCGTTCCGACCGTGCTGATGGGTATCGGTGGGTACGTTTTCGTCACTGGCCTGCTCGTCGGCTGACGCCGTCGACGACCGATCGGCGCTCACCGGCGTCGGTCAGTTGTAGCCGCGCCACCGGCGGCCGCACTCTTTACATTTAAAAAACCGCGTCGGCGGCTCGTCGGCGGCGCCGGTCTGTTTGATCGTGTACCACGCCTCGCCGTGGCCGCACTCGTCGCAGACGACGTCGTTCGCGGTGGGTTTTCCCTCGAAGTTCGCCCCTTCCTCCGTCTCGATGACCTCGCTGTCGGTCTGTTCGGCCGTCGACTCGAACTCCGCGGCGAGCGTCTCGTCGCGCTCGGCCGTCGCGCCGCAGTCGTCGTTCTGGCACAGCATCTCTCCATCGCGAGAGACCATCATCGAGCCGCAGTCGTCACAGAACTGCATATACCGAGCAGGTACGAGCGCGAGCGGTTTAGGTCCGATGACTGGCGGAGCGCTTCGGAGAGTGGAGCGTCGAGGCCGCCGTCGATACGGACGTGCCGAGAACTCGACCGCTCGCTGACAGATCGATTCCGCGGTGACGACCGCAACCGGGGCCCCAGCCGCTCGGCCGTACGTGATCTGATGTGACATCCTCCCACGACTAAAGTCGTGGGCTTCCCGAGGTTCTGATGTTACTCCCGTCGATTCGGATGGTTGGGAATCTAAGGTTTCTGACCGACGGCAGTGGCAATGCCACGCTACCGATACTCGTTCCCGACGCGGGGTAGCGAGTTATCTGGTTGTTTTGTGTCGGTCGGCGCGGTCGGCTCACTGTTTTGATTTCGGCTCTCGCCGTGGCAAACACCGAGTCAACTGCCAGTTTTCCGCGCACATTCCCGGCTATGACACAATCGAATGTAAATATTCGCTATGTATAGTGAAAGTGAACGAAGACGGCCGATT
>OBKM01000525.1_pt1 | contig 18677 bp, 12 predicted proteins | sample 1519691 | NCBI WGS metagenome assembly OBKM01 (sample SAMEA37050418, study PRJEB22526) | metagenome | biome: saline pan; feature: lake; material: water | place: Egypt | collected 2015 | depth 0.5 m | reverse complement strand
GGGCTTTCCTTTACCAGACGATAGTTTTCTAGCCCATCTGCATCATCGTAGTATAACTCAGCAATCATCGTTGATTCATACTTCTCCACATCGAACCCATCATCGATGTTGAAGTTATCGGTTCTCTGAGCGATTGCCGGGAAGATCCCTCCGACATCTCGGTCATGAATGGAGACATACTGAATTGGTTCCATTTCACTCTCATCGACATTTTCTAGCTCATTCTGTAATTCTTCCTTGCTCAACTCGGATGGGTCTGATACATCCGCAGCAATTGCATCAAGAAGTAACTCAGCCTTTTCTTCATCAGTTTCTGTCAGGTACGTTGCTGAAGTCTCTACATTGTGCTGGAATGGATTTGAATGTGGAGGCCGTTCAGCCTGTGTAGTGAGGAGATGGCCATAATCCCACCATGACATCACTCCATACGCACCCTCTGGATAGTCAAAGTTTGAGTCTTCAGGGATATCATAGTCCCCATAGTAATCAATCTCATCAGCGTTAGATGCGTTACCATAGTTTCCAACTTCTGGCGTATTATCATTCATCCAGTCATAGACAGGCTCTCCTTTTTCAGTGTAGGTTGCTGGGCCAGTTGCCCCACTTCGGTCGATAACGTTGTGGTCGGCTACTGGTGGAAGCAAGGGTACAACGAGTAACATTAGAAGGACAACAATCGTCAATACTTGGTAAGTTTCTATGTCACGAACTGACGAAACTGCCCGATCTAAATTAATGAGCTCGACCGCCTTTCCGACGAGATAAGCATTTAATACAGCTACCCCAAGGGCAGTGTAGTAGTTAAACCGGGTTTGTGTGATACCCATCGAGAGTGTCATTGCAGCCCAGACTCCAATAAAGAGATAAATAGGCTTGTTAGAGTCCCGTCCAAATAAGAAGGCTACGGCCACTAATGCACTGAAAAAGGCAAGCCCGTGTTCTCCGAAAAGGATTGAAGGACTTGGTGGCTGAGCTTCAGCGACAATGCCGATGCTTCCGCCAGGAAGGATGAATAGCGGGAAGACAGTATCAAGATTACCTACCAACGTGTCGTATAAATCAGGAAGAACAAGGTATAGCGACAATAGCCCTCCAATGATTATTCCAGCAATAGCAACAGGATAACCTCTATCTCCGTAATCTGTTGTATTCCACCACCTAGAGAACCAAGCCATGAATAATGATCCACCAGCTACGAGCAATGCGAATATCGGCGGCAAATAGTCCATCGTTGTGCGGCTAAAGCCTGGTTCCTGTATCAACAGTGCAGTTCCAACAGCAACGACAGCCATACTCACTGTTGCAACAAACGCAATGTGATCTGGGGGCTGTCTCCGCATATGATCGAGAAGAATTTGTACAACAACGTAGATACCAAATATACCAATGAGGACAATGCCTGGTGGCCACGTCCAGATATAAATAATCATCGCAAAGCCAGCAATCGCGCTGTATATTGCTGGCCGTTTAAGCTCATCCCAGTCTCTTGCTGGGACTAGTTCCCAGATGGGTTTTTCTTCCATTGCAACACGAATTGCAAACACCAATGCAACAACTGAGACAATCATAAACAGTGCCTCGGCGGCGTGATGCTGGAACTGACCGGCGGTCATCCGATTGAAAAATTGGCCAGGAGCAACTGCAAGGAAGACAATGCCAGCAATGCCACCGATGCGCCCTCCTATCTGCTTTCCAAGATAATACACGGGAATAGCAGTAAGAGCAGCTAGTAGCGGCACGACAATTGCACCGGCAAGTAAAATTTGCTGCGAAGAGGGATCACCTCCGCCGATAATCATCGCTACAGTTGCGATCAAAAAGTCAAATAACGTGCCAAACTGACCGGTAAACGTCCCCTCTGGGAATCTCGTCCATGGATCATGTCCAATAAGCCAAGGATAGTTCTCAACCGTCCACTCCGTTGTCCGCCAGTGGTACCATGAGTCCACAGCCTGAAGCGTAAACCCATCTTCGCCGACAAGGAAGGTCTCATAATTCCGGAACCGCAGCCAGAACATGAAGAGCACGACAGCAAAGATTGTGGGGATATGATACCGCTGTCGTATCGTATCAAAGGTCGACTGATCAATGAGTTGACCTTCTTTCGTTTCAGTACTCATCGTTTTCGAGACAAGGTGATAAAATGAATAAACCTTGTTGTTTCAAGGTCATCTTACATCATCTGCTGATATAAATAAGCAATCTGAATGTTTTGAACTTTGGTGAGAGTAGGTCCAATGTACAAGCAACTATAATGCTATCTTCTGTGGTTATTCACCATATTTATTTGATATTAGTATATTTGATGGGTGCTTACTGAGATTCTAAGATCAGATTTAGACTTTCGATGAAATATTTTATTTGCATGCCCTTTCGGTAAACTTATCGAACTAATCCACAAATAGCAAATATAATGAAGGTCTCCGTTGTCATTTGCGTATATTCAACAGATTTGTATCCGGACTTTTGTGATGCTGTTCGGAGTGTGCTTGGACAAAGTTATCCGGATATAGAGGTGGTTGCTGTTATCGATGGCAATGATAAGCTCTGCACACGCATTAGAGAAAAATGGGGATCACACGAAGACGTAATTATCCACTGCAACGAACAGAATAGAGGGCTATCTGCCAGTCGAAATGTGGGAATCAAGCGTGCTACGGGGGATATTATCGCCTTTCTTGATGATGATGCAGTTGCGGATGAGCGATGGGTAGAGGAGTTAGTAGGAACATATAAGCAAGAAGATGTTGAAGCGGTTGGGGGTAAGATGACGCCAATTTGGCCCAAAACACGTCCTGACTTTCTACCAGAAGAGTTTTTTTGGCTTGTTGGCGTCACACACCGAGGGTTCCCCGATGAAGGACCAGTTAGGAATACATTCGGATCGAACATCTCCTTTCGTAGTGAAGTGTTTGAACAAATTGGTGGCTTTAACGAGGAATTAGGTCGAAAAGGGGACAAACACGTCCAAGGAGAGGAGACAGAACTTGCAGAACGTATGCGTCAAGAAATAGACGGAACTCTCTATTATAATCCAAACGCAGAGGTTGGGCACAAAATATTCACGTACCGAACAGATCCAATTTGGTTGCTAAGTCGTGCCTTCTGGCAGGGGTATTCAAAATATGCGATGTCACGAATTCTCCCTCAGTCAGAAAAGAAGGAAGTATCTTTTCTAGCAGACTTACTTGTGCGTTATCTCCCAGACCGAGTCTATCAGATATTACGAAGTCAAGATACGACCCAAATAAAGCAGGTCGGGTCGCTGTTATTATTGACAACAGCCGTCGGAGTCGGTTATGTATATGCGATGATAAAGTACATTTACTCAGATTTCAGGTAGCCCGAGAGAGGACGGATACTCGGCGGCCCCAGCTAGTCATTATACTAAATATCCAGTCAAGGGTTCGGTCAAGTATTGATCGCTGATAAGGAGTTAAGATGGTTGACTTTATTGGCTCAAATTGGTAATACTTGAGTAAGTCAATTACTGCTCTGTAAGTTGGGGCATGAACGTGGTTAATATGACTGTCTCGGCTATAAATAGGTAAAACACCAGCTGCATACTCAGTTGATATTTCTACGTTGCGAGGTTGATAGCCGGTCAAAAGTGCAAATCGGTTAACCCAACTCCCAAGATTTGGAAAAGATATCCAGAACCACCCGTCATTTAGAAGTCGAGTCGCTTCGGAAAATAGCTGATCAAAATAACGAAGATGCTCAACAACACCAAATGAAAGTATAAGATCTACAGTATTACTCTCCAACGGGATTGTGTCTGATTCGATATTAATATCAAAAACTTCCACACCACGTCCCTGTGCTCGGGTCAGTGCAGTATCATCGATTTCAACACCATACACTTCAGACGCACTGAGATATTCTCCTAGAGCAGACACAAAACCTCCCCGATTACACCCAATATCGAGGATTGTATCAATGCTGTCTGCATGCTGTTGGATGAGATCAAGCTGTGGCTTTAACGAGCCAAGGGACTGGAGTGTTGAATTTTCCTTGAGATCATCTGAAGTCAGATGTTTCTGAAAGGCTGGTGGAAACTCCTCTAAGGATGAAGTGTCCATATTATAGCATTTGCTGTCTCTGCACAGTATATTTATCGGAGTGTATCCGTTGAGTTTGACGGGAGTGCTTTTTGACCATCCAGTCAACTGCCTTGGGGTCAAGCCCCGTGGCATTCGCCTCAACTTTCTGTAAAACAGTCCGACAGACATTTTCCGTTTTCAGGACAGTATTGGCAAACCTACTCTGCGGTTAAGCTCCAGAGCAGTTGTCCTCTACCAGTTATATATACAAAGTGCGGTCAGAGAATCGTTTATATTATTATAGATAGGGCTTCAAGCAATGATGTAAAACCAATGTCTGTCGGATCCTGCTGTGAGGATTATCCTGACGTATGCGTTGTTACTCACCCACTTGGTAGTGCAGGTGAAAATGCAACTCGAACGCTGTTGGAGATCCTTTCCGAGATCACCTCTGTGAAACTCATCACTGGAGACCTACCGCGTGACTCATCGATGCGTCAAGAGTACGAGATTACAGAGATTACTGACGAGAGTCCGAGAGAATCAATTCCGTTCGCTGCGGCTGAGTTCCTACATAATCAATTCCGGATGTGCAATGCAATTAGACAGACAAATGAAGAGATAATACTATTTTTTGGAGCAACATCATACATTCTTCCGATCCTGTTTGCAAAGGCTATCGGCCGGACCGTCGTTCTTGAACCACGAGGAGATGTTCCGTTAACGCTCAAATTACACTGGGAAGAACGTATTCCAACAATGCTTGCTGCAGTGCTTGCGGGAACACTCAGGCTAATAGAACATGCCGGATATCAAGCCGCTGATGGAATCATTACATATACACCGGCAATGGCAAGTGAGCTTGGACTAAATCAATATAAACATAAGCTATACCCGTCCGGTGCCCGGTACGTAGACATCACAAATTTTTCTCCAGAGATATCGTATGAAGACCGAGAGCCAGTTGTTGGGTTTCTTGGTCGCTTAGATGAAGAGAAGGGGATTGATCAATTGATAGAATTGGTTAGAAATCTCCCTGATGAGTTTACGTTTATTTTTGCTGGTGATGGAAGTAAACGAGGTGAAATAGAACAGGCATTAGAAGAAGAGATTGAACGCGGAGCCGTTGAGATGACGGGTTGGATCGATCACGACCAAGTTCCAGAAGTTCTTAACAGGATGAAATTACTTGTGCTTCCATCACAGCCGACAGAAGGGCTTCCAACCGTTATTATTGAGTCTATGGCCTGTGGAACCCCTGTTTACGCGACCCCTGTTTCAGGTGTTCCAGATGTCGTTCAAGACAACAAAACAGGGTATCACATAAAAGATCACACTCCGGAACAAATGGCGAATGTAGTCACAGAAGCGTTACGCTCAAAGACGCAAGAAGAGATGAGCCAGCGATGTAGGAAACATATTGTGAATAATTATTCAACTGATGCTGCTGTTGATCGGTACAAAAAGATATTAGAGGAATTGTCTGTGTGACTTCTCTCCGATAATGAATGTCTATCATCAACTCAAAAAGCTCAGGCGCACAATGCAGCAGGAGAGTTATTTTTATACACTTTTCCGAGTATTAGAAATTGCTACAAGCCAAGCGCCTGTGCTGTCAGGTGTATATTGGAAACTTGCACCAGAATACTACAATCAAAAGTTTGCCGAACGCTTCTCTAAGTATCAGGCACCAATTAGGCCCTGTAAGCGGATTTGGGTTGATCCGGAGATGATATCCAACCATACAAGCCGAGACATAGATGTAGGCGTCGGACGGCGAAAAGAGTTCATTGGGGTTTCTGAAGGGGATTGGGATCAAAATACACGTCTATTTACAGAATCACTTCGGTACAAGTCCATTGCAGCTCGGTTCAAGCATGGAGTCCCTTGGGAAGAAACTGAATTTTTTGATCACTGTATGAGAAAAATTCAAAATAAAGGTGAATATTGGCATGGCTGTACAAGCAAAAGGGAGGTAATGAATCGCTTCGCTTATGTTGAAGACTTATATGAAAACATTAAGGAAAACGGATATAAATCACAGCCAGAGCTTCGGCCGCAGCATTCTGCGACAGATTATGTAGATGAGCTATTAAATGAAATACTGGTTGATATTGGACGTGATGGAGAGTTTCTATTTGTCGATGGTCGACACAGGCTTGCTATTGCGAAGATACTTGGACTTGAAAAGGTTCCAGTTGTGATTGATCATAGACATAAGCGATGGATGGAAAAGCGTGATCAATACTATCTGGATCAACGCTACATACACCCAGACATACCCCGTTAATCTTATCTCAGGTTAAGACCGGGACCACTTACCTTGCTTTTCTCTGTAATCCATCAATTATTGTATGTTCCAGCCAGAAAATCCCAAGTATTGAGTATACCATCGAAGAAGTTTGAAGAAATGGACATCACGGATAAGCAAATCGCTCTGCATGTGCCGACATTAGTTGGAGGGGGCGCAGAACGTGTTATGATTAACCTAGCAAATGAGTATGCTAAGCGGGGGCTAAATGTTGAGATGGTTCTTTACCGAAAAGAGGGTGAGCACCTTTCAGAACTCGTACCCGAAGTGAGATGTATAGGACTAGAAGGAAAAAAAGCACCAGTCTATTCCGCGATGGGTTCACTTGTTCCGTTACGTGGGTATCTTAACGAACGAAACCCTGACATCTTCCTTTCTGGGTTAACACGAGCAAATGCTGTCGCTATTCTCGCTAGGGCAACAACAAATGTAGACACCCGTTTAATCGTAACTGAACATAATCACTTAGCAAGCACAGTTGCTGGAGCAGATCTACGACGGCTTCAGATGCTTCCGATAATCGCCAGAGTGACTTATCCGTTCGCTGATGAAATACTAGCTGTGTCTAACGGCGTTGCGGACAGTCTTGCAAACGTAAGTGGTCTTCCTCGTGAATCAATTCAGACAATATACAACCCGGTCGTCACAGATGAACTTCGCCAAAAGGCACAAGAACCCTGTGATCATCCATGGTTGACCTCGGAAGATGGACCTCCTGTGATCCTCGGTGCAGGAAGTCTAACGCCACAGAAGAACTTCCAGATGCTGATTAAGGCATTTGAGAAGGTTCAACAGTTAACAGAAGCAAAACTGGTTATTATTAGCGAAGGAGAGCTTCGTGACCAATTAGAGAGACAAATAGACAGGTTAGGTTTAGACGACTATGTTGACCTCCCGGGTTTTGTCGATAATCCATACTCATATATGAATGCTGCAGATGTGTTTGCTTTGTCTTCTAAATGGGAGGGACTACCAACGGTTTTAATCGAAGCCATGGCTTGTGGGACGCCTGTTGTTTCAACTAATTGTCCTAGTGGACCATCGGAGATACTACAGGATGGAAAATATGGCCCGTTAGTGTCAGTAGATGATACGGATGGATTCGCCAATGCACTTATCGACACATTACATTCACCACCACAGAAGGAGAAACTACAACAACGAGCGAATGATTTCTCAGTTGAGAAGGTAGCTGATGAATACTTAGATCTATTTTTCAATAGGTGAGTTGAGATCAAACAGAGTTTACTGTCTTTGGTTGCATCATAAAACAGCAATTAGTAGTTTCGTAAGACTATCAACCTATGAAATCATATATATAGATTATGTCGACAGATTCCCGGGTTTCTACTGGAATTCCTGAACTCAATGAAATTCTTTACGGAGGATATGTCCCAAATCGTAGTGTTTTACTTCGGGGCCCCCCGGGAGCAGGGAAGACAATCTTTGGATTGCACTTCCTAGCTGCTGGATCAATTGAGAGCGAATCTGGACTGTATATCAATTTAGGAGAGCCAGCAGAGTATGCTCTGCAAACAGTTGACGCATTTGGGCTGGATTTTAGCTCAGTTGAGTTTCTGGATCTTTCTCCAACTGGAAAAGACTTCCAAGATGACCAAACATACGAGTTATTCAAAGCGGCGGATGTTGAAGGTCCTCCATTAGTTGATGAAATTCGAGATACAGTTGCGGAGATTGATCCGGAGCGCGTTCTTTTGGACCCAATAACTGAGTTTCGGTATCTCACAACTGATGATCGGCAGTTTCGTAAGCAGATTCTTGGTTTTCTTGATTTTCTGGAATCTCAAGAGTCAACAGTGATGCTAACTTCACAGGCCGCTGATACAGTTAATGATGATGACTTACAGTTCCTCGCGGATGCAGTAATCACACTTAAAGACTATCCGGAACGACGAGCAATCGAGGTGTCGAAGTTTCGTGGATCAACGTACAAGCGAGGAGACCATACATTTGACATTACTGATCAAGGGATCGTTGTCTGGCCAAAACTTTTTGCCGGCGATTATGAACGAGACTATGAAGTTGAACGGTTATCATCGGGAGTACCAGAACTGGATCAATTACTTAGTGGGGGAATAGAATCCGGTACGATCACGTACCTAACTGGTCCAACAGGTGTTGGAAAAACAACCACCGGGCTACAGTTTCTGAAAGAGGCAGCAGGTCGGGGAAAGCGATCAGTAATGTTCTCATTTGAAGAGTCAATAAACACAATACTGCGGCGGGCTGAGTCAGTAAACTTGCCCGTAGAACGAATGATGGAGCAAGAAACACTCCATATCGAAGAGATTACCCCCGGATCCATGACGGTCGATGAATTCTCTCAGCAGGTACGAGAAGAGGTCGAAAATAATAATACTGAGGTTGTCATGATCGATGGGACTAGTGGATACAAGCAAGGACTTCGAGGCTTCGGGGATAATCCAATGGACGAATTGCTTCAAGTTGGCCGGTTTCTGAGAAACACAGGCACAATTGGAATCATTATCAATGAAGTACATCAAATAACGGGGAGCTTCCAAGCAACTGAAGAAGGAATGAGCTTCCAAGCAACTGAAGAGGGGATTAGCAATCTAGCTGATAACATTGTTTTCTTACGACATGTTGAACATCAAGGCCAACTCCGAAAGGTGATAGGAGTATTGAAGAAAAGAACAAGTGATTACGAGAAGTGGCTTCGAGAGCTGGAGATTACTGAGTATGGAATCCGTGTCGGTGAACCACTGCCAGAGCTTCGGGGGATATTAACTGGAACACCGGACTGGGACCAAGGCACGAAGGAGAATCCTGGAACAAAATAAAACATGAATATAGACAATGAGTCGGCAGATATTCTCATTCTTATTAAAGACACTGGGAACTATCAAGTGCTGAAAGAGTGGTTACGTGAAAAAGATCGATTTAATATAGTGTTACCATCAGAAGACATTGCGTCGAAAGAATTTGACCTCTGTGTCCTTGATCGACAAGGACTTATAGAGAACGAAGAGTTGCTTCGCGATCGGAAATATGATCGGGGGTATATACCATATCTTCTAGTCCTACCCGAATCTATTGCTAGTAAAACAGTAGAATACTTGCCGAATGACATAGATAAGATTGTTGACGATATTCTTCAGACGCCATTGCGACCGATGGCACTTTCGAAGCGGATTAACATGGCACTACAAGTCAGTAAACAAGCAGGTCATCTTAGTGAAACAAACAAGCGACTTCGGATTATCAATCGCATTACACGGCACGATATTCGGAATGACATGGCAGTAATTCAAGGTTGGGCTAAGGAGCTCAGACCGCATTTGAATGAGAAGGGGATTCCAATGCTTGAGAATGTTATTGCCGGTAGTGAGCACGTAGTTGGCCTTACAGAGTCGCTTCGAGATGTGATTCAGACATTTGACCGGGACAACAGAAACTATGTTTCAATTGACCTCCACGAGCAGCTGGGTGAAGTTATTAACCGTCGCCGTGAAGTTCATAGCCATGCACAAATAGAATACAATCCTGGGTCAGTACATCCAACAATCCGAGCAGATGAGTTACTTACCTCAGTATTTCGGAATCTAATCGACAATGCCGTCGAACACAATCCAAAGGACACGCCTTGCGTTTGGATACAAACTGATGTCAAAAAAGCTCGGGCAAGTGTTACGGTTGCAGATGATGGACCAGGGATTCCCCCTGAGCATCGAGAGGCTGTCCGAGGTCGAGCTGAAGGAGGGTTAGATCACCCGGCGGCAGGTCTTGGTCTGTATCTAGTTGATACTCTTGTTACAGACTATGGAGGTACAATGCAGATAGCAAACAGGGAGGAGGGAGGAACAAGCGTATGTGTTACACTTCCAGTCATCGAGCCAGAAAGAGACAAAACAACCAAGCAGTCGGAGGTCCCTACACATCAACATAGAAGGACCCAACGAAGTGATGCGGATTCAGATGACGGAGGGCCCGAACAATGACAAAAAATCGTTCTCAAAGACTGACTTTCGGAGAGACAGAAGAAATCGGGACGTCTGATAACCCCGCCAAGATATATCCACTACTCGCTGATGAGGGTAATAAGCGATTGCTTATCAATTGGATTGAAGGACACACTGAATACTCAGTCATTTCTCCAGATGTCGAACTTTCGAAAGCTGATTTTGACCTCTGTATACTTGATGTAGAGGCATTTCAGGCATATGCTGACGAGCTTGAGAGACAAAAGAAAAGATGTGAACCAATCCAATTACCGTACTTACTTTTGCTTTCAGAGAAGGATAGGACGTTACTAGAAAACGACCGTCGCAACCTTATTGATAACGTTGTCTGGCGAAATGTAGATGAAATTATCGAGCTCCCCCTTGGACAGACTGAGTTGTATTGGCGGGTCGAATCACTGCTTCGAATTCGAGCTCAGTCAATTGAACTTGCGGATAGAGAGGGTCGATATCGATCTATCGTGCAAGATGTGCTCAACAGTGTAGATATTGGACTGGTTTTGTTTGATTCAGAAGATCGGGTTGCGTGGGGCAACGACGCCGCCGGGTCAATATTCAAATTTGAGACAGAGGAAATTCTTGAGCTATCGGCAGATGCATTATTTGACGAATATATACAACCTGTTGTCTCAGGACCAAAGCAATTTGAGGATCAGTACGTAACTACATTTGCACTCGATGAATCAGTTGGCGTTCCAGATTTCCAAATAAAAGACAAAGCTGATCGATGGTTTACTGGACGTAGTGATCCGATTACTGTCGGGACATTAGCCGGAGGACGTATACACCAATACTGGGAAGTGACTCGACAGAAGGAAAGCAAGCAACAGTTATCGATTGTTGACCGTGTGCTGAGACATAACCTTAGGAATGAACTTACCGTCATTCGGGGACGTGCTGAAGAGATTCAAACAGCCGTATCTGGTAACCCCAGCACACAGGCACAGCAAATTATTGAGGACTGTAACTCATTACTTGATACAGCCGAAAAATCGAGAAATATCACAAATCTTCTCTCTGTGGATAGTACTCCGGTTCAAATCTCGGTTGGGCCGATAATATCAGATGCCGTGGATAAAATAGGAGAGCGGTACCCAAATGCTGAAATCAATACTAAACTAAATTCTCCAGGAGTTGTGCATGCTCTTCCAGAGCTACAAGATGCAATTGAAGAACTCCTTGTGAATGCGATTGTGCACGCTGGAGAAGACACACCTAAAGTGAGTGTTACTGTAGAAAAGAACAAAAACACTACAGAAATTACAGTCGAAGATAATGGCCCTGGACTGCCTGCGATGGATCAAACAGTCCTACAAAGTGGCGAAGAAGTCGACGACCTGTATCACGGTAGTGGACTTGGAATGTGGCTTGTCCACCTAATCGTTCGTCGTTCACGGGGAACAGTGACTGTAACGACAGCTGATGAATCTGGAACAACAATTACGATTAGTCTTCCACGAGACCCAGATACAGACGCCAGATTCTAATTGTAAGTAGATTACTTACTCCGATGACCGGTGTTAGTTGCAGATATATTCTCTTTTCCAGACTGGATATGGACTACCGTAGCTATAATGCCAATAAGGATAGCAATGATAAGAAGAACAGCAATTAGTCGAGTGACACTTTCTGTTTCAGTTACTGAGACACCAGATGGTTCATAAATGTAGATTCGGTCTACTGATTGACCATTAACGGCGAGGTCATATGGACCAGCATGCTCGAACCGATGGGTCAACTCAACGGTTTTAGATTGCTGTGCATCCACCAAGGCAGCTTTTGCTGTAACTGGGTTGTTATTGGCTGTCAACTCAAGTAAGATTCCTCCCTGTGCACCACCTGAATTCCTTAGTGTTATTGATACGATAACTTCGTCATTTGTCTCATGGTTAATCTCATTGACAGAGACTTGATCTATGCTGATGTTAGCTGGCTCAAGATTACTGCTTGTAGTCACCGTTTGGGTGACTGATTCGTTTACGGTGTTCACGCTGTAATCATACTGACCATCATCCAAATCAGATGGAATAAGGTATGAGAGTGGAAGGATCGTCTGTTCACCTGGGTCAAGCGTCACTCTTCTATCAGCTATAGGAGAGGGATTATCGCCAAATATGAACTCCACAGAATCAGTGTATGTTGAACCACCCTGATTTTCGATTGTTGGATAAACAGTATATGTATGGCCCTGACCAACTTCATCAGGAGCAACAAGGTCGGTTATTGCCATATACGGGACACCTTCACCAAATGCGCCAACAGTTCCACTTTCTGAGATTGTTCCAGAGATAGTCTGCTCTACCTCATCAACAGACGACTCTGAGATAGGCGTCCAAGAATCAGTGGAAGGATCAAATCTGTAAAACTGGACGGTAGCATTTTTTGCTCCCAGGACATCTTCACGGTCATATCCAACGGTAATACTCATCTGTCCAGAAGAGGACTGTTGTTCAGTTTCGTAAAAGATATCTAGCGACCCATATTCTGGAAATGGGGCTGGTTCTGTAGAGGATGATAACTTCATCTGACTCCCGGTTAAGATTAACGACCGATCTACGTATTCGGTCTGAACTTGGTTATCTCCCTTTGTGACATCCTCAAAAAGAATTCCACCGCGACTGATAGTACTGTCTTGCATATTGAGTCCAGTTGTCCCATCAGCAATTGTAAGTGATGTTGCATCCGCTGCAATTTCTAACCGGTCAAGATCTACATTGGTACTTTCAGTGATCTTTACACCGTTCTGTACATCGGTTAGATTGCTCTCTTCGATGATTAAATTCATACTCTCATCGGCTAATATTCCAGTCTCAGCTGCTGTGATGTTCACAGTTGCAAATTCTTCAACAGTGGTCCCAGAAATCTCGATGCCTGTTTTTAATTGCTCATTGCTGCTAATTGTGATGTCCTCTACCGTACCAACTTCACTATTAATCTCAATACCAGTTTCTTCTACCGTAGCTTCGATATCTGTGATATGATTAACAGAACGGTCAACAGTGATAGCTTTGTTAACCGACTGGTAGCGTGTACCTGTGATAGCATGGCCATCATCCATGACAGTTCCAGTGTGAGGCCCTTCGATATGCGAGTTCTGTACTGTGACGCCCAGTTCACTGGCCTTGATTCCGATATCAGGGGATCCTTCAAGAGAGATTGAAGAAATCGTTGTATTCAGTCCCTCAGCAAGGATACCTACTGTCTCTCTGTTATCGGGTATCCCTGAAATGCTAATGTTAGCTTGTCCACCATCACCTCGGAAGGTAATTGATTTATCGATTTCAAGAGCGGTTGTGCCAGTTATTGTCTCCTCAAACGTTGTATCAGAGTCCAGAGCGATTGTTGTATCACGCGCAGTGAAATCAATTACATCCTGTAAGCTGTCCGGCTCATAGTCGTTAGGGATGTGAAGTGTCTCTGGTTGGACAGTCGTCTCAGGCGATTCAAGTGTCGTCTCGGAATTATCTCCGGTAAATGTATGTATTAGTTGAACACCCGATATAAGATTCTCGTCTGTATCGATTGTTATCCTCAATTCTTCTTCTTCATGCTGACCGACATCAACATCTGTCGACTCATTGAATGAAATCTCTTCTCCATTAAGATGTGGGGTAAGAGAAGATTCATTTATTGGTTCACCCGCAATCGTTTTACCCTGTACGTCTAGTGTATATGAATCAATATTTGTTGCACGTAGAGTTAATTCAATCTGGTTACCTGGATCAATGCGAAAAGCGGGGTTGTCAACGATTTCGGCATCAGCCGCTGATTCATCGAGATTAAAGTTAATTTCCTGTGTCTCCCCAGGTCCAATAGAAATCTCTGAGGATTTCGACTGCCATCCAAATGAATCCGCTGTAATCGTTTGTTCCCCGTCTGGGACAGAAAGCGTGTATGAACCATCTTCACCAGTCCGTGTTGAGCCACCAATACTAGATTGCACTGTAGCATCAGTTGCAGGCTCTCCATCAATCGTCACGGTGCCAGTAATCGATGCATCAGCAAGCAGTTCATTTGTGGTTTCAAGGCTGTCTATAATTCCTTGTCCGTACAGAGTATCTTCAGCATTAGGACCGCCTGGATGAACAGCTGTTTCGACTATGGCATCTTGTATCAAGTGATTGTCAACATTCCCATCTGCTGCGCTGATAGCTAAAGCAGCAGCGCCAGCAGTATGCGGCGAAGCCATGCTTGTCCCTGATTTTGAAGTCAATGCATCTGTCGTACCAGCTTCAGCGCTTTGCACGAATACTCCTGGAGCAGCGACATCCGGAGTAGTATATTCGGTCGGCCAATCGTCGCGAGCAGCTTCTCCCCACGCACTCTCGGTTGTAACAATTTCTCCGCTAGAGAAGAATGGCACAGCGCCCCATGATGTAACAGCTCCAGTTGAAACTACTTGAGGTATATTTCCAGGAGAACTGGATACACCTTGACCAGCATTTCCGATTGCCGCAGATACGATTTGTCCGGCGTCACGGGCATTTTCTACCGGTTCGATGAATCCCTCTTCATACCCAGTCACTCCGAGACTAAGTTGAATAATGTCAATTTCATCATCCCGTTCAATAGCCCACTCCATCCCGGCCAAAACCTGAGCAAAAGATCCTCTTCCCTCTTCATCCAGTACTCGAACGCCGTATAGGTCAGCGTCTGGAGCGGCTCCAATTGCTGTTCTATCAACTGGATCCCCCGTCACCGTACCAGCAACATGTGTACCATGTCCATCTGGATCAGTCGGGGCTGATTGTACAGAGTCACCGGTCCGATCAAATTCAGCCCACCCCTCAACATCAATTGATTCATGATCGTCATCGACACCAGTATCAAGCACAGCTACGCCGGCATCTTCGCCAGTGGTATTGTATGCTGTCCACGTCTGTGGAGCTCGAATCATGTCGAGTCCATATGTAACAAAGTCAACATCCTGTTGCGATCCCATGGCGGCGCGTGATATATTTGTATTAGAGGCTGGAATTCGACTGTTTTGATGATCAGACTGGTTTATATCAGCAGAATAGTAGTCAGGCTGAGCTGTTGAGCTTGTGACATTGAAGTTAGGATGTGTGTGATCGACACCTGAGATATTTTCGAAGTCTTCCTTGGAGGCATATTCTGGATCATACTCAACTAATACTGCATTTGCGATCCAGAACGTCCGTGTAACGTCAAGATATGGTGTTCGATTAGCTTCCTCAACGAGGTCCGACTGAGTATTAGTGGCCTGTGATTTCAGATCAGAGGTCGATGTGACTGTGTCTTCGTCAGAAGAGAATCGGATGACTAATGACTCATTCTTGTCGACATGCTCTTCCGATACGTTATCCGAAGGGAAGTGTGGAGTACCTGTATGATTCTCACTGATTCCACCGGCAGGAGTTACAAATCCGATTCCTATCGTTATAAGACAAAAGAACAGTAGTGCAAGCAGTGTTCCCCGAGAGATACGCATTATATGGTGCATACATGGGCGAAAAGATAAGTATTGTATGCTGTGTTAACTGAGACCAAGCAGCGTCATGAATTCAGCCATCTCATCATTTGTTAGAGCGAAATACATACCCGCTGCCTGCAAAGCATTGAATATGCCATGTATGACAATTGGGACAACGATGTTTTTTGTAATTTCGTATGTAATTCCCAAGATCGCTCCCAACACCACGTATACCCCCATCATAAAGACAAACCCAGAGGTTGAAGAAGCGATAAGGGCACCAGCATGAGCAACTGCAAAGATAATGCTTGCAAAGAGGATTCCATAGCCCAATGAAAGTCGATCAACAAGTCGCCGTTGGATAATCCCTCTGAATAATAGTTCTTCTGCAGGACCGATGATGAACAACGTAATTGGGATAAACAACAGAAGGATCTCTGGGTTCCCAGTTGCAGTTTGCTGTATACCATGTTCGGCCGCATCAACCCCAATCACCAACTCAACTGCTGAGACAAATATTAAAGCGACAAATAACGATACAAGGCCGATGACAATCCAGGCAATATGCCGGAGGGAAGGGATTTCAATCTGAATCAGGCTTTCTTTTGTGTACCATAAGTAAGCCAATGCAACTCCACCAAATCCAATCACTTGTAAGCCAATTATCTCAGCAGCAAATAGTGCGATCACATTTTCAAAGATATTGACACCGTACAAATACATCCCTCCTGCCATTAGAAGCACACCAATAATTCCAACAAGAAAGCCAAGTGCTGCGATACCAGCACCGGCAAGGAACTCACGTATGATCTTTTTAGTTGAGAGGGATTCTACGCTTTGCCGTTGTTCCATACACAGTAGAATATGTGCCTGTGACGCGTATATATTCCGATTATTGAGTACCAAATGGTGTGTTCAGCTGTGTGATTATAACCAACTTTCAGATTTCTGTGACGGACGATTGTGTAAGACATTGGAGTCAGCAGTATCCTTTCGTGATACCACACCAACGCGGTTTAGCGTCTTTTTTGCCAGTGTTTCAAACTCATTTTTTGCTGGACTCGTTTTGTTGGTTACCACTCCGCTAAGTGTGTTGGAATTAAGTGTTGGGTCTACCGGAACGTTACCAAGTACTGGAGTGTCATATGCATCAGCTAAGCGATCTCCTCCACCGGATCCAAATACTTCGTGCTGATCTCCACAGCTCGGACACTCAAAACTAGACATATTCTCAATAATGCCAATGACTGGGACATTATGTTCTCCGAACAGATCCAATCCCTTGATCGCATCATCTGTTGCCATTGATTGTGGTGTCGTGACACCAATAACGCCGGTGACTAGAACTGTCTGAAGCAGTGTTATCTTAACGTCTCCTGTTCCGGGAGGTAAATCAACAATTAGATAGTCAAGGTCTCCCCATCTTACGTCGGTCAAAAGTTCCTGAATAGCACTATTAATCATTGGTCCGCGTAGTGCGGCAGCATCAGCTTCAGGAATAACAAGTCCTGGACTCATTACCGACAGGCCGTGTGTTTCTACTGGTATCGGATATCCATCATCTGTCAGCGTAGGAGCTGACTGAATATCGAGCAACTGTGGGATGTTCGGTCCGTATACATCAGCGTCAAGTAATCCGACATCTGCCCCTCGGTCCGCAATTGTATGAGCAAGATTAGCAGCAATTGTTGATTTGCCGACCCTACCCTTACCAGAAGTAACCGCAATAATATTTCGAACACCACTAAGTATATCCACAGATTGGTTCATTGGCGACTGAAGTTCTGGGTCGAGGCCAACATTTTCAATGACAGATCAAATTTTGCTTGCCATCGCCATTTCATCGGGAGAGTAAGGAGCATTAAATCCAAGAGTGATACGTGCAGTATTGCTCTCAACGGTAAGATCCTCAACTAATCCGAGAGAAACAATATCAGCATTTAATTGCGGGTCATTTATATCGCGGAGCTGTTCTGTGAGATATTCAGGACCGAGGTCATGCATAGATTGGTACCAAGTACGTATAATAATAAGACTCAGTACCTCACGAAGTTCGGTACTGATACCGCACCGTAACCGCAGATGAACGCTGCTGCTGGCGTCTCTGAGAGGTGAGCATCCCTCCAAGCAGACAACAACTGGTGAATGGTGTCGAGTCGGCGGCTGTTCGCCGACGACGACAGCGTTGCCACTGCGAAGTCAGGCGTTCCCGGTCGATAACTACCGGGTGAACCGGTCGTCAGGTGGCTTGTTCGCTGGAACTTCGCGCCTCACTGAAAGTGCATTCCATGCTGCACGAGTCACCATTCGAATGAATTCTTCGAACGGCCACCACCAGAGGCGACGCCCGCCTCGGCGGGGCGTCGCTACATACTCCCAGTGCAGATACCGCCACACGTTCTACATGAGCAAACTGATCACCACGAACAGGAGCCGTCTCGTCGCATCTTGTGTTGTCGTCGAAATGAGCGATGATTCTGACAAGCGGTAGGTAGCTTCTATGCCGAAGCGCTTGCTGTAGTGGCGTCTTGCCTGCCGTGGTGTATCGATAAACGGCGCGTCGACGGCGTAGCCGTGACGCGCCACGCCGTGTTCGTCGTAGCGTCCTTGGCAGTAGGTACAGTCGATCATGACGGGAAACTCAACAGTCCACCCGTGGTCGCCGTACTCCGTCGTGAGATCATGCTCGATCTCACGACTCCATCCTTCCGAGAGCTCTTGTTGGATCTTGGTGCCCCACTCAATGATTGGCATCACGTAGGCGTGGTTGTGTGCCTGCATCAGCGTGAGACATTTCCCATCGTAGAGTTCGCTGTCGACGTAGACAGCTTTCACCTCGAAGTCAAAGTCGTCGACAAGTCCGAGGAACTCGGCGAGGATGTCGCTGG
>OBKM01000524.1_pt1 | contig 18681 bp, 18 predicted proteins | sample 1519691 | NCBI WGS metagenome assembly OBKM01 (sample SAMEA37050418, study PRJEB22526) | metagenome | biome: saline pan; feature: lake; material: water | place: Egypt | collected 2015 | depth 0.5 m | reverse complement strand
TCGGGCGTCCGTCCACAGTAGGTTGCGCTGTTCTCGGGCGTCCGTCCACAGTAGGTTGCGCTGTTCTCGGGCGTCCGTCCACAGTAGGATGAGTGCCGAACCGGGGTGTTTTTCCACCGCAGTATTGCCCCGTACCGTAGGAAACCCACTACAGGGCGAAACTTCTTGATACAGGGGAGCGAATACCACGATATGGACTGCCGAGTTGTCGTCGAAGCCGCGGTCCCCGTCTACGACGTCGAAACGGCCGACGAGGCGGTTCGTATCGCGATCTCGAAGACCGGAGAGATGCTGAACCCGGACCTCAACTACGTCGAGATCGACATGGGCGATCGGACGTGTCCCGACTGTGGGGCGCCCCAGGATCCAGCATTTATTGCCGCCGACGAGGGGCTGGTTGCGCTCGAACTCGAGATGACCGTTTTCAACGTCGAACACGACGAGCACGCGTCGCGGATCGCCCGCAAGGAGATCGGACAGCGTCTCGACAACATTCCGCTCGAGGTCCTCGAAATCGTCGAGGTCGAGGACGATAGCAACGATACGGACGCGGTCAACGATGACGAACCGGACGCCGAAGACGGCCCCGACGATACGGATTCGGAGCCCCCGGAGCGGATGACTGACGACGACGGCGACGTGCTCCCGGAGTTCGAGGAGTTACTCGACGGGTGAGACGTCTTCCGGCGCGACGGGGATACGACGGTAGGGACCGGTCAACGCGTGATTTTTCGTGGCAGTCCGTCCCCGGAACCGCGGCTACCGATCGGTTTCGCTCCGAAGCGACGGCTAGTCGATTGAGTCGGGTCGACAGAACGGACTCGCGGACGCCTCAGTCGGCGGTCGCGGAGACGGCCGGCTCCGTCTCGCGCTCCATTTCCTCTGTGATCCCGTCTGCGAGGGCGAAAACGGCCGCCTTGTGATCGGTCTTCGATTTGTGGATCGATGTCGGTCGAACGCCCAGTTCGGTGTACTCGGTGTGTTCTACGTCACACTCGGCCATCTGCTCGTAGTGGTTACATACCTCTGCAAGCAGGCCGTGGAGATGAATGAGCTCCTGCTTCTTCATGGTCGTATTCGGGTAACGACTCAGTACATATAGTAGTATCCTGACACAAGTTAACACGCTCCTATACCCGGGGCACGCGGTGTATCCGGCGGTATCGTGCGTGCCACCGTCGTTGGTGCGGTATCGATCCCCCGCGATTTTGGGTGACCTTTTTTTCCTCAAACGCGCAACGTCACGTATGGAGTACCAGGAAGGACTCGACCGCGCGCTCGAAACGACGCCCGACATCGAGGAGGCGACCGATCGTCTCTCGATTCCCGACCCGGAGTTGCGGACGGAGGGGTCGGTGACGGTCTATGAGAACTTCCCGTCGACGGCCGACACGCTCGATCGAAACGCCGGTCACGTGATGCAACACCTCCAAAACGAGCTCGGAACGAGCGCCCACATCGACGACCGCGGGCGGCTCAGGCTGACCGGGGAGTTCCGCACCGAACGTGTCGACGACGCGATGACAGCGTACGTCGACGGCTACGTCCGCTGTCCGGAATGTGGGCTTCCCGACACGCGGATCGAGACCGAACGCGGCGCGGAAATACTTCGCTGTACCGCTTGTGGGGCTCGCTCCCCGACGGGTAACTGACCTGGTGGACGAAACCGAATGCCCCCGACCCGGCGGGAAGCCGCACTTCGCCCCGTCGAAGGGCTCGATCAGCCCGGGGCGTGTGTCCGTTTGTCCGTCAGCATGCGATCCCTCCCGATCCACCTGAGAGTTCTCCCTGCCGCCCCGAGATCGCTACCGGCCCAGTTCCTCGTGTGCGCTCGCGAGATGGTTCGACGCCAACGCCCCGAGTAACGAGAGCTCTCCGGCCAGCGCCGCGGTCGCGATGACTTCCGCGAGCGCGTCGGCGTTCGAACCGGCCGGGTCGCCGCCGCCGCGGACCCCGACGACATCGAGCGCTTCCCGTTGGGTCGGCAGCTTCGTCCCGCCGCCGACGGTCCCGACCTCCAGGGAGGCGATCGTGAGGCTCGCATAGAGGCCCCCATCGCGGACCTCGGCGGTCGTGATGGCGTTGGAACCCTCGACGACCTGGGCGATGTCCTGTCCCGTCGCCAGAAACGCCGCCGCGACCGTGTTGGCGACGTGGGCGTTGAATCCGAGCGCGCCGGCTTTCGCGGATCCGACCAGGTTCTTTCTGGTGTTCGCTTCGGCGATCGCCTCGGCTGTCGTCCCGAAGTAACTCTCGACGACGTCCTGTGGGACCGAAACGTCCGCGGCAACGGTTCGGCCGCGCCCCTGAACGCTGTTTATCGCGGCCGGCTTCTTATCGCTACAGAGGTTTCCCGAGAGCGCAACGAGTTCGGCAGGGGTCTCCGCTTCGACGACCTCACATGCCGCCTCGGTCGCGATCGTCGCCATGTTCATTCCCATGGCGTCTTTCGTGTCGTAGCCGAACCGGAGGAAGACGTTGTCACCGACGACGTAGGGGGTAACGTCCCGGAGCTCCCCGTGGTTCGTCGTCGATTCGGCGGCAGCGGCGAGTTTGTCCACGTTGTCTCGGACCCACGCCGCGGTTTCGCTCGCTTCAGCGACGTTTCCGACGCGAAACACCGGCGCACGCGTCATCGCGTTTTGCAACACTCTGGCTGTCGCCCCTTCGGCCGCCCGGATCGCCGCACATCCGCGGTTGACCGACGCGACGAGCGCGCCCTCGGTGGTCGCAAGCGGCAGGTGTCTCTCCCCCGAAACCGCTCCACCATCGATGTCTATCGGGCCGACGACGCCCATCGGAACCTGTGCCGCCCCCAGCATGTTCTCGATGTTCGGTTCTGCCTCGGCGGCGTCGAAGGCGTAGTCGCCGACCGTGTCGAGATCCGTCTCCGAGGACGCTGCCAGCAGCCGTCGCCGGGCGGCAGCGGCGTCGTCGGCATCGGCGTGCTGTTCGAGTTCGTGCAACCGGAGGTCGCCGTCCCGGACGGCGGCGACGAGCGCGTCGGTATCCATACCGGCGGGTCGGCGGCCGACGACTAAGGGCTTCCGTCCGGGGCGCCGGAGGACCACACGCACAGCCGAACGCGCTACTCGTTTCGGGGGTTCGAGGGGTGGTATTCGGTGTCGTAGACCCCCGGCCGGTCGTCGACCCGATCGGGGTTGATCCGACCGCCCAAAAGCATGAAATCGAGGACGGTCAGGTACAACATCGCCTCGACGACCGGAACGCCACGCGGCGGCAACACGGGGTCGTGACGGCCGATGACCTGCGCGTCCTCGACAATTTCGCCGGTTTCCCAGTCGGCGGTGCGTTGTTCTTTCGGGATCGACGTCGGTGCGTGCCACGTCGCTTCCCCCCAGATCGGCTGGCCGGTCGTGATACCGCCCTGGAGACCGCCGTGATCGTTGCCGGTCGGAACCGGGTCCCCCTCCTCGCTGACCGTCTCGGGCCGGTCACCGTCGTCGAACGTCCACCCGTCGTTTCGCTCCGACCCCGGAACAGTCCGGGCCTCAGCACCGAGGCCGAACTCGACGTGGGTCGTCGCGGGGATCGAAAACATCGCCTGGCCGAGCCGCGAGGGGAACGAATCGAACCGCGGCGCGCCGAGCCCACGGGGTACCCCCCGGATCTCGAAGGCGATCGAACCGCCGATCGAGTCGCCGGCCGTCTGGTACTCGTCTATCAACTCCCGCATCCGCTCGGCCGTCTCGGGATGTCCACACCGGACCTCGTTGTGTTCGGTGTGCTCGAGCATCTCCTCGAAGGACACCTCGGGCGCTTCTATGTCACCGATCTGGTTGACGTGCGCCTTGATCTCGACGTCGTGGGCGGACTGTTCGAGCACCTGCTTTGCGACCGCACCGGCGGCGACCCAGTTCACCGTCTCGCGGGCCGACGAGCGCCCGCCCCCGCCCCAGTTTCTGGTTCCGAACTTCGCCGAATACGTGAAATCGCCGTGGCTCGGTCGCGGGGCGGTGATGAAGGGTTCGTACTTGCCGGAGCGGGCGTCCTTGTTCTGGATGACCATCCCGATCGGCGTGCCGGTGGTGTAGCCGTCTTGGACCCCGGAGTTGAGACGAACCTCGTCGGGCTCGCCGCGGCTCGTCGAGATCTTCGATTGCCCCGGCTTCCGGCGGTCGAGTTCGTGTTGAATCTCCTCCTCGTCGAGTTCGACGCCCGCCGGACAGCCGGAGACGGTGACGCCCATCGCGTCCCCGTGGCTCTCGCCGTAGGTGGTGACTTGAAAAAGACGGCCGAATCGGTTTCCGTTCATTACCGATACCTACGGACGGGAATGGTTTAGGTTTTCTACTTGGCGAGTGGAACGTGTCGTCGGGCTCCGGTGACCCGCGCTTTGACCACCCATCGCCGTCATCTCCCGGCCGCCGTCGCGATAAGGCCGTCCACGAGTATGACGACGGCGGCGGCAGCCGTTCCGGGATCGGCATCATGGCTACTGTTCTAACGGTCGAACCGATCGCGGCGTCCGTCCCGGCGTTCATGCCGGAACCGCCCCGTCGTCGCTCAAACGGGGGGCGTCAGCGGATCGACGCCGTTATACGGATCGAAGCGATACGGTTGGAAGGTTTGTGTATGCCTCACCAAACGGGACTCTCCTACGACGACGTGCTTGCGGTACCGCAGCGCTCGTCGGTCGACAGCCGCGACGACGTCGACCTGACGACACGGTTGGCCGACGGCCTCGAGCTGTCGGTGCCCATCACGACCGCGGCGATGGACACCGTCACCGAGACTGAGATGGCCCGCGCGGTCGCCGACGCCGGCGGGTTGGGTGTCGTCCACAGGTTTCTCCCGATCGACGAACAGGCGCGGATGATCCGTTCGGTCGCCGACGACGGTCTCGACGCCGCGGGAGCGGTCGGGATCGCCGAATCCTATCTCGATCGCGCGGACGCGCTCGTCGACGCCGGGGCGGGTCTGCTCGTCCTCGATGTCGCACACGGTCACATGGATCGTGCCATCGAAGCGACCGCGGATCTGGCCGATGCGTTCCCCGAGACGCCGATCTGTGCGGGCAACGTCGCGACCGAGGCGGGCGTCTCGGATCTCGCCGCGGCGGGAGCCGACTGCGTGAAGGTCGGGATCGGTCCCGGCTCACACTGTACGACCCGCGAGGTCACTGGGTTCGGTGTCCCACAGTTCACCGCCGTCGATCGATGTGCCGACGCCGCCCGGGAGGCCGGTGTCACGGCGATCGCCGACGGCGGGATTCGGGGCTCCGGCGATGCGGTCAAGGCCCTCTTGGCCGGCGCGGACGCCGTGATGATGGGCGGGTTCTTTGCGGGCTGTGAGGAGTCGCCCGGCGAGATCGTCGAGATCGACGGCCAACGGTACAAACGGTCCCGCGGGATGTCGACCGCCGCGGCCGCCGAGGACCGCGAGGACAAAGACGGCGCCGTCGAAGCCGACGAGGGCGTGGAGGCGGTCACGGAGTACACCGGCCCAGTCGAACCGCGGCTCACGGAGTTCGCCGCGGGGATCAGATCCGGTCTCTCCTACGCGGGCGCACACGACCTCCAGGCCGCCCGCGAGAACGCGGAGTTCATGTCGGTCCACGGGACGACGAAACACCGAAACGGTGCACACGGCTTCGCGCGGACGAGATAACCGCTCGCTTTCGGAACGATCGATCTGTCCTGACCGCACTCAGGGGGAACGATCCGCCAGCTCGACGCCGAGCGATCCGAGCGCCTCAAAGAAGTCCGGGAACGACACGTCGACGTCGTCAGCCCCTTCGATCGTCGTCTCCCCGTCCGCGACGAGCGCGGCGACCGAAAGCGCCATGATGATCCGGTGGTCGTCGTGGCCGCGAACCGTCGCCCCCTCCAGCGTCCCTCCGTGAACGACGAGTTCGTCCTCGTATTCGTCGGTCTCGATCCCCATCCGAGCCAGTTCGGTCGCCATCGCCGCGACACGGTCGGTCTCCTTCAGCCGGACGTGCGCACAGTTGGCGATACGGGTCTCCCCTTCGGCGACGGCACCGAGAACGGCGATCGTCGGCAGGAGATCCGGGGTGTCGGCGACGCCGACTTCGATCCCGTCGAGAGCCGACCGCGAGACGGTGATCTCGCCCTCGCTTCGGTCCCACTCGATTTCGGCCCCCATCGATCCGAGGATGTCGACGATCGCGGCATCGCCCTGCGCGCTCGGGTACGCCCCCGCCACGGTGAGGTCGTCCTCGGCGGCGACAGCGCCCGCCGCGAGGAGATACGACATCGACGAGAAATCTCCCGGGACGTCGTAGTATCCGTCCGTTGGCGCGTACGTCTGTCCGCCCGCGACCTCGAACCCGTCGGCTCCGGCGGCCCTGATATCGGAGTCGTCGCCGCCGATGACCGTCGCCTCGACGCCGAACGCCTCCAGCGTTTCGAGCGTGATATCCACGTACGGTGCGGATTTGAGCGCCGTCGTGAGCTCGATGTCGATACCCGCATCGGTCACCGCGCCGGCCATCAGTAACCCGGTGATATACTGCGAGGACACGTCGCCGCGGATCGAGACGGTCCCGCCCGAGAGCCCGCCGCCGACGACGAGCGGTGCCTGGCCGTTCGACCGCGTCGAATCGGCCCGGACGCCGAGCTCCTCGAGTGCCGCGAGCAGCGGCCTCTGCGGCCGCGATCGAAGCGACGAGTCGCCCGTCAGCACCGCCAGCCCCTCCACCAGCCCGCCCGTCGCCGTCGTCAGCCGCATCGTCGTTCCGCTGTTCGCACAGTCGATCACGTCCGCCGGTGTCTCCGGAGTCCCATCGAATCCGTCGATTTCCCAGCCGTCGTCGACGCGCTCGGTCTCGCCGCCGTAGGCTTCGACCGCCCGCGCTGTCGCGGCCGTGTCGGCGCTGAAAAGCGGGTTTCGGACGGTTGCTCCCGACCCGTATCCGGCCGCCAGAACGGCCCGGTGTGTGTAGCTCTTCGAGGGGGGCGCGCGTGCGGTGCCGCGAACGCGTGACGGCGAGATACGAACGTCCATATCCCTCGGGTCGCGGGGCGGCGGCAAATGCCTGCCGACTCCTCCGGAGCGGAACGTCTCGATGAGCCCCACCGCGATCGCCCGGCCGCCACGTCTCGGGTAAGCGCTTTGTGTCCGCCGATCCGGATACCAGTATGGACCCGGATCTATCGAAGCTGGACGCCTTCCTCGGGGACGCCGAAGTCGACGGATATCTGATCGAGGCCGACGGCGACGAGGCCGATCAGCGGTATCTCTCGGGATTTACCGCCCCCGATCCGTTCGTCACCCTCTACACCGGCGAGACGCACCTTCTCGTTTCGGCGCTGGAGTACGGACGCGCGAAACGCACCGCGGCCGCCGACAGCGTTGAACGACACGCCGACTACGACCACCGTCAAAACGTCGAGCAGTACGGCTCCGACGAGGGCAAAAACCGGACGCTCGCCGGGTTTTTGGACGCCCACGGCGTCGGTTCCGTCTCGGTGCCGGCCGATTTCCCCGTCGGGACCGCAGACGGGCTGCGGGCACAGGGCATCGAACTCGAGGCCGATACCGGCGGTATCGTCGGGACGATCAGGGCGAAGAAACTCGACGCGGAGATCGAGCACATCCGGGCGACACAGCGGGCCAACGAAGCGGCGATGAGGCGGGCCGAGACGCTGTTGGGGGCGGCTGACGCCGTCGACGGGACCCTCTATCTCGACGACGAACCGTTGACATCGGAGCGCATAAAACGGGACATCGAGATCGAACTGCTCGAAAACGGCTGCGCGCTCGATGAGACGATCGTCGCCTGCGGAGCCGACGCCGCCGATCCCCACGACCGCGGATCGGGGCCGCTTTCCGCCGACGAGCCGATCATCGTCGATATATTCCCGCGCTCGAAGGAGACTGGATACTACGCCGACATGACCCGGACGTTCTGCGTCGGCGAACCGGGGGAGACAATCGAGCGTTGGCACGAACTCACCCACGACGCACAACGGGCCGCCCTCGAGACCATCGAGGCCGGCGTCTCCGGCAGCGAGGTCCATGCGGCCGTCTGTGACGTCTACGAGGACGCCGGCCTCCCGACGCTTCGGGCGGACGAAACGACCGAGACGGGGTTCATCCACACCACCGGCCACGGTGTCGGGCTCGATATCCATGAGATGCCGCGGCTCTCCGAGGAGGACGTCGAACTCGAAGCCGGCAACGTCGTCACCGTCGAGCCAGGCCTCTACGATCCGGCGGTCGGGGGCGTTCGGATCGAGGACCTCGTCGTCGTCACCGAGGACGGCCACGAAAACCTCACCTCGTATCCGGTCGAACTCGTCGTCGACTCGGATCGTTGAGGGGTCCGCCGTCGGCCCGAGGCGATAACTTACAAGACTCCCGAAAACGTATGTGACCGTGGCGGCTGTGATGACGCGTTTACCCCCGCTCCGAGCCCCGTGTGACGACGCCCACCTCTGAGCCGCCGTTTCTCCGTCACCCGTGTGACGACGCCCACTCCTGAGCCGTCGTCTCTTCGCTCCGGCGTGGCGAGACGAACCCCTTTTGAACGGCCGGCAGTAATCGAACCGCATGCAACTGCTCGTCGTGGGGGCGGGGGAGATGGGCCGGTGGTTCGCCCGCCAAAGCGGTGCGGATTCGGTTGCGTTCGCCGACCGCGACCCCGACGTTGCGGAGGATGCGGCCGCGTCGGTCGGGACGGCCCGCACCGTCGGCCTCGACACCGAGGAGACGTTCGATGTCGTCTGTCTCGCGGTGCCGATGTCCGCCGTCCCCGAGGCGATCGCCGAACACGCCGATAAGGCTGACAGAGCGGTCGTCGATATCTCCGGGGAGATGCGGGATTCCGTTGTTGCGCTTCGGACACACGCCGAGGGCCGCGAGCGAGCGAGCTTCCATCCCCTGTTCTCGTCGACGAACGCGCCGGGGAACGTCCCGGTCGTCGTCGACCGCGGCGGTCCCGTCGTCGATCGGATCCGTTCGGCGTTGGCCGCCGCCGGCAACGACGTCTTCGAGACGACGCCGTCGACACACGACCGCGCGATGGAGACCGTCCAGGCGAGAGCCCACACGGCGATATTGGCCTACGCCCTCGCGGCGGAGGAGGTCGATCCGCGGTTCCACACGTCGCTTTCGGAGCCCCTCTCGGAGCTCGTCGAAGGGGTCCTCAACAACACCCCGTCGGTGTACGCTGAGATCCAGGAGCGCTTCGAGGGCGCGGCCTCAGTCGCGGCTGCCGCCGACCGGATCGCCGAGGCTGATCGCGAGGCGTTTCTCGAGCTTTATGAGGTAACGGAGGAATGACTGACACGGACGGGATCCTCGATGCGGCGAAGTATCTCCGGTCGGTCCGACCGATCGATCCCGAGGAGATCTTCGAGTACGTCGAGGGCGAACCACACCCCGCTGTCGTTCGACAGACGCTGCGTGAACACGCCTTCGATCTCGGCCTCTATGAACGCGATGACGGAACCTTCGTTCCGGTCGAAGAGGCTCCTATCGACCCCGACTTTCGTCCGATCGAACGGTTCCCCGAGTCACACGCGCGGCGTTTCGAGGACCTGCTCGTCGAGCGGTACGGTCCGGACTGGCCGAGCGGCGAGTCGGGGGATCGGCTCCGCGAGGCGATCGACGGGCTGAAAGTCGCCTACTTCGCCGACGAGTCGGTGACGTACGACGACGAGACCGCGATGGCGTACGCGCTGTATCACCTCCCGGACTACTACGCGGCGATCCAGTACGTCGTCCACGAACTCGGGCGCGCCGGACTTTTGTCACGGACGCTTCGCATTCTGGATGTCGGTGCCGGGGCGGGCGGCCCGGCGCTCGGTATCCACGATTACCTGCCGGACGATAGCCTCGTCGAGTACGACGCCGTCGAACCCAGCCCAGCCGCGGACGTCTTCGAGGCGATGCTCGACTCGACCCGAACCGGGTTCCGATCGACGGTCCACCGCGAAACCGCCGAGCGCTTCGAGCCCGACGGGGAGTACGACCTCATCGTCTTCGGTAACGTCCTCTCGGAGCTTGATTCACCGGTTTCGGTCGTCGAGCGGTATCTCGATTCGCTCGCTCCCGACGGAACGATCCTCGTGCTTTCGCCCGCAGAAGAGCGGACCGCGACCCGGCTCCGCGGGATCGAACGCGACCTCTTGGCCCGTCGCGAGGGGGTGACCGTCTACGCCCCGACGATCCGTCTGTGGCCCGATTCCGACCCGACAGACCGGGGCTGGACGTTCACTAAAAAGCCGGATATCGAGCCGCCGGCGTTCCAGCGACGGCTCGATGCGAACGCCACCGACCGGCGTGAGGGACACGTCGCGGCCGGGGCGGGGAGATACACGAAATCGGCCGTCCAGTTCGCGTATCTCCTGGCTCGGACCGACGGCCGCCGCGCGATCGAGTACGACCCGGACCCCTCACAGGTGGCGAAAATGGCCGAGTCGGAGCGTCACGTTACCGAACGGATCGACATCGCGGCGCTGAAGCTCTCCCCGGATCTCGCCGAGGACGGCCACCCCCTTTTCAAGATCAGCGATGGCTCCGAGTCAGTCGATCACTACGCCGTGTTGGCGGATCGATCCGCCCTCAACGAGTCACTCGCCGGGGCTCCCTACGGCTCTCTCCTTCGTTTCGAGAACGTCCTCGTCCTCTGGAACGACGACGAGGGGGCCTACAACCTCGTCGTCGACGGGGAAACGGTCGTCGACCGGTTGGCCTGATACGGACTGTTGTCGGCAAATACGGCGATCGGAATACCCTCCGGTCGGTCGTGGCTGTTTTATCCGCCCCGGTCGAACACCGGCTGTGGTCTACATCACGCGAGCGCTTTTAACCGCCTTGCTCGATCTCGCATCCGACCGTGATCCGGCGTCGGTGACCGTCTCACTCGCCGTGACCGATGCGGACGAGCTCGGCGCGTCGTCGATTCCGTCGGATCGGTCCGTCTTCACCGATATGTACCTCCCCGATACGGGCGGTTCCGTTCGGGCGGTTTTCGGCATGGATCTCTCGACCCCCGGCGCGGCCGGCCGGTTTATCAGTCATCCGGACGGGACGCTCGCGTTGACCAAACGCGACGATCTCCACGAGGTCGTCTTCGTCGCGGTGCCGCCGTACGATACGGATTCCGTCGGGGCGTTCGACCGATCCGGCGCCGGCCGGTCGATCCGGGTTCTCGATATCGAGCCGCCGGACGGGGAACTCGAACTCCCGGAGTGAACTCCCCGGCCCTACTTCGCTCGGGGGCAAACGCCCCGCTCGCTCGTGTTTCCGCCGGAGCCGGAGGCTCTGCGCTGCTTGAGGGTGAGGTCTCCGCCTCGTGCTCGGTGAGGAACGGACGCGCCCGAGTCGGGAGCCTTTAGGATGTTGTGGCGTTTACACTCCGTTAATGGGAGTCCGGCCACCACAACAGAGCAACGACGACGGCCCGGAGATCATCGCTTTCGGCATCGCAGCCCTCGACGAGCACCTCGAGCGGGCCGATATCGTCTTTCCGACGACGAGCGAGGAGCTACTCGACACCCTCGGCGATCCGAACATCCCCTACGACGCGACGGGTAATGAGATGCGGCTTTCTGAGGCGCTCGGCGAACTCCAACGGACCGACTTCGAGACCAGACAGGAGTTTATGAACACCATCCACCCGGTGTTCGAAGCCCGGCGGGAGCAGGCGAACAACAGTATCATCGGCCAGCTCCGATCGCTTTTACCCTTTTAAGAAAGACCGTCGGTCCGACCGATCCATCAGCGTCTCACTCCTCGAGTTCCCGAAGCCGCTCCGAGATCTCCTCCAGCCGCCGGGACTGCTCTCTGTTCACCGAGACGAGCACGTCCGTCAGGACGCCGAACATGAGCAACTGGACCGAAAGCAAGACGAGAAACGCCGCGAGCAACGCCAACACCTCATGGGAGATCCCGACGACGAAATACCTGTAGGCGACGAACGACGCCACAGCCAGCCCCGCGAGCGTGCCGAGCGCCGCGACGCTTCCGAAATAAAAGATCGGATTGTTCGTTTTCGCGAGCGCATACAGCGTCAGGATGATCCGGCCGCCGTCGGCGAACGGACGGAGGTTCGTCTCCGAGCCGCCCGGGCGGGCGAGATACCGGATCGAAACGACCTCGGTCGGGACCCCGTGTCTGACGCATTCGGCCGCCAGTTCGGTCTCGATCCCGAACCCGTCGGCCGCGAGTTGGAACCGCTCGAAGGAGCTCCGGGTGAACGCCCGATACCCCGAGAGGATGTCGCGGAGGTTCCGCCCGTGGATCACGCCGAACAGTCGGTTTATCAGCCGGTTCCCGGTCGCGTTGAGACGCGTCATCGCGTCGGGCTCCATGTCCGCAAACCGGTCGCCGATGACGTGTTCGGCCCGTCCCTCGAACAGCGGTTCGAGCATCGCGTCGGCGTCCTCCGGCCGGTACGTTCCGTCCCCGTCTGCCATCAACACGTACGGGTGCTCGATCGTTCCGACGGCTTCACGGACCGCCTGTCCCTTTCCGCTTCCGGACTGTGTGAGCACGCGAGCCCCGTGTTCTTCGGCGATTTCGCGTGTCCCGTCGCTCGATCCGCCGTCGGCGACGAGAATCGCCTCGAAACCGGCCCGGCGGAACCCCTCGACGACGTCGCCGATCGTTTCGGCCTCATCGAGCGTCGGGATGAGGACACAGACATCCGTACGATCCGCCATTACCCGCTATGCGACACCGGAGTTAAAAAAACGGCGTGGTCGACACGCCAGCGGCTGTCGACCGCTACTGTTCCCGGACCGACGATCGACCGGTCGAGTCGGGTGTGCGGTTCCCGTGTTCGTCGATCTCGCCGGCGACGATCCGGGTCGAGGAGATCACGTCGCCGTCCTCCGCGTACCGGTGGTCGACGACCTCGATGTCGAGCGGCGGAAGCCCCTTTTCGATCCGTTTCTCGTTGACCGCCTCGCCACCCGATTTCGTCTCCGGGGAGACGATGAGAACGTCGAACCCCGGCTCGGTGGCGACGCCGGTCGGCTCAGCGAGTTCGTGGATCTCGAACTCGCGGCCGTACTCGTCGGCGAAGTCACGGAGTTCGGCCTCGAGATCAGTCTTTCGCTCCTCGAAGGGGCGGACGTACCGGTCGACGCTGCGCGTCTTCGGGGCGAGGTCGTCATCGGTCAGCCCGACAGTCACGTCCCCGAGTTCGAACGCACGCTCGAACAGCGCCCGATGACCGTCGTGTACCGGATCGAACGTACCGCCCAATGCGACGTCCATGTCCGCGGGAATGTGCGGCCGCGATTTAGTGGCTTCGGTGCCCAACGGGACCGTATTCACTCGTCGTCTTCGACGGTTATGGTGACGGGGTCGTTGCTCTCTTGGGTGCCGAGGCCGAGGTGACAATCGAGGTTGAAAACCGTGTTGAGCTCCTCTTGGATCTCTTCGACGGCGCTGCCGACGAGCTCGCTCGGTGCCAAGGCGGTGTACTCATACGGGTTGTTGCCCGCCCCGTCGGATTCGCGTTTGTGGCGTTCGACCTTCTCGTCCCCGTTGAGCTCCGCGAGCGCCTCCCGGACGGTGCTTGGGTATAGTCCGGTTCCGTCGGCGATCTCCTCGCTCGTACTCCCCGGGTTCTCCCGGAGATAGACGTATATTCTGGCTTTTGTCTCCGTATCAAGCACCCACGAGAGCAGATCGACGATCCCGTCGTCGAACCCTTCGGCGGCTCGTTCGGCCTCCTGTTCTAGCCGGTTCCGTACGCCCTCGCCGTTTCCGTCACCGGATGTGCCGGATCGCGTTTCGGGGTCGTCGTCCGTAGACATGTGTTGTGTTCAGCCGGACACAAGGTATAGCTGTACATAAACTCTGTGACCCTCTCGAGCGCCCCGGAAATGTCGTTCGAGACGACCGGGACGTGTTGTCGCGCCAGCGGGTGAACGCCTCGAGGTCACGTGTCCGTTCGTCCGTCAGTATCGGATGACTCCCGGCCGTTCGCCATCTCGGCTGATACGTCGGTGTGTTGTCTACCGAGATACAGCGAGAGTGCCTCGGGGCTTGACCCCGAGGTACTTCACAGAACAGCCGGAGCTTCGCTCTCGCCGTGCCCCTGAAGGGCCGAGGCTTTCTCCTCGGGTTTCCGTAAGGTATTGGGGTGGCCCTCCCCGAGGATCCGTATGACCACGTTCGAGGCCGGCGAGTACACCCTCCGGAAGGTTCGCGACCACGTCTGGGAGATCCCCAAGGAGGGGGATATGCAGGTCCCGGCGCGGGTGTTCGCCAGCGAGCCCCTACTCGAGGAGATCGCCGAGGACAAAACGCTCGAACAACTGCGCAACGCGACGCATCTTCCGGGGATCAAAAAGTACGCGATCTGTATGCCGGACGGCCACCAGGGGTACGGGTTCCCGGTCGGCGGCGTCGCGGGGATCGACGCCGAGAACGGCTGTATCTCGCCCGGAGCGATCGGTTACGACATTAATTGCGGCGTTAGAATGGTGAAAACAAATCTCGAATACGACGACCTCAGAGGCCGCGAGGAGGAGCTCGTCGACGCGCTCTTCGAGGCGATCCCCTCGGGGCTCGGCGGCGGCGGGATCATCGAGGGCGACCACGGGATGCTCGAATCGGCGCTCGAACGCGGCGTCGATTGGTGTCTCGAGGCCGGATACGCCGTCGAATCCGATCTCGAACACTGCGAGGACAACGGCGTTCGGCGCGACGCCGACCCCGATGCGGTGCCACAGCGTGCGAAGGACCGCGGCCAAAACCAGATGGGATCGCTCGGCTCCGGGAACCACTTCCTCGAGGTCCAACGCGTCGCCGAGGTGTTCGACGAGGCGATCGCCGACGCCTACGGGCTCTCGGACAACCAGGTGGTCGTGTTGATCCATTGTGGCTCCCGGGGGCTCGGCCATCAACTCTGTAACGATTATCTCCGCGAGATCGAGCGTACCCACAGCGGGCTCGTCGAATCGCTCCCCGACAAGGAGCTTGCGGCCGCGCCGGCGGGCTCACAGCTCGCGGAGGCGTATTACGGCGCGATGTGTGCCGCGATCAACTTCGCGTGGGTCAACCGACAGCTCATCACCCACCGGACGCGGACGGTGTTCGCCGACGTGTTCGACGAACCCTGGGAGGAGCTGGGTATGGAGCTGCTCTACGACGTCGCACACAACATCGCCAAAAAGGAGGTCCACGACGTCGACGGGGAGCAAAAGGAGCTGTACGTTCACCGCAAGGGCGCGACGCGGGCGTTCCCGTCGGGCCGCCCCGAGGTGCCCGACGCCTACCGGGCGGTCGGCCAGCCGGTGATCATCCCCGGCAGTATGGGGGCCGGGTCGTACGTCCTCCGCGGCGGCGAGAACTCGATGGACGTCTCCTTCGGCTCGACGGCCCACGGTGCCGGACGGTTAATGAGCCGAACGCAGGCGAAAGACGAGTTCTGGGGCGGCGACGTTCGGACCGGCCTGCGGAACCGGGACGTGTACGTGAAAGCCCAAAGCGGCGAGACGATCGCCGAGGAAGCCCCGGGAGTGTATAAAGACGTCGACGAAGTGGTCCGTGTCTCCGAGGCGCTCGGGATCGGCGACCCCGTCGTCCGTGTCGAGCCGGTCTGTAACATAAAAGGGTGAGGCGAGCGGATGGCCCCGACCCGCGTACCGCTCGGCGATCGCTCGATCGCCGTCGAACTCCCGGACTGTGCGGTGACCGTCGCGGAGCCGCCGGGCGGCGACGCGGTCGACGACGTCCGCCGGAGGGCGGCGGCCGCACTCGAAACCCCGATCGGACCGGCGCTCGCCGACGCCGTCGACCCCGGTGACAGCGTCGCCATCGTCGTCACCGATATCACCCGCGAGACGCCGGACGGCGAATTAGTCGACGCCCTGTGTTCGCGTCTCACGACCGCTGGTATCGACCGCGAGGCGATCAGTATCGTCGTCGGGTTGGGGCTGCATCGACCGATGACCCGGACCGAACTGGCGGAGATGCTCGGCGAGTACGCCGACCTCGCCCTCAACCACGACCCCGACGACACCGTCGCCGTCGGCTCGGTCGACGGCGTTCCGGTCCGGTGTAACCGCCGGGTCGCCGAAGCCGACTGCGTTCTCGCGACGGGGATGGTCGAACCGCACCAGTACGCCGGCTTCTCGGGCGGCGGCAAAACCGTCGCGATCGGGGCCGGCGGCGAGCCGTTTATCAGGCATACCCACGGTCCGGAACTCCTCTCGGAGCCGGGCGTCAGGCTCGGCCGAATCGACGACAACCCCTTTCGGGCGGCTGTCGACGAAGCCGGGGCGCTGTGTGGGCTCGAGTTCTGTCTCAACGTCACGCGCGGCCCCGCTGGGATCCTCGATGTGGCCGCAGGCGACCCGCGGTCGGTGGTTCGAACCCTCGCCGAAAGCGCCCGCGAGGCGTTGTCGGTCGACGTCCGAACCGGATACGACGCCGTCGTCGCCGGGGTGGGCGCGCCGAAGGACGCGACCCTTTATCAGGCGACCCGCGGGGCAACGTACACCGCTTTGGGGGCGGTCGATCCGCTCCGATCCGGCGGCCGGATCGTCGTCCCCGCGGAGCTTTCGGAGGGGGCCGGCGAGGGCACGGGGGAACGCCGCTTTTACGAGCGGCTCTCGTCGGCCCGCGACGCCGAATCGCTTTATGAGTCGATGCGGGCCGGGTACGAACCGGGCGCACAGCGTGCCTTCGTCGTCGCGAGGGCGCTCCGGGAGCACGACATTTATATAACGAACAGCGGCGCGCCCGGTGTCGTCGACGCGTGCCTCATGAAGGCCCGCGAGCGCATCGAGGACGCCATCGAGCCCGGGAGCGATGTCCTCGTCGTCCCCGACGCCCTCCATACCCTTCTGTGCTGATGCTCGATCGATCGGTCCGGATCGTCTTCGCTTCGATCGGCCTCGGGTTCATCGCGGTGGGCGGCTTTCTCGCCGTCCGGCTCGGCCCGGCGGCCGCCGACGCCGAGGGTCCCGTCGGCGGGGCGGCGATCGCCGTCGTTCTCGCGGTCGGGTTCGGGCTGTTCTTCCTCGTGAGCGCGATCAAAGGAACCGTCGAATGAGGGGACTCGACGGAGCCGTCGAACGGGCAAAGGCGTGTCGGGGCCTCCGCCTGCCACATCGACGACCCTTATTAGTGTGCGCCCGCTACCGTCTTCGATGGCAGACAACAGTCCCTCCGACGACGACGGGGTATTCGACGATCCCGTCGGGGGATCGGGCGGTCGCTCGCTCGCGATCCACGTCGCGACACGGCTTCTCGGTCTCGGTATCGTTGCGGTGCTCGGCTATCTCATCCGTCCGGTCTGGCACGGGTTCGTCTACGGCGTCCTCTACTCGCCCGGGCTTGCGGTGTTCGGCGGCGGCGCGATCCTCACCGCCATCGTGTTGTGGTTGGCCCCGCCGTTCAGCGTGGACGGCCAGTCGAACCGCTCGCTGGGGCGGGTACTCAGGGAGTCGGACGGCCCGGTCGAGGTGCTTTTGAACCTCCAGGGCTCCGCGGGCCGGAAGCTCAGGCTGTTCGTCACCGTCGTCGGCGTGTTGGCGGTGGTCGCGGTCATCATCAGCGTCCCGGCTGGCATGCTCGAACAGCGGACGATGGCCCAGGAGACGATGGCGGAGTCGACCGAGCTCGAGGAGTTCCCGCAGGCGAACCCCGAAAACCCACGTGTGGTCCCGAGACAGGTCGCAGACGTCACGACCCGCGGGTCGGTCTCGTACCGACAGCACCGACTGGGAACGAGCGATATCGCCCGCACGGAGAACGGGGCGTTGGCGTGGTCCTACGCGATCCAACCCGACGGCTTTCGGAACCAACTCCTCGAGAACCAACGCGGCGTGTTGGTCACCGACATGACGCGGATGGACGACAGACAGATCGACGTCTACGAGGAGGACTTCACATACGGCGAGGGGATGTTGTTCCACCGCTCGGCCGACTGGAACCTCAAAGCGACCGACTACTTCAGCAAATACGACGACGACGCCGTCGAGTTCAGCCACGAGGGGCGGCCGTATATGTACTACCCGAAGACGGGCCACGAGTGGCATCTGACGCCGTTCCCACACACGACGCCGACGTGGGACGGCGGCGCGTTGGTTCACCCCGACGGCCGGATCGACCACCTGGGCCCGGAGGAGGCCCGCTCGGAGCCGATCCTCGAGGGACAGCGTCTCTATCCGACGACGCTCACCCGCGATGAGATGGGCTCGCTCGGCTACCGGAACGGCATCATCAACCAGCTGCCGACGATCGGTGCCCACGAGGGGCAAATCGAGGTCGCGAGACTCCCCTCCGGCGCGGACAACGAACAGCCGTTCGTCATCGATCTCGAGGGCGAGCGGATGTCCTACGTCACGGCGATGGAGCCGTACGGCCAAGACACCAGAGGTCTCGACGAGGTGTGGTTCGCCGACGCGGAGACGGGCGAGTACACGTTCTTCGGCACCGACGACGAGACGCTGACAGGGCCGGAACGCGCGATGGGGATCGCCCGGTCGGCCGACTCACGCACGAACTGGGGGCAGAACTTCGTCGTGACCGAACCGGTCCCGGTCACCGTCGACGGCGATCTGTGGTGGCACGTCAAGGTCTCGCCGACCGACTTCACCGACGTGACCCGGAACGTCTTCGTCAACGCGGATACGGGACGGACGATCGAGATACGCGACGACGAGGCGGTCCGGGAGTTCATCGCCGGGACGGTTGCCGAGGCGGATCTCGAACCGATCGACG
>OBKM01000523.1_pt1 | contig 18686 bp, 17 predicted proteins | sample 1519691 | NCBI WGS metagenome assembly OBKM01 (sample SAMEA37050418, study PRJEB22526) | metagenome | biome: saline pan; feature: lake; material: water | place: Egypt | collected 2015 | depth 0.5 m | reverse complement strand
TTCATCAACGAGATCGCGTCGCTGGCGATGCGCGCGATCATGCACTTCGGGTTCTCGATCGGGATCGACGACGAGTCGATCCCGCCGGAGGCCGAACAGCAGGTCGACGACGCGATCGAGAGCGCGTACGACCGCGTCCAGGAGCTGATCTCGACGTACGAGGCCGGCGAACTGGAGTCGCTGCCGGGCCGCGGCGTCGACGAGACGCTCGAGATGAAGATCATGCAGACGCTCGGGAAGGCCCGCGACTCCGCGGGCGAGATCGCCGACCAGCACTTCGGCGACGACAACCCGGCGGTCGTGATGGCGCGGTCCGGTGCGCGTGGGTCCATGCTGAACCTCACGCAGATGGCCGGCTCCGTCGGCCAGCAGGCGGTTCGGGGCGAGCGGATCAACCGCGGCTACGAGGACCGGACGCTGTCGCACTACCGACCGAACGACCTCTCCGCGGAGGCACACGGGTTCGTGGAGAACTCCTACCGCGGCGGCCTGACGCCACAGGAGTTCTTCTTCCACGCGATGGGCGGCCGCGAGGGGCTCGTCGACACGGCGGTTCGGACCTCGAAGTCCGGCTACCTCCAGCGTCGACTCATCAACGCGCTCTCGGAGCTGGAAGCGCAGTACGACGGCACGGTCCGCGACACCTCGGGACGGATCGTCCAGTTCGAGTTCGGCGAGGACGGCACCTCACCGGTGAAGGTGTCCTCCGGCGAGGGCGACGGTATCGACGTCGACGACATCGTCGACCGCGTCGTCGACTCCGAGTTCGACTCCGACGACGAGAAAGAGCGGTTCCTCGGCGAGCGCGTGCCGCCGACGAACCTCTCAGAGCATTCCGGACCGGGCCTGAACAAGGCCGGCGGCCCGGGGGTGGAATCCGATGACTGAGTACGACAACGTGACGGACGACATGGAGGCGGTCGTGGAGGCGACGGAGCTCCCCACCCGTCTCAAAGACGAGGTGTACGAGGCGCTCGATCGCAAGGCCGAGGAGACCGGCGAGATCACCATCGAGCAGGCGACCGAGATCGCGACCGGCGTCGAGAACCGCTACATCGAGACCCGCGTCGATCCGCTCGACCCGGTCGGGACGGTTTCTGCACAATCGATCGGTGAGCCCGGGACTCAGATGAGTGTCCCCTACGACGAGCGCGTCGTTGTCCGGCAAAACGGGAAGACGGATATCGTCGAGATCGGCTCGCTGGTCGACGACATCGTTGATTCCAGTGAGAGCCGTTGCGTCGACGACCACGAGGTTGCCCTCTCGCCGAGCGGACTGGAGACACTCAGTCTGTCCGACGACGAACGCGTTCGCTGGAAAGCCGTCGAGGAAGTGAGTCGCCACGAGACGCCGGACGAACTCCTGCGGTTCGAGCTCGAATCGGGACGGACGATTCGGGCGACGAAAGCGCACTCGTTCGTTACCCGACGCGACAACGAGGTCGTTCCGGTCGCCGGCGACGACCTCGAGGCCGGTGATTGGCTGCCCGTGGTCGCTTCGTTCGACGGAGACGGAACCAGTCAGATCGATCTCCGCGAATACCTGCCCGCGAGCGAGTACTGGTACACGTCGACACTCACTGACGGCGGCGTCGACACCGCCCCAGTGGGAGAAGATCAGCTCCGAAACAAGCGAGACGCCCTCGAATCGGGGCGGATCGACGAGAACACGGTTTATCCGACCGGTGGCACGGTCGGGTTGCCCGAGCGCTTCCCGCTCGACGCGGAGACCGGATTCTTTGTCGGTGCGTGGCTCGCCGAAGGGTCGCTCACGGGACACTACGTCTCCGTCTCGAACGTCGACGAGACGTTCCAAGAGGGCGTCCGTGCGTTCGCCGACCGGTTCGATCTCTCGGTGAACGAGTACGAGAACGACAGCGGGTTCGCCCGCGGCTACGACGTTCGCGTGGACGGGACGATCCTCGCGGATTTCCTCCGTGCCACGTGCGTAGCGGACGGCCAGAAGGTCGTTCCCGGCTTCGCATTCGGCGCGACCGATTCCTTCGCCCGCGGATTGCTCCGTGGATACTTCAGCGGCGACGGGAACGTCGCAGAGAGCGCGGTCCGTTCCAGTTCGACGAGTGGTCGGCTCACGGCCGGGATCGCGCTGTTGCTCGCACGGTTCGACGTGTACGCGACACTCGGCGAACAAGACGCCTCCCGGACGCTTCGTGTGCCGAAAAAGCACGTCGGACGCTTCGCGGAACGGATCGGGATGGTCGGCGAGCGTGGAGACGAACTCGATGCCACCGCGGCAGACATCGACGAGAGCGGTCCGGATGCGACGGACCAGATTCCGAACTTCGGGGACACGCTCCGCGAGGTTGCATCTGACGCCGGTATTCCGAGCCGTCAGGTGAACGCAGCGTCGAATCGACAGCGTATCGGTCGGCGTCGGCTCGACCGGCTCGTTGCGGAGGCCGGCGAGGCCGGTGTCGACTCCGAGTCGCTCGAGCAGCTCCGTCAGGCGGTCGACGGCGACGTCGTGTGGGACCGCATCGAGTCGGTCGATATCGTCGAGAGCGAACACGAGTACGTGTACGACCTCTCTGTCGACGGGTTAGAGACGTTCACGACCGCAGAGGGCATCGTGACGCACAACACGATGAACACCTTCCACTACGCTGGGGTTGCAGAAATCGACGTTACGCAGGGTCTCCCCCGGCTCATCGAGCTGGTCGACGCCCGGAAGACACCGGACACGCCGATGATGACCGTCCACCTCGACGGCGAGTACGCGACGGACCGCGAGAAGGCCCACGAGGTCGTCTGGTCCATCGAGGCGACGCGCATCCTCGCGCTCGGAGACGTGTCGACGAACGTGGCGGATATGCTCGTTCGGATCGATTTAAACGACGACACGCTGTTGGAACGATGGCCGACGCATTCGGACCCGTCCGAGGTCGCCGGCATCATCGCCGAGACGATCGAGGACTCGCTCGGCGTCGACACCCGGCAGTCGGGCACCGTGATCGAGTTCGGCCCGAGCGAGCCGAGCTACCGCGAGCTGCTTCAACTCGTCGAGCAGCTCCGTGAGATCGTGTTCAAGGGTATCGAGGAGATCGACCGCGTCGTCATTCGGAAAGAGGAGATCGACGGCGAGGAGGAGTTCGTCCTCTACACGGAGGGGTCGGCGTTCGGCGACGCGCTCGACATCGAGGGCGTGGACGCCTCGCGGACGACGTGTAACAACATCCACGAGATCTATCGCAACCTCGGCGTCGAGGCGGCCCGCGAGACGATCATCGACGAGACGAAGAACACGCTCGAAGAGCAGGGGCTCGACGACGTGAACGTCCGCCACCTCATGCTCGTGGCGGATATGATGACGACCAACGGCGAGATCGATTCCATCGGGCGCCACGGCATCTCCGGATCGAAGGATTCCGTCCTCGCGCGCGCCGCGTTCGAGGTGACGGTCAATCACCTCCTCGACGCCGCGATCCACGGCGAGTACGACGAGCTCGACGGCGTCATCGAGAACGTCATCGCCGGGAAGCCGATCTCGCTCGGGACCGGTGACGTCGACCTGCGGATGGGCTCGCGCGTCGTGAGCGACGACTAATGTACGTCGAGCTCTCCGACGAGGCGCGGCGGTACATCGGTCGGTTCGACGAGCTGACCGGTGTCGCGCCGAAAGACTGCCTCGTGGAGGGCGACCGGCTCGTGTTCCTCGTCCCGGCCGGTGAGATGGCCGCGGCGATCGGACAGGCCGGCGAGACCGTCGAGGAGGCGGAGCGCCGGCTCTCGAAGTCCGTCGAGCTGGTCGAGGACGCGGACACGCCCGAAGCGTTCGTCGCGAGCGCGCTCGCGCCGGCAGCGGTCAACGCCGTGACGATTTCGGAGCAGAACGACCGCGTCGCGTACGTCGAGGTTCCCGAGGCCGACCGGGGCGTCGCCATCGGCGCCGGCGGCGACAACATCGAGACGGCACGGCGGCTGGCGAAGCGGCACTACGATATCGACGACATCCAGCTGACCTGAGCGCGCCCGCGGTGGCCGAAGCGAGCCGCCGGTCGGCGGGAGAACAGGGCCCTTTTGACGACGGAACCGCAGGAGTACGCATGAACGTTGACCGCAGACGGTTTCTCGCCGGCGTCCTCACCGGGGCCGCGGTCGGTGTCGCGGGCTGTGCCGACGGCGGAAACGGCCGGCCCTTCGACGGCGCCGATTGGCGCGACGGCGACGGGCTCGACCTCGAGACGCTCGCCGACCGCCACACCGAGACCCTCGTCGACGCGGGGGGTGTCACGCTGTTCTCGACGGCGGAGACGAGCCACGACGGCGACGAGGAGCCGAGCCCGTGGCTCCCCTCACAGACGTACGAGTCGCGGTACGACCTAGCGAACGAACGGCAGCACGTCCGACAGGAGATCCCGGGAGACGGAGAGGTCTCCGAGCTGTACGTCGCCGACGGGGAGGCGCTGTTCAGACAGGCGGTCGACGATGCGGTACAGTACGACAGACAATCCGTCGATCGGTCGATCGACGAGCTCACGGACACGATGCGGGCGGAAGTCGTGACCGGGATCCGCGTCGAGGGAGGGACTGAGGCGGGGGAGGCGGAGTACGAGGGACTGAACCTCTGGAATCCGACAAGCGACGGCGAAAGCGAGATCCGCGGCGAGCGGACCGCACGGTTCACCGCCGACGCGTTCGACGGCGAGCGGAACATTCCGGCGACGGTCGAGACCGCGTCGGCGACGGTCCACGTGTTCGAATCGGGCGTCGTTCCCCGGCTCGAGCAGTCGTGGGAGGGCGAACACGACGGCCAGCAGGCCGGCGTCGACGTCGACATCGACTACCGCGACCCCGGCGCCGAGATCGCCGAGCCCGACTGGGTCTCGGAAGCGAGAGAGTAGCCCCGCATGAGGCAGTGAACGCGCCGTCTGCGGTGAGTTGACCAGGTCAAACGGCGAGCGCTCGCGCCCGCTTATCGCCTTAACGGTGACGAGCAGCCGTCGTTGGGTTTCGATAAGAGCCTCTCAAAACGGACGAGAGGTACCGTTCGTCCGATCTGAGGCCGTTTCTTCGGGTCGAAAGACGACGCTTAAGTAGCTCCGTTCGGAAGTGGATGTACGATGGCGAACGGCAAATACGCGGCCCGTAAGCTCAAGCAGGACCGGCAGAAACGCCGCTGGTCCGACTCCGAGTACGCTCGGCGAGAGCGCGGGCTCAAAAAGAAGTCCGACCCCCTCGAGGGCGCCCCGCAGGCTCGCGGGATCGTCTTGGAGAAGGTCGGTATCGAGGCAAAGCAGCCGAACTCGGCGATTCGAAAGTGTGTCCGCGTCCAGCTCATCAAGAACGGGAAGCAGGTCACCGCGTTCTGTCCCGGTGACGGCGCCATCTCGTTCATCGACGAGCACGACGAGGTCACCATCGCCGGGATCGGCGGGGCCAAGGGTCGCGCGATGGGCGACCTCTCCGGCGTCAACTACAAAGTCGAGAAGGTCAACGGCGTCTCGATGATCGAACTGGTTCGCGGGAACGCGGAGAAGCCCGTCAGATGAGCGGGGAGGAGTCCGAGGCGGCGCCCGAGGAAGCCGTCGCCGCCGACGAGCCGGACCCGGACGCGCCCGCGTCCAGCGAGGCCGCCAACGAGAACGCCAAGCTGTTCGGCGTGTGGGACGTCACCGAGATCGCCTACGACGACCCCTCGACGAAGCGGTACATGACCGTGACGCCGATCGCGCACACGATGGGCCGCCACGCGTCCAAGCAGTTCAAGAAGTCGGAGATCTCGCTCGTCGAGCGACTGATCAACCGGCTGATGCAGACCGACGAGAACACGGGGAAGAAACAGCAGGCGACGCGGATCGTCCGTGACGCCTTCGACATCATCCACGAGCGGACCGAGGAGAACCCGGTCCAGATTCTCGTGACGGCCGTCGAGAACGCCGCACCCCGCGAGGAGACGGTCCGCCTGAAGTACGGCGGGATCTCCGTCCCCAAGGCCGTCGACGTCGCGCCCCAGCGCCGTGTCGACCAGGCGCTTCTGTTCATTTCCGACGGCGTCGCCAACGCGACGTATAAATCGTCGACCTCCGCCGCCGAGGCGCTCGCGGACGAACTCGTCACGGCCGCAGACTACGACGCCGAGCGCTCCTACTCCATCGCACAGAAGGAGGAGCGCGAGCGCGTCGCCGCCGCGGCCCGCTAACCCGGGTTCGACGCGCGACCACGGTCGAGGTTCTTTTATTTATCATTCGCGAACGCAAGCGACAGCACTACCGATCGTCTCGCCGACTCTCTCTCGCGGTCGCGTCACACCACGCCGACGAGCAGCTGTACGATCAACAGGCCGACCGAGAGCGCGACACCGCCCACGACCCCGAGCCAGAGGCCGACGGCGACGGCAGAGGTCTCCTCGGCGAGTTCGGACACGCGGTCGGCGACGCCGTCCGGCTCGCGGGTGTATCCGAGCGTTGCCTCCGCGCAGTACTCACAGAGGGCGTGGCTCTCGCGGGGGCGCTGATGGGTCTCTCGACAGATGGGGAGCCCGCCGCAGGTGTATGACTCCGTACCGATCCCGATGGGCACCGCCTTTTCGGGGATCACTTCCTCGCCGCAGTTGGCACAGGTGACGATCTCGTACTCGACATCGCCGTGGGGGGTGTGCGCGGAGCGGGATTCGAGTCGGGCCATCGGATACCCGGATCTACGGACGGAGCAATCAAAAGCGTGCCGTCGGAGTCGTCACTCCGGAGGCGAAGAAAAAACCGGAAACGGTAACGACGCGTTCGCGATCGACTCAGTCGTCGGCGGGCGCGGCGTCCGAGCCGCCCTCGTGCTGCTGTTTGACCCACGAGAGCTTGCCGCCGGACGCGAGGATCTCGCGTTCGCGCTCGGAGGCGTCGAGGTCGGCCGTGAACTCCCAGTCGCCGTTGACGCTGACGGTGAACTCCTCCTGACCGGAGCGGACGCCGGCGGGCACGTCGTCGACGATCTGGATGTCATCGCCCTGGTCGATCTTCTCGTACGTTTCCGCGTCGATGGCGAGCGGGACGATACCGAAGTTGAACAGGTTCGCCTTGTGGATGCGGGCGAAGCTCTGAGCGAACACCGCCTCGATGCCGAGGTACATCGGACAGAGGGCGGCGTGTTCACGCGAGGAGCCCTGACCGTAGTTCTCGCCGGCCACGAGCACGCCGCCGTCGGCGTCGAGCGAGCGCTGCGCGAACGTGTCGTCGACGCGCGAGAGCGTGAACTCGGAGAGCTTCTCGATGTTCGAGCGGAACTTCAGGATGTCCGCCGTCGCCGGGATGATGTGGTCGGTGGTGATGTTGTCCGCCATTTTGAGGAGCGCCTCACCGCCGATCTCCGTGTCGATCCCGTCTTTGAGCGGCACGTCGCCGATGTTCGGCCCCTTGACGAGCCCGTCGTCGATGGCCTCGTCGGGCGAGATGATGTCGTTGTCGTCGCGACCCATCCCGGGACCGTACTTGGTCCCCATCTCGAGGCCGGGCGCCTCGAGGTCGCCGAGGTCGTCGGCGAGGTCTCGGGGGTCGACGATCTCGCCTTTGATGGCCGCCGCGGTGGCGACCTCGGGCGAGCAGAGGAAGACGGAGTCGTCTTCGATGCCGGAGCGACCCTCGAAGTTGCGGTTGAAGGTGCGCAGTGAGACCGAGTCGGAGGCGGGGACGTGGCCGATGCCGATACAGGCACCGCACGTCGCCTCGGAGAAGTTGACGCCGGCCGCCATCATCTCCGCGGTCCACCCCTCGCGGGCCAGCATCTCGGAGGCCTGCTTGGAGCCGGGCGCGACGATCATCTCGGTGTGTTTCGCGACCCCGCGGCCCTCCAGCATCTTCGCTGCGGGGAGGATGTCCTCGTATGCGCCGTTCGTACAGGAGCCGACGATCACCTGCTCGACCTCGGTACCCTCGTACTCGCTGACGGGGGCGACGTTGTCGGGCATCGACGGGGCGGCCACGAGCGGTTCGAGATCGGCCAGATCGACCTCGATGGTCTCCGCGTACTCCGCGTCGTCGTCGGGCTGGAGGTCGACGTACTCCTCCTCGCGGTCCTGGCGCGCGAGCCAGTCTTTCGTCTTCTCGTCGGTCGCGAAGATCGAGGAGGTCGCGCCGAGCTCGGTGCCGAGATTCGTGATCGTCGTCCGCTCGGGGATCGAGAGGTTCTCGGCGCCGGGGCCGGTGTACTCGAAGATCTTGCCGACGCCGCCCTTGACGGTCAGCTCGCCGAGCAGGTGGAGCGCGATGTCCTTCGCGGTCGCCCACTCGGGGAGCTCGCCCTCGAGGTGGACGTTGACGACTTCCGGCATCTCGACGTAGTAGGGGCCGCCACCCATCGCAACGGCGATGTCGAGTCCGCCCGCACCGATCGCGAGCTGGCCGAGCCCGCCGGGGGTCGGCGTGTGCGAGTCGGAGCCGAGGAGCGTCTTGCCGGGCGCGGCGAAGTTCTCTTTGTGGACCTGGTGGCAGATGCCGTTGCCGGGCCGAGAGAAGTACGCGCCGTACGTGCCGGCCGCAGAGCGGAGGAAGCGGTGGTCGTCGGTGTTCTTGAAGTCGAACTGATACGTCTGGTGGTCACAGTACTGCGCGGCGAGCTCCGTCTGGACCTCGTCGAGGTCGAGTGCTTCGAACTGGAGCCACACCATCGTGCCGGTCGTGTCCTGCGTGAGGACCTGGTCGATCTCGATGCCGATCTCCTCGCCGGGCGTCAGCTCGCCCTCGACGAGATGGTCATCGAGGATCTTCTCGGTAATCGTTTGTCCCATATCATCCGCAGATGACCTTCCCGTGGATATAAAACCCGCGAGTTTTCCGAAAGATCGACCGTGTTAGATCAGCTACTCCGGCAGATGTTGGGTCGAAAGCGTCGTGTTGGCACAGCCCGTGTCAGCGCCGATCGTCACGAGAATATAAGGCCAACGACGGCCGAAAGCGGCTAATTTGAGGGACGGGAGGGATCGCTCGGTCGGCTCGCGCGCCGCGCCGCGGGACGATACCGTTTTGTCTCGGCCGCGGGTTCGGGCGGATATGTTCGACTCAGGCGCGTCGGTGGCGGCGGCGTTGGAAGCGGGCGGCGCGACACTCGAAGACGCACAGCGGCAGCCGAACGGCGTCGATCTCACGCTGGGAGCGGTCTTCGAGCAGACGACGCCAGGCGCGATCGGTCGGGACGGAAAACACGTCGGCGAGCGCGAGGAACTCGCCCCGAGAGACGGAACGTATCGGCTCGATCCTGGGACGTACGTGGTCCGATACGGGGAGCCGGTCCGGATCCCCGAAGAGCGGATCGGCTTCGTCCTCCCGCGATCCACGCTGCTCAGGAACTCGTGTACGCTCGATACGGCCGTCTGGGACGCGGGGTACGAGGGCGTCGGCGAGGGGCGGCTCGACGTCGGCCACGCGATCGAGATCGAGCCGGGAGCCCGGATCGCACAGATGGTCTTCGCACGCGCCGACCACGAGGGGACATACGAGGGAGCGTATCAGGGCGAGAACCGCTGAGCGGGGGTGGCGGGTCCGGCGGACGAATCCCCGTCCCGGAACCGGACTACCGGTCAGTATTGCGCGCGAGCGCGGCGAATCCGGTCACTCGGCCGCCCAGTCGCCGCCGACGCGGTCGAGACCCATCATGTTCTCGCCCGCGTGCTCGGTGAACACGACCTTGGCGTTCGGGTTCGGAACGCCGAGTTCGGCGACGGCGTGCTCCATCACCGCGACCGCGAAGGCGCGCTTGCGTTCGAACGGGCGCCCCTCGCGGATCTCCGCGTCGAGGAACAACAGCGGCCCGTCAGTGGCCCGGCCGATGGCCATCGCCGACGGCTCCAGTTCCGTGATCGTGACGGCGACGTGGCCGGCGGTCGTCTCCATCTCCTCGGTGTAGCGGTCGGTGACGAAGGCGACGAACGCCTCGCGTTCGGCCGGCGAGAGCGACAGGGTCGTCGAGAGCTGTAACAGCGGCATACGGGACGTTGGACAGAGGCGGCTAAGGGCGTGTCGGCGTCCGTGCAGAGCGACGCGAACGCGAGTCGGTTCCGGGAAGAGACTAACCGCTCGTCGTGAGTGACAGAACGAACGGCACGCCCGTGCCGGAAAAAGTGGCACGAGCGTGTCGTCCAGTAGGTCCCCGCTGACGCTTCGGCCCTCCAAGCGAAGCGTCACGCGAAGCAAGCGGCGGAATCCACTTAACCGTGCCGGGGGCGGCAGATCTGTCGTATTAAAATGTATTTCAGTATTCACAATCGAAGGGGAACGGGCGGTCCGGTACCCCACCGACCGCGATGGCAGCTACTGCTTCGCCGGGTGGTCGTCGCGGAGGCCGGACTGCCCCGGACCGAGCAGGCGCTCGCGAAGCGTCCCGCTTCCGCGGTCAACGGTCGCCCCGTCGTCCGGGTCCGGGACGAGCCCGCGCTCGCGCAGTTCGGGGACGACGAGATCGACGAAGTCCGTGAGCGAATCTGGTCGGACGACTTCTTTGACGTTGAACCCGTGGACGCCGACCTCCTCGTGCCAGTACTGCAGCTCGTCGGCGACGTGTTCGGGCGTGCCGACGATCGTCGGCGAGGTGGTGCCGAGCCCGCAGAACTCCGCGACTTCGCGGACGGTCCAGTCGCGGTCCGGCTGGGACTTGGTGAACGCGTTCATCGTTCCCTGGATCGCGTCCGTCTCGATGTGTTCGACCCGCTGGTCGGGGTCGAGCTCCGATAGGTCCATGTCGAGGAACCCGGACAGCAGCGCGAGCGTCGCTTCGACGTCGACGTGACGCGTGTACTCCTCGTGTTTCGCTTCCGCGAGCGCGTGCGTTTCCCCGACCACGGGAACGACGCCGATGAAGAATTTGAGGCTCTCGGGGTCGCGGCCGCGATCCGCGGCTCGGGACTTCACGTCGTCCATGTACTCGCGGACGCCCGCCTCCGTCGGCTGGCTGGCGAAGACGGCCTCGGCGTTCGCGGCGGCGAACTCTCGCCCGCGGTCCGACGAGCCGGCCTGATACACGACCGGTGTCCGTTGCGGAGAGGGCTCACAGCCGTGCGGACCGGGCACGGAGAAGTGTTTGCCTTCGTGACCGATCGCCGAGACCTTCTCCGGGTCGGTGTATCGGCCGGTTTCGCGGTCGATCTCGACGGCGTCGTCCGCCCACGACTCCTCCCACAGCTTGTAACAGACGTCGAGGAACTCGTCGGCCCGGTCGTAGCGCGTCTCCTTGTCCATCCGCTCCTCGAGCCCGAGGTTCTCGGCGGCCGACTGGAGGTAGGAGGTAACGACGTTGATCGCGACCCGACCGTCGGTGAGGTGATCGAGCGTGGAGAACTCCCGCGCCAGCTGGTAGGGATGGGTGTACGTCGTCGACCGCGTCACCGCGAAGCCGAGCTCCTCTGTGACCTCCGCCATCGCTGGAACGACGAGCTGCGGGTCGCTCGCAGGGGTCTGGACGGCCTTCTCGACGGCGGTGTCCCGGTCGTCGCCGTACACGTCGTAGACGCCACGGACGTCCGCGAAGAAGACGGCGTCGAAGCCGCCGCGCTCGGCGGTGCGGGCGACCTCGGTCCAGTACTCCCGGTCGGTGTACTCCGGCGAGCGGTCGCCGGGGTAGGTCCACGACCCCGGCGAGACGTGCTCGACGGAGGCCATCGTGAAGAGGTTGAGATGCAGGCGGTCGGTCATGACGCGTCGTACGCCATCGACGGGTAATACCCCACAGAAAGGGGCGGGACTTGTCGGCGTCGGGGACGCGGGGAACGGTCCGGAGACGACTGCGGTGGGGGCGGCGAACGAGACCGAAAACGGCTATGGCGTCGACTACGGAGACGACGTCTCGGGGTCCGAGACGTACGCGGCGAAGTCGGACGTCGTGATGATTCCGATCGGCGTGTCGCCGTCGACAACTGGAACGTGGTGGAAGCCGTGTTCGACCATCGTCGCGGCGACGGCGGAGACGGAGTCCTGTGCGCTCACCGTGATCGGGTCCGCGGTCATGTACCGCTCGACGGTCGTCTCCGCCTTCGGCTGGCTCTTCGCGACGATGTCGACGAAGTCGGTCGTGGTGAGAATGCCGACGAGGTCACCCTCGTCGTCGACGACGAGCGCCGAACTGATGTCGTTGTCGAGCAGCACGGCGGCGGCGTCTTCGACGAGCGTGTCGGGCGTCACGGTGTGGAGCTCGCTCGTCATCAGCCGCGCGACGAATACGTCGTCGATGTCATCCATACCGCTACCTTCCGCCGTCGAGGTATAAAGGGTTTCCACGCGGCGCGGGTTCGAAGCGGCGAACGAGACGAATTCGCCGCTCACAGGAACCGCGAGAGCCCCGACTGCCGTCGCGGGCCGTCGCCGTCGGGGTCGGCCACCCACGCGGTTCGCTCGTCGCGGAGACGGGCACGTTCACGACGGAGACGGGCGCGCTCGTCGCGGAGGCCATCGTCCTCACCGCGGAGGTTCTCATCGCCGGCGTGGAGGACGTCTCCCTCGGATGCCGACGCGGTCGGATCGGTCCCGCCCGACGGGCCGGGAGGGTCGGTCGGTTCGAACGCCGAACAGTCGGGGCCGCAGTCGCGACCGGGGTCGACGATCCGGTCGAACCGCTCGCAGTAGGGGCGGCCGTCGTCGGTCGCCGTCGCGTGTGCGCAGTTCGGAAGCGACGGCCGCCACCCCTTTCCGTAGGCGCGCTCGGCGATCCGCCGTCGTTTCCGAGCTTTCGCCGCCCGGTCGACGAGCGCCACGTCCGTCCGAAGCGGTCGTCGATCGCGGATCTCGACGCCCGGCGCCTCCGGGTCGAGCGGGGTCGGCTCTCGGACGACCTCGCGCTCGCCCGTCTCGGGATCGAATCGCCAGACGCCGACCGCGTCGGGGATCCGATTCAGATGGGCGCGGGTGACGTACGAGGCAGTCGCGAGCACGACCTCGTCGAACAGGCCGAGCGCGGCGTCGTACCGCAGTTGCGCCTCCAGATCACCGGGGGTGCCGAGGTCCGGCTTGTTCTCGATCGCGGTCAGCGAGCCGATCCAGTCGGCGGGGTACCGAGCCGTGGCGCGGACGACCGGCCGGCCGTCGCGCCGCTCGCGTTCGAGGTAGCCCGCCTCGATCGCGCGCTCGACGACCGCGGCGGCCCGGTCCGGCGGGAGGTCGAACGCGTCGGCGACGGGAACCGCCTCGCCCGGGCCCACGGCGGCCTCGATCGCCGGATCGGGGATCCGATCGGCGGAGATGCGCGCCCGTCGGTCGAAGTTCGGCCCGGGGCGTAACACGCAGACGTCGACGATCCGACCGCCCGGGTTCGTGATCCCGGCGCCGAGCTGGCGGGCGACGACACAGTCGGGCGATTCGAGCGCGGCACACAGCGCCAGCTCGAACCGGAACTCCATGGATCGGTAGTGGAACGCAGGCGAGTAAAGCGCATCGACCGCCGCGGTCGAAACCGGTATTCCCCGTCGGCGCCAACACCGCGTATGCGCTCGGTCACGCGGAACCTCCTCCTCGCCATCGCGCTTGTCGTCGTCGCCCTGCTCGCGCTCGGCGCCCTGCCGAGCTACCTCGGCGCCGGCGACCCCTACTACCTCACCGCCGAACAGATAGAGACGGACGAGGCGACCGCCGACGTGAACGACGTCTCCGATCGACGATACCCGTTCCTGACGAGCGCGCTCGCGAGCGACGACGGGCGCTCCGACCCGTATCAGATGGGCCCGTACGGGGTGAAAGAGTGGTTCACCCACACGCCGTTCGACGAGGTGGACGCGCTCAGACAGCAGGTGCCGGAGGCCGCGTCGAACGGCGGCGTTCGCGTGGCGTTCGAGGGAGAGACGTATCACGTCGAGGTGGTGCAGCCGTGAGCGAGGAGGACCGGCCCGAAGCCGGGGGAGACGCCGACGAGACGGGGTTCGTCACCCCCGCGGCAGACCTGCGCGACCTGCCGGCCTTCTCTGACGGTCGGCTCCACTCGCTGCCCGGCGAGCCGGAGTGGCCGGTCCGGGAGGTCGCTGTCGAGTACGATCCCGGGTGGTTCGTCGGCGGGTACGACCGCGTCGAGCAGCCGGACGGGACGGAGAAGAAGTACTACTGGGCCGAGCTCCCGCCCGCGACCGTCGTGATCGCGGTCGCCGACGACGAGGTCCTGTTCGTCGAGCAGTACCGACCGACGGTGCGAAACACGCAGCTGGAGCTGCCCGCTGGGATCGTCGAGCCGGGCGAATCGTACACCGAGGCCGGGGCCCGCGAACTCGCCGAGGAGACCGGCTTCGCGCCGTCGTCGACGTCGCTGCTTCAAGCGGTGTGGTGTTCGACGGGGGTCCTCCGACACAAGCGCGGCTACGTCTTCGCCGAAGGGTTGGAAGCGGTCGACGTCGAGGCCGACAGCAACGAGTTCCTCGTCCCGCACGCGGTGCCGGTCGACGAGGCGCTCGCGCTCGCACGGGAGCCGCCGACGAACGACGCGACGCTGGAGGGATTGCTGCTGGCGAAGGCGGACGGCCTGCTGTGAGACCGGGCGATTCATGCCTCGACGCCGCGTATTAATAAATCGTATCAGCTGTGTAACCCCGTTTCATAACAAGACTTTTTATACTTAGGTTGTTTAGTTAATAACACAATGGCACTCACTTGCGCAGACTGCGATTCGGAGTTCACCACGGCCGCAGCGCTCACCCAACACCTCCCGCTCCACCACAACACGTGCGGGGTCTGTAACGAACGGTTCGACGATACCGACGCGCTCCGCGAGCACGTCCACGAAGCCCACTGACGAGGCGGTCAGCGACGCGCCGTCTCGCGCTGTTTTTCGACCACGTCGGAACCCGACAAACGTCCAGTTCCTACCGGTGACGGGGAGGTATTAGTCGCCTCAGCCCCTCTGATCCGATATGAGTGAGACCTCAGAACAGTCAGTGTTGCTGTCGGACGATCCGCCGCTGGACCTCCGGCTGTCGGCGTCGGAGCTGGAGGCGACCCGCGAGCGCATCGTCTCGTTCATCGGTGACCTCGTCGACGACGCCGGCGCGGAGGGGGCCGTCCTCGGTCTCTCGGGCGGTATCGACTCGACGCTGACCGCCTACCTCGCCGTCGAGGCGCTCGGGGAAGACGGCCTCCACGGCATCACCATGCCCTCGGCGGTGAACGACCCGGAGGTGATGAGCGACGCCGAGCGCGTCGCCGAAGACCTCGGAATCGAGTACGAAGTCGTCGAAATTCAGCCGATCGCGGAGGCATTCTTCGAGGCGCTGCCGGAGGCGGCCGAAGACCGGATGGCGACCGGGAACGTGTACGTCCGGACCCGCGCGGTCTGTAACTACTTCGTCGCGAACGCGGAGAACCGGATCGTGTTGGGCACCGGCAACCGCGCGGAGGCGATGACGGGGTACTACACGAAGTACGGCGATCAGGCCGTCGACTGCAACCCGATCGGGAACCTCTACAAACAGCAAGTGCGCCAGCTGGCCGCCCACGTGGGCGTCCCCCGCGATCTGGTGATGCAGGAGCCGAGCGCCGGCATGTGGGAGGGCCAGACCGACGCCGAGGAGTTGGGTCTCGACTACGACACCGTGGACGCGATCCTAGCGGTCCACGTCGACGGCGGGCTCTCACGGGCGGCGACCGTCCGAGAGCTCGGCGTCCCCGAGGCGGCCGTCGACCGCGTCGTCGACCTATACGAGCGGAGCGCCCACAAGCGAGCGATGCCGCCGGCGCCGGAGCGGTAGGAACGCGGAGCCAGTAGTGGAACGAGGGTAGAGGCGCCGAGCTGCCGGGCGAGCGTCTCGCGAAGAGCGGCTGGCGTCGATACCGACGCGGTGCGATCGAGGGGGCACAGACAGGAAGTTTATATCTTCGACCCGCATCGTCAGGGCAAGACGACAGTATGCGCCGCACCCTCCCCAGCCGTTCGGACGCAGTCACAGCACTCTCGGCCGGCGCCGACGCCGTCGAGCGTCGGCTCCGAAACCCGACGTACATCGATAAGCGAGCGATCGGCATCGACACGCGGGCCCTCGCGGCGTTCCGTATGCTGACGGGACTGTTGATCGTCGGCGACGTGATCTCCCGTGCGCGGAACTTCTCGTTTTATTACACCGACGACGGCGTCCTGTCGGCGTCGCTCACACAACGCCTGACGAGCGACGGGGCGTTCTCGGTCTTCTATTACACCACGGATCCGACCGTCATGGCCGGCATCTTCGTCGTCACGGCGCTCGTCGGCGTCGTGCTGACGCTCGGCTATCAGACGCGGGTGATGACCGTGGTCGCGTTCCTCCTCGTGATCTCGTTCGACCACCAGAATCCGCTCGTGACGAGCTACGCCGACGTGCTGTTCCGTCTGCTGCTGTTCTGGGCGATCTTCCTCCCGCTCGGCGAACGCTGGTCGATCGACGCCCTCCTCGCCGCGACGGAGTCGAGCGAGGACGAGACGGGGGCGCGTTCGGGAGACGAAAGCGGCGAGCACGTCGATGAACGCGGCGAGCACGTCGATGAACGCGACCGTGCGAGCGCCGAGTCGGGTCCCCGCAGGATGGTCGTCGGGCTCGCGTCGGCGGCGATTCTCACGCAGATGATCACGATGTACGTCGTCAACGGCATCCACAAGGCCCGGTCGGATATGTGGGGGACCACCGACGTCGCCCCGCTGGTGTTGGGGATCGACGAGATGACGTTCCTGCTCGGCGACTTCATGCGGCAGTTCCCGACGCTTCTGGGTTACGGCGGCGTCCTGTGGTACTACATGATGTTGACCGCGTGGGCACTCGTCCTTCTGCGCGGCAAGGCGCGGATCGCGTTCGTCGCGCTGTTCGTCGGCGGCCACATGTCGTTCGCGGTCACCGTCCGGATCGGCGCGTTCGCCTACGTCGCGCTCGCCGGCCTGCTGCTGTTTCTGCCGCCGTCGTTCTGGGACGTCGTCGAGACGCGAGGGCGACAGATCTGGCGGTCCCTCGCAGCGCGGGCGAGCGTTCCGGTGTCCCGTGAAGCCGTCCGGCAGCGAGTAGCGTTGCTGCCGAATCCGCGGATCGAGTCGCCGGGCGTCGGCCGCGGCATTCGTGTCGCGTTCACCGTGGTGTTGATGGTCGGCGTGCTGGCCATCCTCGTCGTTCCGGCGGTCGCGGTCGTAGACGACGTCGACGGGACTCACGAGTCCCTCGACGCCACGATCGATGCGCTGAGCCTCGACCAGCCGGAGTGGAGCGTGTTCGCCCCGTCACCGCGAACGACCGACCGGTACTACGTGGTGGCGGCGATGACGGAGGAGGGTGAGGAGTACGACCTGTACAACGACCGGGAGCTCACGTACGACAGGCCGTACGACGAGCTCCAGAAGCAACACGGCACGTACCGCGAGCGGTTCTACATGAGCAGCGTCCGGACCCGTGGGAACGACGACCCCGTCTCTGACGCGTACGCCGAACATCTCTGTGAGACCGCCGCCGAACAGGGGTTGAACGTCACCCATCTCCAGATGTTCACCGTCACCGAAGCGATCACGATGGAGACGCTCGACGACCACGAGAACAGAGAGCGAAGCTACGTCCGGTTTTACAACGGCGGCTGCGGCGATAACGAGCCCGGCGACGTCACCCAGCCGCCCTCCTGAGGTCGCGTACCCGGTTGTGAAATCCGAAGTCGCGAGCCCGCCTTCTAACGCGGTCGGAGAACGCGCTCAGAACGCCTGCAGCTCTTCGAGCACGGCGAGCGCGGAGCCGTCGTCGATGGCCTCTCGAGCCGCGTCCAATCCGGCCTCGATGGAGTCGACGTCTCCGTGAGCGTAAATTCGGAGCGCGGCGTTGACCGCGACCGCGTCCGCGAACGGGCCGTCGCGCTCGCCAGCGAGGACCGCTTCGGTGATCTGTGCGGAGTCGACGGCGACGTCGTCGACCGCGAGGTCCTCCGATTCGAGGTCCATCCCGTAGTCGGCAGTCTCGATCTCGAAGTCGGTGAAGCTCGCCCCCTCGCTGCCGGCGCCGTCCCCGTCGGCCGCGGTCCACTCCGCGACCTTCGTGTAGCCGGGGCGGACGTCGTCGTACCCCTCCATCCCCTGGAACATCAGGACGCGATCGAGGTCGTGGAACTCGCTTTCGAGGAACGTGTCGACGACCTTCTTGGCGAACGCGAGGTGGTAGAAGGAGCCGAGGTGCGTGGAGGCGCCGGCGGGGTTCGCCAGGGTCTCGATGGTGTTGACGAAGGTGCGGACGCCCATCTGATCGCGGCGGTCGAACAGGTCGTCGATGGCGGGATTGAACGTCGGCTGGTAGTAGAAGCCGAACCCGGTCTCGTCGACCATCGCGGCGGAGTCGCGGGGGGTGAGCTCCGTCGCGACGCCGAGTTCGTCGAGGACGTGTTTGTACGCGTCCTGTTTCTGGGTCGGGACGCGGTCGCCGGAGTGGACGACGACGGGCGTTCCCGCGGCGGCCGCGGCGACGCCGGCGGCGACGCCGAGGATCGCTGACCGCCCCTTTCCGTCGTAGTTGGCGCCGCAGTCGACGGGGTCGCAGTCGGGTTCGGCGTACTCGACGCGCCCGCACATCACGTCGACGTACGCGCCAAGCTCCTCGGGCGTGTTCCGCTTCCAGCGATTCGAGAGCCAAAACGCGCCGAGAGTCGTCGGATCCGGCTCGTCCGCGAGGATGCGTTCGAACGCCTCTGTCGCCTGTGCGCGCGTCAGGTCGTCGGCCGACTTGTGACCGGAGCCGCAGACCTCGGTCATCAGCCGCTTGAGGGGCCACTCGCCGAACTCCTGGGTCG
>OBKM01000522.1_pt1 | contig 18706 bp, 22 predicted proteins | sample 1519691 | NCBI WGS metagenome assembly OBKM01 (sample SAMEA37050418, study PRJEB22526) | metagenome | biome: saline pan; feature: lake; material: water | place: Egypt | collected 2015 | depth 0.5 m | reverse complement strand
AACACGGCATCACACTGTGTACTCGCCTCGTCGATGCGCATCGTCATATGTAGCCTGTTACTGTTCTAGATACAAAGATTGGCCACCCCCGGTGAACGCGGTGGCCGTGCCGTCCGATCCGACACTCCGGGAGGGCGCAACCTCGTAGAAAGATTCCCAGTTATCGGCTTCATCCACACCCCTGAACGGGTGGCTTTCGCCTCGCTACCGCTGTAAATGAATCTAGCGGGGGCAAATGCAAACACTGGTTCAGGTTGGTACACTGAGTTGTCTTCCGAGAGATCATACACAGGCAAGGCCGATATTCTCCTGAGTGACCTCATTTTGCGTTCACAGCTTGAGCAATCATACTGGGCGCTACGAGCGGCACTTGCCACTGGCTGGGTCAGCTCTATAAAGGAGTCACTGAACCCGAGATACCCAAAGTGTCGGCGTACAGCGTATCCTGAGTTGAGGCCGAGAATAGATACATGTGGGCGGTCACGGGGGCAAGCAGTGTCCGTGCGCCGCTGACAGCCCACCCAGACTGGCTGGTCGACACCCCACGACGCGGAGGAGTGCCAAGCTCTCACAGCACAGTCGGCACCTCCGCAGCGACCGGCAAGCAACCGTTCGCCGTCAGTTGGCTCACATCAAAATACTGAACTACCTGCCGATATCAGAAACAGTAGTGAGCGATCAGCCCCGCGACTCGGATCGCCCTCCCGCCGAGACCGACGATACGAACGGTGAGTCGTCGGCTAGTGGCGACCCGAGCGATTCGATCACCGAAGGGAGCCTCCTCCGGCCGCTCTTCCATCTCGCGTGGCCGATCGTCGTCATTCAGTTACTGCAGGTGACGTACAATATCGCCGACACGCTGTATCTGGGGCGGCTGTCGGCAGACGCGGTGGGTGCGATCAGCCTCGCCTTCCCGCTGATTTTCCTGTTGATCGCCGTCGCGGGCGGGTTTACGACTGCGGGGGCGATCCTCGTCGCCCAGTATATCGGTGCCGAGGGGGACCGCTCGGCAGGACTGGTCACTGGACAGACCGTCTCGTTTGTCAGCCTGCTGTCGATCGTCATCGGCGTCGTCGGCTACTTCTACACGCGGCCAGCGCTCGAACTCCTGCCGAGCGATCCCGATACGGCGGCGGATGTCGTCCCGCTCGCGGCGGATTACATGGAGATCATCTTCCTCGGGATGCCGCTGATGTTTGGCTTTTTCGTCTTTTCGGCGCTCATGCGCGGCTACGGCGACACCCGGACGCCGATGTTCGTGATGGTGGTGTCGGTCGTCGTCAACATCGTCCTCGATCCGTTCCTGATCTTCGGGTTTCGGGATAACCCCCTCATGCTCTGGCTCGGACTGCAGAGCGTCGAGGCGTCGCTGCTCGCGGCGACGGGCTACACCGGCTGGGGGATCGAAGGCGCTGCCGTCGCGACGATCATCGCCCGTGGGGTTGGTACTGGGATCGGTATTGCGCTCCTGTTCGGTACGTCGATCGGCCCGGCGGTTCGACTGGACCACCTCCGGCCCGACTTCGAGGTGATCGAGGATATCATCCGGCTTGGAACGCCGAGCATGATCGAGCAGTCCACGAGCGCGCTCGCGATGATCACCCTGACGGCGATGGTCGTCACGTTCGCGCCACCGGTCGTCGCCGCCTACGGGCTGGGCAACCGGCTCATCTCGCTGGTCTTCCTCCCGGCGATGGGGCTGGGACGGGCGATCGACACGATGGTCGGGCAGAATCTCGGCGCGGACCGGGCGGACCGGGCGGCGCGAGCGGCATGGACCGCGGCCTCGACCGGGGCGGGCGTCATGCTCGTCGTCGCGGTGATCGCCGTCACCTTCACCGAGCCGATCGTGAGCGTCTTCCTCGGCGATGTCCCTGACGCACCGGAGACGATCGCACTGGGCGTCGAGTACGTCCAGATCCGCTCGATCGAGTTCGCCTTCATCGGCGTCTCGCAGGTGATGCTCGGCGCGTTCCGCGGGGCCGGCAACACGAAGATCGCGATGATCATCTCGATCCTCACGCTGTGGGTCGGCCGCGTGGGCGCGGTCTACCTGCTCGTGTTCGTGTTCGACATGGGCGCGACCGGGATCTGGATCGGGATGGCGGTCGGGAACGTGCTCGGGGCAACCATCGCCGTGGCGTGGTTCCTCCGTGGCACCTGGAAAGAGAAGTACATCGACGAACCGGCGGTCGAGGTCGGGGAGTCGGCCACCTCCGGGGACGGCGACGACTAAGCTTCCCGGTCGACACCCTGACGTATATGAGTGCGCCCCCGTTTTCGGGACGTATGGACGACCGAATCCGACGACACGCCGAGGTACTCGTCGACTGGAGCGCGCGGATCGAGGCGGGCGACGATGTCGTGTTGGCCATCAGTCCCGGCGCACACGACCTCGCGGTGGCAACCGCCGAGCTGCTCGGCGAGCGCGGCGCGAATCTCGTCACGACCCGCTCATCGGGCGAGATCTCGCGCGCCTACCTCCGGGCGCACGACGGCGAGTTCGACGCCGATCCGGACCACGAACTCGCGCTCTACGAGAACGCCGACGCCTATCTCTCCCTGCGTGGCGGCCACAACACGGCGGCGACGTCCGATGTCCCCGCCGAACGCCGGCAAGCACACGCCAGAGCGACCGAGGGGATCCGCGAAGCTCGGATGGACACCGACTGGGTCTCGACCGTCCACCCGACCCGATCGCTCGCCCAGCAGGCAGGCATGGCCTACGAGGAGTACCAGGAGTTCGTCTACAACGCCGTCCTGCGTGACTGGGAATCCCTCGCCGAGGAGATGGATCGCATGAAGGCACTGCTCGACGACGGCAGCGAGGTCCGTCTCGTCTCCACGAACACCGATCTCACGATGTCGATCGAGGGGCGAACCGCGGTCAACAGCTGTGCCTCCGTGGCGTACGATTCCCATAACCTTCCCAGCGGCGAGGTCTTTACTGCACCCTACGACACGTCGGGCCACGTCGAGTTCGACGTGCCGATGACGGTCCACGGCAAGCGCGTCCGGGACGTCTCGCTGACGTTTGAGGACGGCGAGGTAATCGAGTACGACGCCGCACAGAACGCCGACGTGATCGGGGACGTGCTCGACACCGATCCGGGCGCACGCCGACTCGGCGAACTCGGAATCGGGATGAACCGCGGGATCGACCGCTACACTGATAACATCCTGTTCGACGAGAAGATGGGCGACACCGTCCATCTCGCACTGGGCCGGGCCTACGACGCCAATCTCCCCGAGGGCGAGGCGGGCAACGACAGCGCCGTCCACGTCGACCTGATCACGTCAGTGGGTGAGGACTCGCGACTGGAGATAGACGGCGAGGTCGTGCAGCGGAACGGTCGGTTCCAGTGGGAAGACGGCTTCGAGAACTAGTCCTCGGTCGACGTCCGGTCGAGATCCTTTTCGCCCTGGTAGATCTCGTAGCCGTCCTGTGCGACCTTCTCGGCGAGGACGGCACATTTGATCCGCATCGGGCTGATGTCGACACCGAGCATGTCGACGATATCGTCGCGGTCCATTTCCATCAGGTCATCGACGGATTCGCCCGGTAGTTTCGCCGAGAGCATGCTGGCGCTGGCCTGGCTGATCGCACAGCCGTCACCCTGAAACGCGACGTGCTCGATGGTCTCCTCGTCGTCGGCCAGCTTGACGTCGATCCGTATCTCGTCGCCACACATCGGGTTCTCCCCGACGTGTGTGTACGTCGGCTCCTCGATCTCCCCGTAGTTGCGCGGGTTCTTGTAGTGATCGAGGATCTGCTGGCGGTACATATCCGATCCCATTCCCATAGCTGAAAAGAGGTAGGCGCGTCCGTGGCAAAAGGATTCCGACGCCACCACCGAATCGCTAGCGGTCGTTCACGAACGAATGACGTCTCAGAGCCGCTCGAGTAGTTTGCCGCTCGCGGAAGTCCCTTTTCGGTTGAACGATAGTACCCGTACCCGGAGCATATCGGCCGGTTGCACGTCATCGGGCACGTCCTTGACGAAGATCACGAACCCCTCGACTTTGACAACCGCATCGGTCTCGCCGCTGTGGTGTTCGGTCAACTCCTCGACGCCCGCCTCGATGATCTCGCCCTTCTCGACCGGCGCGTCCCGCGCCTGTGCTTCCTCGTGGGCCCGCCTCGAAGCCGATTTGTCGGAGCCCCGCCGCGAGCGCCACCAGAGTACGCCTGCGACTCCGATGACGGCAGCGACGACCACTGTGCCAAACAGCGGCGTCATCTCCGGTGGTACATTCATTGTCCCTCCCTGAACACTCGGTATTTAAAAAACCCCTCGTTGCTGTCTGACATGTGTCAAGAAATCAACGTTCCGTCTCGAGCCGAAGTGGACGGATGCCATGTTGTCCGCAGCCGGGATGTGCGCCCGACGAGAACAGTTCGCCGGTCACACCGGAGGCGGCTCGCCCGCTTCGTCAGACCGTCCCGACGGGACGGGAGCCGTCTACGCGAACAGTTCGCGTGCGTCGTCGATCGCATCGATCAGCACATCGATCTCCTCCCGAGTGTTGTAGATATAGAAGGAAGCCCGAGCGGAGGCGGCGACACCGAGTTTGTCGTGCAGTGGCTGCGTACAGTGATCGCCCGCGCGGATGGCGACCGCCGAGTCGTTCATGATAGAGGCGAGGTCGTGTGCGTGGACCGAATCGAGATTAAACGCAACGAGGCCTCCTCGATCGGGGCCCGGTTCTGGACCGTAGATTTCGATATCGTCGAACTCGCTCAGACGGTCGTAGGCGTACTCGGCCAGCTGTTCTTCGTGTCGCTGGACGTTCTCCATCCCGATCTCGTCGAGGTAGTCCGCAGCCTCGGCAAGAGCGATCCCCTCAGCGATCAGAGGGGTTCCGGCTTCGTACTTCCAGGGGAGATCGTTCCATTTCGCGTCCTCGAAGGTGACTTTCTTGATCATGTCGCCGCCATAGAGGAACGGCTCCATCTCTTCGAGGATCTCCTTTTTCCCGTAGAGACCGCCGATCCCGGTCGGTCCGACCATCTTGTGGCCGGAAAAGGCATAGAAGTCGGCATCGATCGCCTCGACGTCGACCGGACGGGTCGGGACGGCCTGTGCGCCGTCGACGAAGATGAACGAGTCGAATTCGTGGGCGATATCGGCGAGTTCGGCGACCGGATTGACGGTGCCGAGCGTGTTCGAGACGTGCAGGACGCTCACCATCTCCGTATCTTCGCCGATCAATTCACGGGCGTGATCCATGTCGAGCCGTCCGGTTTCGTCGACCCGAATATATCGCACGTCCGCACCGGTCCGCTTGGCGATCTGTTGCCAGGTGACCAGCGAGGCGTGATGTTCCATCTCCGTGAGAACGACCTCGTCGCCGGGTCCGAGTTCGTTCAGCCCCCAGGCGTAGGCTACGAGGTTCATGCTCTCGGTCGTGTTTTTGGTGAAGATCATCTCCTCGCGCCCGCCGCTCGCGCCGATAAACTCGGCGAGACGGTCGTGGGCCTCCTCGTAGGCAATCGAGGCCTCCTGACTGAGGTGGTGAATCCCACGATGGACGTTGGCGTTGTACCCGCGGTAGTAGTCGCCGAACACGTCGATGACCTGATTCGGTGTCTGACTCGTGGCCGCGTTATCGAGATAGACGACCTGCTGGCCGTCGTTTACCTGTCGCTGCAGGATCGGGAAGTCCTCACGAATCCGGTCGACGTCGAGCGGTGCAGTTTCTTGTGTTCCCATTGCTAGGGTGGAGGGTCTCCATACAAAACACTCCTTCGGTGCGACGGCGAGACGGTCGCACGAACCGTATCTTGCCAGTCAGCCGTCCGACCGTTCACGGGCTCGAAGCTCGGTGATGATCGAGGGACGCGTCCCGTGGAGCATCAGTTCGGTGAACCGCGCGACAACCCACGCCAGCGCGTTGAACAGGTGTGAAACGACGATGCAGAGAGCCACACCGATCGCACTGAAGACGAGTGCCCCCCACGCCGAGTCGGCGTACGTCGAGATCACTTCGCCCGTCTCGATGGTGGTGCTGTAGGGAAAGTCGAGACTGACCGATTGTCCGCCGCGGTCGAAGGCGAGTTCGGGCATCGTGAACTCGACTGTGCTACCCAGCGTGATGCCGACGTTCGGATTCCCGTAATGCAACGGCGCGAGCAACAGCGTGACGACGATCGATCCCAGCACCGTGATCACGACGAATGCGAAGAGGCCAACGAAGAACTTGCTGAACAGGTAAGCGACCCCCGTCCACGTTCTGAGATCGAACAGTAGCTGTTTCGTCCAGTCCAGCGCGCCAAGCGTCGGATCGACCGCTGCGTGTGGCACGGTGGCATCCAGCAACACGTCCGCGAGGAGTCGCTCGAAGGCAGCCAGCTGGGTCGCGAACAGGATCGTCATGACAAGTAAGGGGAGGCCGAAGACGAGGATAATCAGCCCTACTCCAACGGAAAAGCCCGTGACGAGGAGAACGAAGTATATCAGCCCGAGTGGGAACGCCAGCAGCAGATACAGCAGGTTGAGATACGTCTGTTTGCGAACTGGAACGCCGAGGAACCATCTGGCACTCGATGTTACACTCCGGGGAGCTATCGGTGGGGATTCGTCGCCCGTGCTCATGATCGGTCCTCCGCGTCGGTTGACTCTACGGGAGTATCGCTGATTGTCGTTTGTGTGCTCTTACGTATCATATCAGGGCCTCCGCAGGGAGTGTGCGATCGCGAGCAGCCCGACCAGATGACAGACGGTGATGACGAGCAGGATCTGCGCATCGGTTGCATCGCTGATCCCGTCGATCGAATAGGACAGGACGAACGGAACGACGGTCAGGAAGGCGACGCCGACGGCGAGGTACAACATCGGTGTGCTCGCGTTGCGCCGGTAGCCGCGGTAGGCAAGGCCGGTGACGAGGCCGCCAAGCGTCGCGCTGGCCAGTGCCAGAAGAAATATCGTTACACCGCTACCGAGTTCCACGTCGATGGCCGGAAGCACCGTCTCGGCGATCATCGGACGCACCTCCTGCGTGTCGTCGTGGTGATCGGTCCTGTCATGGGTTGCCAAAGATCGCGTACAGTATCGCCAGCAGTCCGGCGAGTTCGCCCGTCGTCGCGACGACCTGGACCGTCACCGAGGGGAGATCGGTCAGCGTCGGGAGTAAGAACCGCGTCATCGTCGGGGCGGCGCTGAGCAGTGCGATACCGATCGCTAGCCACAACAACGCCGCTGCGCTGGAGTCCTGATAGCCCCGATATGCACGGAGGACGATCCAGCACGCCAGCAGGAACGCCAGCGTCTGGCCGAGGAACACCAGCAGTCCCACCAGCGGGTCCCCACCGGTCGTCGTCAGCAGGGGTGTGACATACATGACGATCAGAGCTCCTCGTACAGTCTCGTGAACCGATCCGCGGGGTCCTCCTCGCGGCGTGTGATGTCGATCTCCATCTCCCCGTCCTCGATTTCGACTGCGACGCGTTCGAGGCGAGCCGCGTACGTCTTGTAGTGGTGACCGTCCGGATCGAGCTGTTGTTGAGCGTCCAGCAGATCGTGCTCGTCGAGCCGGTCGATCCGCCGATAGATCGTCGGCGGCGACGCGTCACAGCGGTCGGCCAGCCGGTCCGCATCCATCGGCTCCTTGCTCGTCTCGATGAGGATCGCGCGGGCGTACTCGTCGTCGAGTATGGCGAGTAACTCGGCGTCCTCATCGTCAGTCATTCGTTCGTTTGTACTGACACACGATATAAAAAAGCCCACAGTTTCTGGCTCTGAAACTATGACACTGGTGTTAATGTACAGGCTCTCGATACTGCAAACGACATGCCCGCTATTGAAACGAAGTCGCTGAGCAAACGCTTTGGCGATGTCGTTGCAGTCGACGACCTGTCCCTCCAGATTGACGATGGTGAAGTGTTCGGTTTTCTCGGCCCGAACGGTGCCGGGAAGTCCACGACGATCAACATGCTACTCGATTTTGCCCGTCCGACGGGCGGCGCCGCCACGGTGCTTGGCTACGACACGCAAGACGAGTCCCAGAAAATTCGCGAGCGCGTCGGCGTCCTGCCCGAGGGGTTTGACCTCTACGACCGCCTCTCCGGGCGCAAACACATCGAGTTCGCCCAGCGTGCGAACGGTGCAAACGGCGACCCCGCAGAGTATCTCGAACGCGTCGGGCTGGGCGGCGACCCGGCCGACCGGAACGCTGGCGAGTACTCGAAGGGGATGAAACAGCGACTGGCCCTCGGGATGGCGCTGGTCGGTGAGCCAGACGTGCTGATCATGGACGAACCCTCCAGCGGGCTCGACCCCACGGGAATCCGGGAGATGCAAGAGATCGTCCGCACGGAGGCCGATCGTGGCACGACCGTGTTCTTTTCGAGCCACATCCTCGATCACGTCGAGGAGGTCTGTGACCGGATCGGCGTGATGAACGAGGGCGAGCTTGTGGCGGTTGGATCGCTCGACGAACTCCATGCACGGATGGGTGGGGATGCACACATCGAGCTCTCGGTCGACGAATCCCCCAGACGTGCCGTCGAGACGTTGCCCGACATTGACGGCGTCTCGGGTGTCACGGCGCGAAACGGCCAGCTGGACATCACCTGCAGCGAATCGGCCGCGAAGGCGAAAGCTATCAACCACGTCGAGGCGGCCGGGGCGACGGTGCTCGACATCAAGGTCGAGGATCAGGATATTGACGATCTGTTCGCACTGCTCACCGGCAACGGCTCGACACACCGACCGGAAAACGCCCCCGAGGAGGTATCGGCATGAGCGTCCCGACGGTCGCGCGCAAGGATTTCGAGGATGCCGTCCGCTCGCAGATGCTGTGGTCGATAACCGGCCTGCTCGTCGGGCTGATCGTGCTGATCTACGGTGGGATCCGGTACTTCGAGGGGAGCGTACCGGCGGCCGAGCTGGCCGCAATCCTCGCCCTGCCGATGCAGGTGATCGTCCCGCTCGCGGCGCTGATCGTCGGCTACATGGCCATCGTCGGCGAGCGGCGGTCGGGCAGTATCAAGATCTTGCTGAGCCTCCCACCGACCCGCGAGGACGTCGTCGCCGGAAAACTGCTTGGGCGCGCGGGCGTCGTCGCGACCGCCGTCCTGTCAGCATTTGCAGTCGCGCTAGTACTCGGACTGGTACTGTTTGGCGAGGTGGCTGCCAGCGAGCTGGTTGGTCTCGCCGCCGCGACGCTGTTGCTTGGCTTTGCCTTCGTCGGGATCGCGGTCGGGTTTTCGGCCGCCGTCGCCTCCCGGGGGCGAGCAATGGCTGGCGTCGTCGGGACGTACCTGGTCTTTCTGGGCTTCTGGGACGTGCTCGTTGGCGGCATCTATCGGCTACTCACTGGCGCGTTCCCATCGAGCCCGATCACCCCCGACTCTCAGATCGAACCGTGGGCGCTTGCGCTCCAGCGGGTCAACCCGATGGAAGCATACGGTGTCGTCGCCTCCGGGCTGATGGACCAGCAGGTGTTTCCGCTGACCCTGCAGTTCCCGATCGGGATCAACGTCTTCAGCGATGCGCCGGTCGACGACATCGTGATCGGTGACGCACCAATGTATCTCTCGGAGTGGTTCGCCGCCGTCGTCCTGCTCGCGTGGGGCGTCGTTCCTGTCGCGCTGGGCTATCTCCGATTTCGGAGTGCGGATCTGGGCTGAGGGCGACGTTTAAGTTTCCGTGCCCCTGCGCTCAGGTATGGTGACGAAACGGGCGCTCGGGATCAGTCTCCTCCTGCTCGGCCTCGCCTTCGTGGGGGTCTTCCACGCTATCGCCTCGCTGGCGTTCGAAAGCGGACTGGGCTGGATCGGGCTCGGGCTGGCGGCGATCTCCCTGGTGGGGATTGTGCTGGTCAACACCGGCGGGGGATCGACGAACCGCTAGGCGAGCCGCAGGACCTGTGCGTGCAGCGTCGATTCCAGTTCCAGGACGTTTGACTCGTCGACGTAGCCGTGCTCGATCGCCAGCTCGACCGCCTCTGTCCCGACGATGTTGGCGATCGTCGCCCGGGAGAGACTGTCGACGACCTCGTCCTCGCCGACGTCTTCACCCCCGTAGAACTCCTCGGTGACCGTCAACGAAATATCGCCGTTCTCGTAGGTCTCCCCGAGCGTCTCCGGATCGCAGACGGTGACGAGCAGCCCCTTCTCGGTCGTCCGCTCGCTGACTATCACTGCCCGAGCTCCTCGCCGATCATCTCCTCTTCGGCCTGTCGGCGCAGCTCCTCGGCCTCCTCTGCGATCTCTTCGGCTTCGTCGTACTCGCCCAGCTCTTCGAGGGCGCGCGCTTTCTCTTCGAGCGTGACCTGATTGCGCATCCCCAGCCTGATCGCGTTATCGAGCGCATTCAGTGCGTCCTCGGCGAGGCCGCGTTCGAGCAGGAGAAAGCCGCGGTTGTACCAGGCTTCGGCAAACCGCTGGTCGATCTCGACGGCGCGCTCGGCGTGTTCGAGCGCCTGCTCGCTCCGGCCGGACTCCCAGAGCGCGTACGCCAGGTTGGTCTCGGCGGTCGCGGCGTGTTCGCTGTCACCGTCCATCGAGATTGCCTCCCGATACGCGCCGATCGCGGCGTCCCACTCTTCGAGTTCGGCGTGGGCAACGCCCTTGTTGACCCACGACTCCTGTTCGATGCGTTCGTCCTCGGCAAAGCGGGCCGCCCGCTCGAAGGTCTCCGTCGCCTGCTCGTAGCGGTTGATCCCCATGTAGTTCAGCCCGACATCGAGTAAGGCGTTCGCATCCACGTTCTCGTTTGCGGTCGTCTCCTCGTCGAGCAGGTCCGGGATCACACGGGAGTCGACCGGGTCGACCTTGTCCGGATCGACCTCGAGTTCGGGCGGGTCGAGATCGAACTCGTCGTACTCCCCGGAGAAGCCCTGTCCCTCGGAGAACTCGTGGTCCTCTCGAGGGTCGTCGGCTGGATCAGTCATGAAGGTAGGTTCGACTGGAACGATGTTAAGACCTGCGTTGGCCGACGGTTCCCCCGTGGTGTTGCCCCGAGCGCAGGCCGACTAATCGTCGCTCGTTCGCGCGTCCGCCCGGGCCTGCTGGACCGTCTTGCCCTCGCGCAGGACGGCATCGACGAACAGCTCGCCGGCCTTGTACGACGATCGGACCATCGGCCCGGAGGCACAGTACAGGAACTCGAGTTCGTCCTCGGCGACGCGCTGCCAGGTGTCGAACTTCTCCGGATGGACGTATTCCCGGACCGGCAGGTGATCGACCGATGGCCGAAGATACTGTCCGAAGGTGACGATGTCGACGTCGGCCTCGCGCAGGTCGGCCAGCGTCTGGTAGACCTCGTGGTCGTGCTCACCGTGGCCCAGCATGATCGACGTCTTGGTGTGGATGTCGGACTCGCGTGTGACCTGTTCGAGGACGCGCAGGCTCTGTTCGTAGCCCGCGCGTGGGTCCCGCACCCGACCCTGCAGGCGCTGGACGGTCTCGACGTTGTGTGCGATGACGTCCGGCCCGGCGTCGATGATCTTGCGTACCAGTTCCGGCTCGCCCTGGAAATCGGGTATCAACACCTCGACGAGCGTCTCCGGGTCCCTGCGCTTGATCTCGCGGATCGTCTCGGCGAAGTGGCCGGCCCCCTGATCCGGCAGATCGTCCCGGTCAACGGAGGTGAGCACGACGTAATCGAGGCCGATATCGGCGACGGCGCTGGCGACTTCCCGTGGTTCGTCGGGATCGAGCGGCTCGCCACCGCCGGTCTCGACGTCACAGAAGCCACACGAGCGCGTGCACTTGTGGCCCATCAGCATGAACGTCGCCGTGCCCGGGCCGTCCTCGCCGCTCCAGCACTCGCCCATGTTCGGGCAGTTCGCCTCCTCACAGACCGTATGCAGGTCCCGATCGCGTAACGTCTGCTTGATGCCCGTAAACTCCTTCCCGGTGGGCAAGGGCTTGAGCAGCCAGTCGGGCTTCCGCGAACGACTCATACGCACCGATTACGACGCGGGAACCTATAACGTTCCGACCTCGACGGCCAGCGTGTCACCAGTTGCTCTGGTCGAACGTTACTGTACCCAACACAAACCGCTTTGACCTACCGACACCTAACAGCCACTATGACGACCGCCAGTGACCACACACCGTTGACGACGGATCTCGTCGCGCCAGTGAGTGCACCGATCGAGAAAGAAGCGTATTTCGAGTTCCTGCCTGGTCTGGCAGTCGACGACGGGATCGATTTCGACACAGTAGACGACAAACCGGGCACGCTGGTGCACGAGAAGAACCGCGACGCTCTCCACGAGGCGGAGTTGTCGGAACGCGTAGAGGCGATCGACGAATGATCGAACGCACAGTTACCATCGTCCCGGAAGACGGACTGCACGCCCGCCCGGCGTCGAAGTTTGTCGAGACGGCAAACGAGTACGACAGCGAGATCACCGTCAAGCCGGAGGGCAGCGAGGCGGTCAATGCGGCGAGTATGCTTGCAGTGACCGGTATCGGTGCAAAGTCCGGCGACGAAGTCGTGCTGACAGCCGACGGACCGGACGAAGAAGCCGCCATCGAAGCGGTCGCAGCCGTCCTCACGACACCTGAATCCGAGTATGAGTAAGACCTTACCAGGCGTTGGCGTGACCCCGCTCTCGGGGCTCGGAACGGCCCGGTGGTACCGGCCGGACGAGCGACCGGATCCCGAATCCGTAGCGCCCGAGGATCCGGAGACGGAACACGAGCGCTTCGCCAGCGCCCAGAAACAGGCCCGCGATGAACTCGAGACCGAACGCGAGAACACGGCCGAGCGCGTCGGCGAGGAGGAAGCGGCCGTCTTCGACGCGCACCTGCAGTTCCTCGACGACCCACAGATCACCGACGGCGTCGAGGCGGCGATCGATGACGGTGCGGCCGCGGAGGCCGGCGTCGCTCGGGCGTTCGGCAGTGCTATCGAACAGTTCGAAGGGATGGAGGGGATGATGGCCGAACGGGCGGACGACATGCGGGACATCCGCGACCGGCTCCTTCGGATCCTCTCCGGCGGCGATCGCATGGACCTCGCGTCGCTTCCCGAAGGAACTGTCTTGCTAGCCGAGCGGCTCACGCCGAGCGACACCGCACAGCTCGATCCGGATCGCGTCGCCGGCTTCGCGACGGTAACCGGCGGGCGAACCTCTCACGCTGCGATCTTCGCGCGATCGCTGGGGATCCCTGCGGTCGTCGGTGTCGGAGAGGAGCTCCTCGATATCGAAGCGGATGCCGACGTCGCCGTCGACGCGGAGAACGACGATGTCATCGTCGACCCCGATCAGGAAACCCGCGAGCGGGTCACCGCCGGTCGCGATGTCGAGGTCCGATCCGACCCCGTCGAGACAGCCGACGGCGTCGAAATCGAGGTCGCAGCCAATCTGGGGACGACAGCCGAACTCGACGGTGCGATCGAGCAAGGTGCCGACGGGATCGGCCTGTACCGGACCGAGTTCCTGTTCCTCGATCGTGACCAGCCGCCGGACGAGGACGAACAGTTCGAGTCGTACGTGGAGGCGCTCGAAGCCTTCCCGGAGGGACGTCTGGTCGTTCGGACTCTCGACGTCGGCGGTGACAAGCCCATCCCATATCTCGACGCCAAAGAGGAGGAGAACCCGTTCCTCGGCAACCGGGGGATCCGGCGCTCGCTCGACGAGGACAGTGACCTGTTCGAGACGCAACTGCGCGCCCTCCTGCGCGCTGGGGCTGACGGGGATGGCCGGCTCTCGGTCATGTTCCCGCTGGTCTCGACGGTCGAGGAGCTCGAAGCAGCGCTCGACGCCGTCGACGCAGCAGCCGAGTCGCTGGCTGCGGACGGGGTCGAATACGATCGGCCCGAGCTCGGTATCATGATCGAGACGCCCGCAGCGGTGATGATGGCCGACGAGCTGGCGAGCCGTGTCGACTTCTTCAGCATCGGCACGAACGACCTCTCACAGTACGTCATGGCCGCATCGCGTGAGAACGACGCGGTCGCCCACCTTCACGATCCGCTCCATCCAGCCGTGCTACGGGCAATCGACCGGAGCGTCGACGCAGCCCACGACAACGATGCCTGGATCGGCATGTGTGGTGAGATGGCCGGCGATCCGACCGTCACGGAACTGCTCGTCGGACTCGGCCTCGACGAGCTCAGTATGAGCGCGGTAACGATCCCGGAAGTAAAAGCAGAGGTCACCGAAACGGATACCGAATCGGCGCGAGCGCTCGCCGAGCGGGCGCTGAGCGCCAGTACTAAATCGGAAGTACGCGAGATCGTTATGCCCTCCCACGACTGAAGTCGTGGGTTATAGCACCTGAAATCGATGAGCGGTATCCGTCACTCTGAATCGGCGTCAGAGACACGCGTCGGCAAGAGGGGGCCACTGACAAACACAGCCGTTTGCGGCAGTGATTACCATTTTTGACAGCTCCGGACCACACTCTCAGTATGAGCAAGCGACTGTTCGTGAGCGTCGACCTGCCGACGGAACTCGCCGACGAGGTCGCGGCGGTCCAGGCGCGGTTCGCGGATGCAAGCGGCCTCCGCGTTACCGATCCCGAGCAGGCCCACGTCACGCTCTTTTTCCTCGGTGACGTCGATCCGACTCGTGTGTCTGCGGTGGCGTCTGCCCTCGCCGAAGCCATCGACGCGGCCGAGATACGCCCCTTCACCGCTCGCGTCGAGGGGCTCGGCGTGTTCCCCTCGCTCGAGTACATCAGCGTGCTCTGGGCGGGCGTTACCGCCGGTACGGCCGAGCTCACCGCGCTCCACGAGTCGATCGAACCACGGCTCGTCGATCTGGGATTCGACGCCGACGACCACGAGTTTACCCCACACGTCACGCTCGCGCGAATGGACCACGCAGGCGGCAAGGAGCTGGTCCAGCAGGGCGTCCGCGAACTCGACCCAACGGTCGGCGAGTGGACCGTCGAGGAGGTTCGGCTGACCGAAAGCGAGCTGACGCCGGACGGCCCGGAGTACTCGACGGTATCGCGGTTCGAGCTGTAACCGCTCCGTTACTCGCCACAGACCGCCTGGGCGAGCGCGGGCAGCACCTCGGTGACGTCAGCCCGAAAGTCGTACTCGGCGCTTGCGGTGAACGGCGTCAGCTCGTAGTTGACGACCGCGAGCGTCGCGCCGTCGCGTTGGGCCGGGAGCGAGGCGGCAGGCTGTACCTGCAGGGAGGAGCCAGCAACGACCAGCACGTCGCTGTCGGCGACCAGTTCCCGGGCGGTCGAGAGCGCCGCCGGGTCGAGGTCCTCGCCGAACAGCACGACGTCGGGCTTGTAGATCCCGCCGCACTCGCAGGTCGGCGGGCCGTCACCGTCAGCGACGAGGGCTACCGCCCACTCGGCGTCCCGCCGTGTCCCACAGTCGTCACAGACGACCCGTCGGGCGTTCCCGTGGAGTTCGATCAGCCGTTCGGTCCCGGCCGTGGCGTGAAGTCCGTCGGTGTTTTGCGTGATGACCGCAGTCAGGGACCCCTCGCGTTCGAGGCGGGCCAGCGCCTCGTGGCCTGCATTCGGCGCGACATCGTCGGGTAACATTCGCTCCTGCAGTCGAACCCGATCCGTCCAGAACCCCTCGGGATCGCGTCTGAACCGCCGCAGGTGAAACGACTGGGGGTCGAACTCCTCGCCCCAGATACCGTCCTCGCCGCGGAACGAAGGAATCCCCGAGGCCGTGCTCAGCCCCGCTCCGGTCAGGGCGACCGCCGAATCGGCCGCCCGCAAGTCGTCCGCCAGCGCTGCCAGCGCGTCGTCCATACCCGACCTTTGACGATAGGAGGTGAAAGGTCCCCTGCCCGGTCCGATCACGACGACAACCACTTTACAACCGTGTCGACCGAGGACAGCTCCCTCTCGACCGCAATCGAGGAGGTGCTGCGCCATTTTGGATCGTGGAGCTGTCCGGCCGTCGCGAACTCGACGAGCCGGTCGACGTACGACTCGAACGGCGGTGCCTCGATTTCGGTGCCCGAGAGTGCCCGACGTGTGTTCGGGCAGGCGTACCGTGTCGGGTGATCGAGATAGTCGAGCGCGGCTGACTCGACGTTGATACCGGACGCGCCGAGCCACCGGGAGACACGTCGTGCAACTGGCTTGGTCGTCGGCAGCGTGACCATCCGGTGGTCCGCCGCATCGGCCATCCTCTCGAGGAACACCGGCACCGGGAGGGGAGAGGGATCGCAGAGCTGGTAGACCTCGCCGATCGAATCCTCCCGAGCCGCGATCGCCGCGATCGCGTCGACGACGAAATCCCGCGGCACGACGTTTAGCTCGGCGTCGGCCGAACCGGGTAGCGTGAACAACAGCGACCCCCACTTCGGCTGTGCCAGCAGCACGGACAGCAGGTAATACGGCCCGTCGTATTTGTCCGTCTCCCCGGTTTCGCTGTCGCCGACGACGATCGCGGGTCGGTAGATCGTCGCCGGGAGTCCCGCGGCCATCCGCTCTTGCACGGCGACTTCGGCACGGTACTTCGACGCCTCGTAGTGGTTGTTGAACGACTGACCCTCCTGAAGATGAGCTTCGGTAAACACGCCGTCGTAGCGCCCGCTCACGTAGCAGGTGCTGACGTAGTGGAATCGATCCACGTCGATCGTCTCCGCGACATCCAGAACGTTCCGAGTTCCGTGGACGTTCACCCGCTCGGCGAGCTCGGCGTCGACGGCGAGATCGTACACTGCAGCGAGGTGGTAGAGCTCCTCGACACCCTCGAACGCCTGACCAACCTCGTTAATTCCCAGCCCCGGCTCGGTGATGTCTCCTTCGTGGAGCCGAATCTTTCCGTTCGGGCCGACATCGTCCGTGAGCGCACTCGCCCGTCGCTCTGCGCGGTCACGATATCGCGGTTCGACGAGACACGCGATCGGCCCGTCGCCCCGCTCCAGCAGGCGTTCGACCAGCGCCGAGCCGAGAAACCCCGGGAAGCCGGTGAGCAGTACGCGTGGATCGGTCACGACAACCACCGGCGAACCCGCGTCTGTACCCGCAGCGCTCCCGATGCAAGCCGGACGAACCACCGCCTGGGAAGGCGCGCTGGTCGTTCCATCGGGCCGAACGCGGAAGTGGCGATCGTACGCGATTCGACGTACCGGAGCAGACCGACCTCGCCGTGTCGACGCCCGAGCCCGGAGTCGCCAAACCCGCCCATCGGCGCATCCATCGACGACCAGCCCACGGTGAACGGGTCGTTCACGCAGACGGTCCCACAGTCGATCCGCCGGGCAACTGCCCGCCCGCGTTCGGTATCGCCCGTGTAGACGCTCGCGTTCAGGCCGTACTCGGAGTCGTTGGCACGGTTTACCGCCTCTTCGACGCCCGAGACTGGGGAGACCGAAACGACCGGTCCGAACGTCTCCTCGCAGGCCACCTGTGAGTCCGGGTCGACGCCTTCGAGGATCGTCGGCTCGTAACAGAACGGCCCCACGTCCGGGCGATGGCGACCGCCAGTGAGCACCGACGCGCCGTCATCGACTGCGCCGTCGACGTGCGCCCGAACCCGCTCCAGTTGTCGGCCGTCGATCAGCGAGCCAACATCGCCGTCGTACCCCACCCCGACGCCGAGCGTGAGCGCGCGCGTTTCGCGGACGAAGGCGTCGACGAACTCGTCGTAGACCGTCTCGTCGACGTAGATCCGTTCGGGCGCGAGACAGAGCTGCCCGGCGTTGGTAAAGGCACCCTTGACTGCACCCCGGGCCGCCACGTCGATATCGGCGTCGTCGAGCACGAGCATGGGGTTTTTCCCGCCCAACTCGAGCGAGCAATCGATCAGGTTTCGTCCGGCTCGTTCGGCAACGCTCCGTCCGGTTTCGGTACCGCCAGTGAACGCGATGTAGTCGACCCGATCGATCAGTGCAGGGCCGACGACATCGCCCTTGCCGGTGACGACCGAGAACACGTCGTCGGGCAGTCCAGCCTCTTCGAGCAGTTCGGCGAGCATGAGCGTCGCAAATGGGGTTCGCTCGTCGGGCTTGCAGACGACGGCGTTGCCCGCGAGCAGGGCGGGGAGCAGATCCGCCATCGAGAGCGTCATCGGGTAGTTCCACGGGCTGATGACGCCGACGACGCCGACCGGCTCGAACGTCTCGACTGCGTCCGTGAGTCCCGGAGCGGGGCCGGTCCGATCGCGGTCCTCGAGCAGTCCCGGACCGTCCGTACCGTAGTAGCCAGCGGTGTTGACGACATCGAGTATCTCCTCGAAGGCGTGTTCGCGTGCTTTCGCCGTCTCGATCTGGATCGCGTCAAGCAGTTCCTCGCGATGATCCAGTACGAGATCGGCAAACCGGAGGAGTACGCGTGCCCGTTCACGAGGCGTGTGATCTCCCCACACTTCCTGCGCGCTTCGGGCACGCTCGACGGCAGCGGCGACGTCCGCTCGCTCACAGGCGGGTACGGTCCCCACTACCTCGTCGGTCGCAGGCGTATACACGTCGATAGCCGCCCGTTCCTCGACCGTCCGTACCCGTGCGGAGAGCGCGTCGAGGCGATCGCGAGGGAGGGCCGAATCGTCGAGCGCTGCTGACTGCAGGGTCTGTGACATGTGTGGATCGTCGTGCTGCAGGACCTACTGTCTTGCCCGACAAGTCAGCACCGACCGAGTTTCGTTCTCCAGGGCTCCCCGACCTAGTCGTCAGCCGGGGAGGGACTCGCGTCGAGGCTGTCGTCCTCTGCGTAGGGGTACCAGGTCCGTTTGGTGTTGTGCATGTACGGATCCGCGTACGTCGTCTCCTCGGGCTCGATGATATCGTCGAGCGTCTCGTCGTCGAGTCGAGCGAT
>OBKM01000521.1_pt1 | contig 18722 bp, 15 predicted proteins | sample 1519691 | NCBI WGS metagenome assembly OBKM01 (sample SAMEA37050418, study PRJEB22526) | metagenome | biome: saline pan; feature: lake; material: water | place: Egypt | collected 2015 | depth 0.5 m | reverse complement strand
GCCCCACGCGAAGTGCCCTACGCCTGTGAGGCTCCTCGCTTACTTCACGTCGCCTAGGCACCGCTCGATTATTATCGTCAGAAGAAAGGGGCTTTTAAACGCATCAGTAATATTTTCCAGCGCCGCGACTTCGCGGATCGTGGGTGCTGGTCAGTCGCGCGGCTCGGGGCCGCCCGTTCATCCAACTCAATAGACTCGGACCCAATGGACTCTGAAATCGGCGCCGCGCCTCATTCGACCGCCGGACGGTAACCTCAAAGGGTGTGCGCCCCTCCTCTGAACTCGCGATAACGCGGTATCGGACGGATCGAGATGATCCGCTCGATTAGCATCTGGTCCGCAGAGGGGCGCTTCCCCCCTGCCCCTCTGCCACTCTGTCTTCATTCCGGGCAGGACGCTCCTATTGAACGAAGCTGAGGAACTATCGGTCACGAAGCTGGCTATCTCCGGCCCGCAAAGAAACCACCGTTTTTGAGACAAGACTGCGATCTGGTGTCATCGAGGCAAAAGAGGAGCGACAAGCGCCCGCGGTTCGGTCGCAAGGGGGCTTTGAAAAAGTGATCTTTTCGGACCACGCGCACCTTTCTGCTGTGAGGATATCTTACGCGCTTACCACAACTCCCTATAGTAATCTTCTGCCTTTGTCTTCTGACTCCCAGCGCGACGCCTCGTGACGCCCCGCAGCTACAACATCCTTGTCCCCAAAGAGGAGGCCTTCGACCGACTCACTTGCCTTGCGGCTGACCTTTTCGACGCGCCGATCGCGCTTCTAAACTTCGTTGGCGCGGCGAGTCTTTTCAGATTAGAGTAGGCATTGGAGGATATGCCCCCGATACGCTCCCCACTCGAACTATTCGGCGAGCGCCTCACGAGCGGCGTGGCGACTCATTGAGGGGTTGCGGTAGCTGATGTCAAGCGCCGAGGCCATCCAGTCGTAGAGATCCGTGTTGTCGACCATGCCACATTCAAGGGTGTCGGCACCTGCTCCATACGCGGCGACCGGCACAGGTCCCGCCGTGTGCTGGCCGGTCGCAAAGTTGATATTGAGACGATCAGGATCGTCGTAGGTGCCGCCTCGCAGGCAGTGAGCGAGGGTATTGTACGGTTGCCGGTCGTAGGCCTGCAGGTTCGGCATGGCCAGGTCGCCGTGCAGAGCGCGAACCATCAACGCGGCCTGCTCGTCCGTCATCCGGATGCCCGTGTACCGTTTGGCCACGCCCGTTACATGGGGCGGCACGGGATCGTGCTGCATCTCGTCGATGATATACGGAAATGAGGCGGTACGCTTCGTGATATGATCGTGCGTAGTGGAGCCCTCGCGATACCGTTTCCCCACCCCGTAGACGGCTCCGCTGCCAGTGCCGTGATCACTGGCCATGATGAGCAGCGTATCAGGATGGGTGTCGACGTACTCCATCAGCACGGCGAGGGCTTCGTCCGCCGCGAGGACTTCCCACAGGAGCCCTCCTGCGTCGTTGCGGTGATTGGCATGATCAATACGGCCGGCCTCGATTTGAGCGAGAAAGCCCTGGTCGTACCCCGACAGCACCTCGAGCCCCTTGGTGACCATCTGCGCGAGCGTGGGGGCCGCTACGCCTTGAAACCGCCGATCGATCTCGTAGGGCAGGTGGCTGCGGTGGAAGACGCCCAACAATTTCGAGCTGTTCGCCTGCTGGAGCTCTGCCTCCGACCGGACAATCGTAAAGTCCTGATCGACGAAGTCGCCGTACACGTCGTGCCCGTCGTCGCGTAGCTCCCCGCTCAGGGCGCGATGCCCCCCGCCGAGCAAGACCTCCGGCGGCATATCGGTCAGCTGCAATGCGATATCCTCCTCACGCCGGCGCCAATCAATCTGTGCATACCACCCGGCAGGCGTGGCGTGCGTGAGGCGCGTCGTCGTGATGAGACCGGTGGCGAGTCCCTTCTGCTGGGCAAGACGCAGGATCGGCTCCAGCGTTGTACCATCGGGATACATGTTCAGCAGACCGCTCACGATCTTCTGGCCCGTGCCCCACGCGCAACTGGCAGCGGCCGAGTCGGTCGTGACGCTCGTCAGACTGCTCGAGTCCATCGATCCCGCCGAGCTGCGGTCGAAGAGCCGATCGAAGGCCAGCGAACGATCCATATGGCGCTTCGCGTACGTGCGCGCAGAGGCGACGTCTTCCCAGGTGAATCCATCGTAGGCAAAAAAGATGACGTTTCTGACCGGTTGCTGGCTGGCAGAGTGGCGTCCAGCAGGATGTGCGCCGAACGAGAACAGCCCGCCGAGTCCTGCAAGCGCACCGGTTTTTAAAAGGTCACGTCGCTTCATGAAAGGGAATGTCCAACAGTCAGAAAGGCCAAGGAGAGGAAATGTTAGAGCGAGTATCGAACGCCCATCGTACCATTTCGGTAATTGAAGGACGAGCGGTAGTGGAAGTCGCGCGTTCCGTCATAGCGTAGCTGAGCGGAGTTGGTAAGGTTGTTCATCTCGCCGAAGACCGTCAGTCCATTTCCCATTTCGTACTGCACGGCGAGATCGACCTGCGTCTGAGCGCCGATAAAGCGGTCCTGTGCCGGGAAAAGATGGCTGCGGTGGTCGGAGGACTCGCTGGTTGCAACGACGAAGAGGTAGTCGCTCTGGTGGTGGGCCGAGAGCATGACCTGGAGCCCACCGCTTTCGTAAGAGAGACCGAGGTTCAGCACATGGGGGATGACCCGTGGTAGCACCGTAGGACGGTCCACGTCGCCTAAGTCCGCGCTCGAGTGCGAGTACGTGTAATTGCCATACAAGCCGAGTCCACTGAGGGGACCGGGCAGGAAGTCCAGGTCGCGTTGCAGCGTAGCTTCAACGCCCCAGAGGGTAGCCGTCGAGCCGTTGCGCGGCTGAAAAAAGAAGAAGCCGTCGAACTCGCTTACGTCGATGCGATCGTCAGCAATCTCATCCTGGCCCACAATGCCTTCCGCGTCGTAAATGAAATTCTCAAGGCGCTTGTGGAACAGGCCCACCGAGGCGATGCCGATCGATTCGAAGTAGTGTTCGGCCATCAGGTCAAAGCTCATCGTTCGCGAGGGCTCGAGGTCCGTATTGCCCAAATCGATCGTGCCGACGTTCCGCTCTTCTTCGAACTCAACTTGCACGCGCGGGGCGAGCTCCGAAAAGTTGGGCCGGGCGAGCGAGTTCGTCCAGGCGAAGCGCAGGTTCGTGCGATCCGTCAGGCTGTAACGCACGTGCGCCATCGGGAACAGGTTGAGGTACGAGCCGGAGGTGTCGAGCGCTTCCGTCCCGATGACGACTTCCTCGTCGGCGTCAAGCAAGCTCTGCGTGCCTTCGTAGGTGTTGCGCGTATGCTCAGCGCGCAGGCCACCTAAAAACATCCAGTTGCCGAGATCATAGGTCGACATCACGAATCCTGCACTCACCTGTTCGGTGGCCCGGTAGTCGTCTCCGTCCGAAATCTCGCTGACATCAAACGCACTGAGCGCCTCCTGGCTCGTGAGAGCGTCCAGATTCCGATCGCGAAATTCCGAGCCGGCCTCCCAGTCGCTGACCATGGGAATACTGTAGCGATCGAGCACAATGTCCCGACGATAGCTGGGAGCGCCGACCTCGGTCATAAAGAAGTCCGGAATGTCCGGAAAGCGTAGGACCTGATGATCGCGGGTCTTGAACTTGCGAAAATATCGCCCGCCGAGCTTCAGTTCGCCCTCACCGGGTCCGATGCTGTAAGGCATATCGGCATGAATGCGCGTGTTAATGTCGGTGTCGCGCACGTCGTCGATACGATCTTCCCAGCGGCGCAGAAAGTGATTTGAGGGATCGAGCGCCTCGTCGGCGTTGAGGAGCTCGTAGTCCGCGGACTCGCGATCCCGCACGTCATAGCGAATATCCGCGTTGTTATTGCGCCAGCGGAGATACTGTTGGAATGGTTGATTGAAACGGCCGTGAGCCAGCGTGACCGAGTAGTCGAGGTTGACATTGCCGACGGCGCTAAGGCCGCCGAATGTGAGACTGGAGATAAACCGCTGTCGCTGCAGCTGACGCGCGACGGGCTCAATGCGCCCCTCCTCGACGGTACCGCCGAGGAGCCGATGATTATTATCAGCGTCAACTTCTAGAGCCACGTGGTCACCACTTTCCGGGCGCACGCGCCACTGGTGACGATCAGACTGATTGTCGAAGAGACTTGCCATCCCGCGTACGAATAGCGCATGGTCGTCGTCGGGCCGATAGTCCACGCGGCCGCTGAATGCGTATCGGCTGCGCTGGATTTCGTATACGCCCAGACGCAGCTGGTCGAACGTATCTACGCCCGAGGTGCCGTTGATGCCGAGGGAGGTAAGCTGACTCTCAGACGTGATATCGCCCCAGAAGTGGCGGATGTCGTCCATCGTGCGATGATTCCGACTGGCGCTGGCCCGAACCATGTAGCTTAAATCACCCGTCGACTGCCCATAGTAGACATTGCCACGGAACGTCGGCTGCTGAGAAAAGCGATGGTACCCCCCCGCCGCTTCAACCTCGAAAATCTCTTGATTACCGACCGGCCGATTGGCAATTAGATTGATGGACCCTCCGACGGCGTCGGCGTCCATGTCTGGGGTAATGGCCTTGGTGACCTCAACAGAACCGACCATGCCTGACGGAACCCCTAGGAGCGACACCTCGCGATCATCGAGTCCGGTTGTGGGCAGGCGCTCGCCGTCGAGCGTCACGACGTTCAGGGTCGGTGCCATGCCACGAATGAAAAGGTTGGCAGCCTCGCCGCGCGAGTCAAACTTCGAGACGCCGGGGACCCGGGCGAGCGCGTCGGCCACGTTTGGATCGGCGAATTGCTCGATCTGCTCCGACGAGATCACATTCTTGATCATCGGCGCCGTCCGCATTTCGTTCAGCGCAGCGGATTGTCCGCGCTCACGGGCTACGATTTCGACGCCTTCTGCCTCAATCGCTCCGGGAGACAGTTCAAATACATGATGTGTGCGCGCCTCGGAAGAGACTTCGACAGTGGCTTCCGCCGATTGAAATCCAAGATAGGAGACGGTAATCGTTTGCGGACCAACGGGAACGCGCCGGAGGCGGTAGCGGCCTTCCGCGTCTGTGGCAGCGCCGATGCTTGTCCCTACAACCTGGACGCTCGCTCCAGGCAGCGGATCACCCGATTCAGCGTCGACTACGGTGCCCAGTATGGTTCCGCGTCGGTCATCGGCGGCGTCAACCGTGGCGGCGTCGGCCGGGGCAGAGCCCCCAACACTGATAAACAGAAACAGCGGGAGTAGCGTGGCAGCGATGGATCGAAACGAAAGAAACCGTGTCGACGATGGCATGAATCCTCCCAATGGTCAGTAGGCATGTGCGAAAATTTCTACACCCGCAACATGAGAGGATTTTTGGAATGTTTTGTTAGAGCATCATTATCGTTTGATTACGGAAATATTATTATTTCCGCGTATTGAAACGCATCGACCGCAGGCCGGGCGGAGGGGGATAAGCGAGCTCGGAAGAGGGACGCTATTGGTGCATAGTGGCATCTACCGTCCCTACAAACTGCCGAATCTCGGCCTTCGTTTAATTCCCAATAACGCGGTGATTCGCTAATTGAGAGCGGACCGTTCGACTCCCGTCCGGCCCGAAGCAGGCGCGGTGCTCTCCGCGAAGATTTGCGTGCCGACTCCCCGTGCTGCGCCGCAACGGCCCCCGTGGCCGTAGCGCCGTCCTCGGTGCCCCATCGGTGGGACGGCCGTAGCGCACAACGCCGCGCCACGGCCTCCGCCTGCTATGGGCCCGGGCGCTAGTCGACCCGCCCGCCGTCGGTGATTGTCCAGCCGAAGTCGCCGATGATCGACTGGCGCGCGTCGGCGCCGGCCGCGGTGTAAGGGAGCTACGGTCCAAACGCCCGCCCGCGGCTAGGCCTGCGGACTTATCGGATGGATAAAAGATGGCTCTCCCCCAACTGGCCCCGATGATCTCCTCGCCCGTCCGCTGGTTGGTCTGTCCGCTGGTTGGCAGAAACTTCGCTTTACTAAATGTACCGTGGAAGCGGGAGCCCCGCATATCCTTTGGCAGACGTCGATCGGACCAACGGGAATCTTGGACCGTGAGCCGATCCCGCCAAACCCATCTCACCGAACCCATCTCACCGAACCCATCTCATGTAGACCATGCCAACGGCCCGGCGATTAGTCATAGGACAACCGTTCATAGGACGCGTCCCATTACTTCTCGCATTAGCCCCAGCGCTTTTCGCACTTTCCGCCTTCTGGCCCCCGATCGCCCAGGCGCTCGATGATGAGCTCTCGGGGAAGCACTTGGCGCCCCTCCTTCCTGATGAGACCGGCGGCTACACGCTCGAAGACGTACACCCGGAAGCCGACAAGCCAACCGTTCGCGCCGTATACCGCGGAGCGGGTGACGGCCCGCCGTTACAGGTCGCGCTCGGGTATGGAGAAGAAGCGGCGGCCAACTACTATCGAGAGCGGGGGCGGCTTACGACGGCCCACAGCGAGGGGCAAATGGATCTGCGAGCTATCGCCATCGACGGTCAGGTCGTCTGGATCGGCTCGCAGGGCCCTCAGGCGGTCGCGATAGCATACTTCGATCACTTCCAGGTCGGTATAAACGTGAAGGACGGAGAGCGTGCCGAAGCGGCCGTGATCGACTTTTTAGAAGCGCTGGGGCTGGATCGTTTTTCGACATGGACGCCCCCTGAAGGCCTCGCGTACGCGGTACGCGAAGACATCGACCCGGACGGGGCCGACTGCTACAGTCTGAACTGCTTCGACGGTCACGTGTCCCGATGCGAACAAGCGCAGGTGGTTGGCGCGCTGGAATGCCGCGTTACCGTGGTCTTCGCCGTCAAGGACCGCATCGCGGACGACCGGTGCCAGCTTTCGGTCGTGTTCGCCCACAATCCCAATTCCGAGTGGGAGGGCGTACCTCTGTACGTTACGGTAGATCCCGCGGAGGGCTTCTCTATGGACAAGATGCGGAGCGTCCTGGATGCATGCGTGGAAGGAGACGCGGCATATGATTGCGAGGGCCCACTTCTTGACCTCATGCGGAACTGATAGGAACTGGCTCCACATAGCGATTACGTGCAAGACCTTTCCCCATGCTAATTTCAGGCATTCGCCCCGTTATTCTGTGACACCTGGACGCCCCTCTTCCAGATCCGGCGGCGGGTCGGATGGCGATGGCTTGTCCTTGTGCTCCGCGTTCCCCCCGATGTCCATGTCCGCGGCGTGTTCTTGCGCTTTCTGCTTGAGCTCACGGAACTGGTCGCTGATCTGCTCCAGCCGGCCCTTCCACGTCGGATCGGGCTCCATGCCTTCGATCGACCGGTGGAAGGCGAGGATGGTTGCGGCCATGCCGTACGCGTCGGCGAGGGCAAGCTTCAGCATCCAGGCGCCGACGATGACGAAGATGCCCAGCGGAATGCTCAGTGCAGGAACGACGGCTGCAATCGCGATCGCGGGGATGCCCAGGATCGCAAGGAAGATAAAGAATTCAATGTAGCTGAGCAGCGTTAGCTAAGATCGGCTTCCAGCACTGCGCGTAGAGGATCACCCCGTCCTGCGCCACCTTCCAGACGTTGGGCTCGCGCCGCCGATACGCCAGCGTGAGAATCGCCTTGTCGATGTACGTCTTTGAGTACTTGGCCACCCGCTCCATGATCTGCTTCAAGCTCCCCATGCCGGGGAGGGGAAGCAAGCCGACGACATTCGCTACGTTGCGCGTGATCGCTTTTACGACGCCGTCGATAAGCACGTCGATTCCGAACATGAGGCTCGTGTCCCGGAACCGGCTCGTGACCTGCTCCTTGCCGTAGGCGATCTGGCCCTCATCTGGACTCTTGCCGTGGACGATGTATTCGGTCATAACGGCCGCGTGTGCCGCGCTAAGCAAAGTAGTGGCGCTGGATCCAGCGCACGATGCCCCAGGCGCCGCCGAACGCGAGCAGGAGAATAATGAAGGCGAGCGGCCCCCAGACCTGCCCGAAGAGCCATGCGATGCCGCCGATCACGGCGAAGTAGAACAGCAGGCCCGCCCCCAGAAGCGCGTAGGAGCCGAGGCGCACCCAGAGAAACGGAAGCGTTTTCATGAGGAGGCCAGCGGCCTCGCGAAGATATAGTTTGACATCCATGGGTCAGAAGCAGTCAGATGAGACAGGTGATTCAGCGTCGCGCACTGGTGGCCTTCACATAGACATGCGAAACATCACCTTTCATCCGGACATGGCGGGCGACTCGATTGTGCCGGAGACGATACGCTCAAATCCCAGAAAGGTCAAACTTGGTTGCGCTCCCTCGTCGGCCTATTCTCTAGTTGCCTCCCCCTCCTCTTCGAGGCGGGCTTCATACGCCACCGTCTTTTCCGGCTCTCCCAGGGCCTCGTACACCTCAACGAGGGCTTCTGCTGCCTCTTGGGTCAAGGAGTCGTCTGCTCCCCGCTCTGCTTCGAGCACATCGAATCCATTGGCCAGATACTCCTCCGCCTCTGCATACCGTCCTTGCTTCATGAGACACGTACCCAGCTTCTTTTGCGCCCGGGCCACTCGCCAGTCATCGGCGCCTAGCACTTCCTCAGAGATGGTAATCTCCTTGCGATAGAGGGAGTCTGCTGATTCGAGTTGATCCCGCTGCATGCGCAGATCGGCAAGGTGGCCTATACTATTGGCCGTCTTTGGATGTCGCTCGCCGAGCTCCTCCCGGCGGATCGACAACGCTTCCCGGTATACCGAGTCCGCCGCCGCGTACCGGTCTTGGTTCCGCAACACGCGGCCCAGGTTGTTGAGGGTTATTGCCGTGGTGGGGTGCCGCTCCCTGAGCTTTTCTTGTTCGATCGAAAGCGCCTCCCGATAGACCGAGTCCGCCGCCGCGTACTGACCCTGATTCCGCAACACGATGCCCAGGTTGCTAAGGGTTGTCGCTGTACTTGGATGGCGCTCGCCGAGCGTCTCCTGCTCAATCGACAGCGCCTCTCGATAGACCGAGTCGGCTGCCGCGTATTGCCCCTGGTTTCTCAACACAACACCCATATTGTTGAGCGTCGTGGCCGTAGCGGGATGCCGCGCGCCGAGCTCTTCTCGCCGAATCGAAAGCGCCTCGCGGTAGACCGAGTCGGCTGCTGCGTATTGCCCCTGGTTCCGTAGCACGATACCCAAGTTGTTGAGGGTTGTTGCTGTGCTTGGATGCCGCTCGCCGAGCTCCTGCCGACGAATCGACAGCGCCTTCCGGTACACCGAGTCCGCCGCCGCGTATTGTCCTTGGTTCTGCAACACGATACCGAGGTTGTTGAGCGTCTCTGCCGTGGCTGGGTGCTGCTCGCCAAACTCATCTCGGCGGATTGACAGGGCCTTGCGGGTAATCGAGTCTGCCGCCGCGTACTGACCTTGGTACCTCAATGTACACCCCAGTTTGTTGAGCGTCGCTGCCGTGGCCGGATGCTGCTCGCCGAGTACATCCCGCCACCTTTCAAGGGCTGCCCGAAACAGCGAGTCGGCCGTGCCATAGCTTCCGAGTCCGCGATAGGCGTCCCCCATGGCATCGAGAAGTTCGGCCTGGATGGCCGGCCGGTCGCTGAGCTGACTTACGCGGTCCTCGCCGCGCCTCAGAAGCTCGCGCGCGGTGACTGTCTCGCCGTTCTCTTGGTGCGGGTCATTGGACTCGAACAGGTCGGCCATGAAGTCGACGGCCTCTTCCGCCGTCGCTGCCTGCCGCTCCGCCTTATCGCGCTCGGCGGCGACCTGATTCACGTGAAAGGCCCCAATGCCCACAAGAAGTAGAACCGCCGCAAGCGCCCCCGCAAGCGCCGCCCGGTTGCGCCGGGCAAACTTCGTCGCGCGGTAGCGGATCGTCGCCGGCCGTGCCCGCACCGGCCGGTCCGCCTGGTAGCGCTGGAGATCTTCCGCAAACAGCTCGGCCGAGCCGTAGCGCCGACCCGGCTCCTTGCGCAGGGCCTTCAATATAATTGTATCGAGGTCGCCGCGTAGCCGCCGGGCCCACGTGCGATTCGATCGGTCCGCTCCCTCCATCTGCTCCAAGGCCGTCGACGGTCGGGTCGGCATCTCCCGTACGACCACCTGCTCCATCTCCGACGGGCTCTTCCCCTCCAGGTCAAACGGGCGCGCGCCGGTAAGGAGCTCGTAGGCGAGTACGCCCAGCTGGTAGATGTCCGTGGCGGTCGTTACCGCCTCGCCGGCGACCTGCTCGGGTGCCGCGTACGCCGGAGTCATCGGACGAATCCCCGTCCGGGTGGCCGGCGGCGCGTGGGGCGCGTCCTCTTCGTCGAGAAGCTTCGCAATCCCGAAGTCGAGAAGCTTCACCTGCCCCTCCGCGGTCACGAGAATGTTTGCAGGCTTGAGGTCGCGGTGGACTACCAAATTCTGGTGGGCGTGGTGCAGCGCCGCGCTGGCGGCTCGGAGCAGATCAAGCCGCTCCTCGAGCGAGCACTGGCGCTTCGCGCAGTACTCAGTGATCGGCTCGCCGTCGACATATTCCATCACTAGATACGGCGCGCCCTCCTCCGTGACGCCCCCGCCCAGCAGCCGCGCGATGTTCGGATGGCCGAGGTCGGCCTGGATCTGCCGCTCCACCCGAAAGCGCGCCACGCGCGCCTCTGTCTCAAAATGCCGCGGCAAAAACTTAATCGCGACCTCCTGGTCGAACTCCCCGTCGGCGCGCTGAGCGCGATAGACGACGCCCATCCCGCCCCGCCCGATCCGTTCTACGAGCCGGTACGGGCCGACGCGCCGCCCGCTCTCGTCCTCGCCTTGCTCAACAAGCGATCGGCCCGCCTTCGCGGCACCCTCCTCGAGAAAGGACGGCGCGTGTTCTTCGGCCTCGAGCAGCGCCTCCACCTCGGCGCGAACCGCGGGGTCGTCGCACGCTTCATCCAGAAAGCCCGCCCGCTCTTCCGGCGGGCGCTCGATCGCCTGGTCGAAAAGTTCCTTGACGCGTTCCCAACGAGTAAACCCCATACCCCTGTGGCATTTATTGATCCAGCTAGCTCAGAAACCCATGTAGCTCAGAAACCATTTAGCTCAGAAACAAGAAGCGCCCTATGGTCGAAGCGTCCTATGACCCGCAGTTTCACGCTTTGTGGAGCAGTAACGCCTCAAAAGACAAAGACTTCATAAAACATGTAACTTATAAGTATAGACACACGCGCATCAAAATTCATAACCCTGTATGATTTTAAGCCTATTCCAAGTTTAGGAGCGAGAGTCTATGGACTTAGATTTGGCAAGGCGCTGTGCTGCTCCTCTGAAGGGTCGCCCGTGCGAGCAGCAGGCTCCCTTTCGCGCGGGAGAGCGTTTCGCGTTGGAGGTGCTTCCAACCCGTGGAAAAGGCGCCCTGTAATGAGAAAGATGCCAAACTATTGGGCCCGGGTGGCATTTAATCGAGCTGCTTATTCGCTTAGATTGTAATCTGACGTTTGACCGTGGAAGAGCACGAGGAAATAACGCAGCTTCTACTCGACGTCCAGGCGGGCGACAAGGAAGCCTCCGAGCGCCTGTGGCGGGCGGTCTATGACAAGCTCCGCCGCATCGCCCGCCACCGGCTTCGCGGCGAGCGCGCGGGTCATACCCTTGACACAACGGACCTCGTGCATGAGGCTTACCTCGAGCTGGTTGACCAGACGCGGGTCGAGTGGCAGGATCGGGTGCACTTCCTGGCGATGGCCGCGCGGGTGATGCGCAACATTCTGATCGACTACGCGCGCCGCCGCAACGCGCAGAAGCGAGGCGGCGGCGCCCCGCATCTTGCCCTCGATCACGTGACGGTTTCGGCCGAGGATTCAGCGGAGATGTTTTTGGCGCTCGATGAGGCGCTCGATGAGCTCACGGAAAACGACGAGCGGTTGGGCCGGGTCGTCGAGTACCGGTTTTTTGGCGGCATGACGGAGGAAGAGATCGCCGCTGCCCTGGGCGTCTCCAAGCGCACGGTGCGCCGCGATTGGCGCAAAGCAAAGGCCTGGCTCGCCCGTGCGATCGGCGAATACGACGCGACGTGGACCGATTGATTAGCCCCGAAGTTGATTAGGCCCGAAGTTGATCAGGTTCAAAGTTGATCGCGCGGACGCTGACCCGAGGAAAACCGACCAGAGGCGGGTTCGCGAGCGACGAGCGAAAAGCTGACGAGAAGATCGGGCCGCCGTGTCCGGTGGCTCCTCAAAAATACGCTCCTGTGAAATAAAGGCCATCTTTGAAATGAAGGGGATCCCCGCTTCGTTGTTGTCGGCAAAGGCCCTTCACGCGCTGTCCTTTTCCATGACCGGTCACCTGCAAAAGCGCGCCCATGTCTTCTCCATCCGCCATGTCTTCTCTCCCGCCGGAGCGATGGCAGGCCATAACCCGCGTGCTGGGCAAGGCGTTCGACCGACCGCCGGAGGAGCGCATCGCCTACGTTAGAGCCACCTGCGCGGGGGACCCAGAGCTGCGCCGCCAGGTCGAGGCGCTGCTTGAGGCCGAAGCAAACGCGCCCGCGTTTCTGGAGCAGCGCCCGCCCCGGGCCGTGCGGTCGCTGCTGCTGGCGCTTTTCACGTCGACTGACCGGCGGTTGCGCCGGCCGCTCTCCATGCCCCCGCTCCGCCCGGAGGCAATCGCCGAGGTCCAGCCTATATTTAACAAGCAAGACTGAATACCGCTTTTTCTTCCGCACGGCATTAGTCGGACGCTCGCTGACGGGCAACTATGCATCACCGCGCGCTCCGTCTTCGGTGTGAATATAGGAAGCGGATGAGAACTTCTGTCCGTTCGCAGGCTGGTTTTTCGCTTATTGTAGTGAGCGTTTGTTGGGGACGAACGATCACTCTTTCACAGCCTCGGCTCTGATATGCGCATATCCGCTTCGGTGCTCGCTCGGCTCGGTCTCATTCCAGTCTTGCTCGTTAGTATTCCTCTCCTTGCGGTCGGAGGATGGGGCCTACATGGGGCCTGGGAGTTGTATACGGACGGGGCGCCGACTGAGGAGATCGCCATCTGGGGGGCGTGGGGCGGAGGATTGGTGCTCGTCTCATTGGGAGTGATATACGCGGCCTGGCGCCGCCGGCGACGAAGTCAGCGGCGGGCCGAAGTGGCTGAAAAGTACAAGGACGCTCCCTGGAAGGCGCACGCCAAGTGGTGCTCGAATACGATTCCAGCGAACCGGAAGCTACGCGCCGGTGCGGCCATTACGGCCAGTGTGATGGGCCTCGTGTTTTGGGGCGTGGGTATTGTCGCTTTGTACGTCACACTCACCCAATCGCCTCCTCAGTACTTGGGCCTAGTATTCCTGGCATTTCCAGTGGCCGGCACGTGGTGGTTTCATAGCCGTGTAGTGCGGCCGTATCGGCATCGCCGAGAATTTGGGAACTCCTCCTTGACCCTCGACACCATGCCTGCGCCTCGGGGCGGCACGCTGGTTGGTCGCATCCAAACGAGCTTCCGGGGCGATCAGGTGCCGCCGGATGGGTTCCGCGTTCAGCTGAGCTGCTACAGGCGAATTCGCGTCCGAAAGCGACAAAAAAACAAAAAGGGGCGTCGCAAGAAGCGAACGAAGATTCGCTATCAGCTCCTGTGGCGCGACGAGAAAATTGTTCGGGGCGGGCCGTCGGAGCGGGGCGACGGGCTCGAGATTCCAATGGCCTTCGACGTGCCGGAACAGCCGCCGCCCACAGACCTGATGGTGGATAGCAATTCGCTGAGCGACACGGCCCGAAAGCTCATAAGCGGCCGATCGAGCCGGACGGTGTGGCGTATTGAGGTGATCGGTGAACGGCCGGGCATGAACTACGTCGAGTCCTTCGATATTCCCGTGCTCGATGTCGAGAGCAGTCTCGATTCGACTGCACAAGAACGGCTCAAGGAAACGGTCGAGCAAGAAATACAGGTCGACGCGCCGCAGACCGAGGGCATCGAGATAGAGCGCTTGCCGTCAGGAGGCGTCCGGTTTTCCTTCGATAGCAGTCGGCACAGCACGCAAGCCTATATAGCGGCTGCTGTAGCGGTCGTGATGATCGGGGCTGGCGTTGCGCTCTTCCTATACGCCCCAGAGGATTTCCCGATTTACGTGCCGCCCCTCGTGGTGCTGTTCGGCGTGCTGGCTGGGTGGGGCGCCTACAGTTCTACGACGCGCACGAGTACCGTCGAAGTGCGCGACGGGGTTCTCTCCGTCGACCGGACTGGCGGGGCGGTCGATCCGAGCGGCGAGGCTTCGACCATCCCGTTCGATGAGATTGAGCAGGTGCGCGTTGACTTAGATCGGAATACGTCGAAGAAAAAGGGTAAGCGGCGCCCTGAATCAATCCGCGCTACCTATGCCATTCGGGTGTTTCGCGATCCGGAATCGACCGAGACTGGGCAGAAAGGACAACATTTCGGAGAGATGGTCGGCGGGCTGGCCGATTCGCTGGGCGCCTCCTCGGCGGCCGAGCAGATGGAGACCCACATGACGGAGCTCTTTACTCGCACGACGCTCGCCGAGCACCTTACCAACAAGCCGGAAGCCAACTGGATCGCTGAAACGCTCATTGCGGCCATTGAGACGCAGCGCGAGTCCGAGGAGAAGATCGACCTAAAATACGAGCCGCAGCCGGACGAGGCGTCGTTTCCGTTGGGGGAGCGATAGGTATGGGAGCGATAGATACAGGAGCTGTTCTGCTAGAAGCCCTAAGCTGAAGTGCGGAGCGGGCCGCGCGTGAATCCAGTAACAACATGGGCCAGCCTCCAGAATGTGCCTGCACCCTGGAGGCCGCCCATGTACAATAGCAAGTACACGAAAAGAGCTGACACTCCTTACTGGATGAGCTCCAAAAGCGGTCCCTCACAGTTATAGGCCTCATCTCCTTCCTGGCACGCGTCCATCACGGCTTCCACCTCATCGGTCGAGAAGCCCTCCGTCGGGTCCACCGTGAAGTACAGCGGAGCGCCCACCCAATCAGGATTGGGATTGTCGGCAAAAACAAAGGACAGCTGGCACTGGTCGCCCGCGAGCTGATCTTCGATGGTGTACATGGCCGTCACGTTACGTCCGAGGGCGCCCACCAGCCGCGCAGACTCGCACTGGGACACATGCTCGTCGAAGCATTCCATGCTGTAGCAATCGGTGCCTTCAATGTGCAAGTCGTCGGCCGCCGCGTACTCCGCGCCCTCAGGCGGCGACCATTCGGAAAACTGGTCGAGGTCTCCTTGGTCAAAAAGCTGGGTCAAGATCGATGTCGGGTCATCGGCCCCCTGCAATTGCACGCCCACCAGGAAACCGTCAAAGTATTTGAACATGATCGCTTGGGCCCCTCCTCCCATCTGGGCTCCGACAAATGTTCGACCGCCGACCAACATCTCGTCGATCTCGGCCTGCCCCTCCGCGCCTGCCATTGACAACCGGCCGCGCGTCTCGAGATACTCGTCAGCGGCGGGCTGGCCGTAGGCAATGGCGATAGTGAGGGACGCCTCTCCGTCCTCGGCCCGGTACTCCGCCCGAGTCGTGGGCTCGACTTCCGAATCAATGCTCTCTAACGTAAAACCACTTACCGCTTCGGGAAGGAGCGGCTCCAGGTGTTCGCCAGTGAGCTCGTCATCAAGCGCCTGAGCGGGAAGCGTCCAGGCGGTAGCGCAAAGAAAAAAGAGTGCAACGGTCGCGACTACAGCGTGTCGAGTAGATAGCATAGCCTCGATAGAGTCGGTTCAAATTGAATGGATTATGGCAATGCAGCAGATGTGGCCCGCCCAAAACCGCCTCACCCCGACCGAGACGCGACCGATCGGGGCGTGGGCGTTCGGCTACGCTTCGTTATGCCTAGGGCATTCCATCGCCGGCAGCATCCCCGTCGGCGTTGTCTTCGAAGTCGTTAACCTCGAGGACATCTTCGTTGACCTCGCCGCCGCTGTTGACGAAAAGTCCATACCCACCGCTTCCGCGGAGGGTGGTGTTGGTAATGCTGACCTGCGCGCTGCGCCGGCTGCGCGCCACGGTAACGTTGGCCGCCTCATCGTTGCCCGAACCAACTGCCTCGCGCCCGGCGTGCTCAACCACGACCCAATCGAGCGTGTTGTCCGGATTGTCAGTATCTCGGTAATACAGGCCGTTCCAGAAGCCGGGCTCCTCCTCCACGCCGGTAAAGAGAATAGGTTCATCCTGCGTCCCCTCGATAAACGACGTGCTCTCGTCGCGGAAGCTAAGCTGCGCGCCGCGCTCGAACTGAAACTCCGCACCCGGCTCAACGGTGAGCTCGGTGTCGTCGCCGCGCACTTGCGTCTCGCCGCTCATTTGATAGGGCACGTCGAGCGCGCTCCACGTACTGCCCGGAATGTTTGTGTCGCTGCCGCGCACCTCCACGGCGTCGGTGCCATTGCCTGAGAGAATGGAACCTGCGTCGAGCTTGGCCATCTCCGTGGCGGCAATGCTGATCGGCGCCTCGGCGTTTTCGGTGATGCTGTTGCCCTCAAAGTCGGCAAGCGTGCCGTTGCTGTTGACGAAAAGTCCATACCCACCGCTTCCGCGGAGGGTGGTGTTGGTAATGCTGACCTGCGCGCTGCGCCGGCTGCGCGCCACGGTAACGTTGGCCGCCTCATCGTTGCCCGAACCAACTGCCTCGCGCCCGGCATGCTCAACCAGTACCCAGTCGAGCACATTTTCAGGACTCTCAGAGTTGCGGAAGTAAAGCCCGAGCCAGAATCCGGGCTCTTCGTCGGTGCCCGTGAATTGAATTGGTTCTTCTTCCGTACCCTCAGCATTTAGCGCACCGTCGGAATCGATGGCAAAGCCTGCTCCTCGCTCAAATTCAATGCGCGTGCCCGGTTCCACGGTCACAAACGCATCGATAGTTACGGCGTCAGTGACTCGATATAGCGTTTCGGCGCTGAGCGTCCGATCGCTGGAAATGTCACTGGAGATCTCTTCGGTGTCTGTCGTTTCGATAGCCGTTACGGATCCGCTTGCACTATCGGTGGCGCCGTTGGCGGACACGTCAAGCGTAACGTCGTAGTCGCCTTCTACATCGGCGGTGAAGGTCGTAACCTCGGCCTCGGAATCAGCGACGTCGGCGCCGCTACCTGAAGGAGGCGTGAGCGTCCAGTCAAAAGACAGATCATCGGCGTTTTCAACAGAGGAGTCACTGCCGTCGAGGGTCACCTCGTCGCCCACCTCGGGGTCATCCGGGTCAATCGTAAACGAAGCAGTCACCGAAGGGTCCGGATCAGGCTCAGGATCCGGCGGATCGTCGCTGACGGGATCGTCGTCGCAGCCCACCAGGACGAGGCCTCCGATTAGAAGAGCGATGATACCAAGCGTAGACAAAGAACGAACGTTGTGTATAAACATCTCGATATTCAATTATTGAAATGAGATCGAGTTGGAACCACGAAAGCGAATAGCACCGATCCTGCAATTGGCATGCAATTGGGCGGATCGCTCGCTTTAATATGCGCAAAACGCCCTGGACCCCGGACACCGCTGGCAGGCTAGCAACGACAAGAAAAGCCCCACATTATTTCTTCACTATTACTTCAAAAAGAGGACGGGAGGAGCATAAACCAGACAGTAGCGATATGAGATCAAGCCGTCTCGGACAACGGGTGCAGGATGCCAGCACACCTAGGTTTTCGTCACATGCTTCCCGACCCTTCCATGGCCAGCAGATCACAAATAGACGGGAATCAAGTCGACCCGTCGCCTGCACCGGAATGGCTACCCCTAATTCCAGGATAGGGGACGACAACTAACCCGGAAACGAAGATCAGCATTCGAGGGTAGCCGCGGCGTCGACTCGTAGCAGACGCTTCATGGCGACGCGCGTGCATGCTCCTATGAGACGTGCACCGCACTTTCCAATCAGCCCAATTCCCGATAACGCGTAACGCGGATCGGACGAATCAAGACGGGTCCGTTCGACTTGTCTCAGACCCGAGGCAGGCGCCGTGCTCTCCGCGGAGGCCTAAGGGCCGACGTCCCGCAAGGGCCGACGCCCCGTGCTGGGCCGCAACGGCCGTGGGGCCGTAGCGTCGTCCTCGGTGCCCCATCGGTGGGACGGCCGCCCAAGCAAAACGCCGCGCCACGGCCTGGGCGTTGGAAGCGCCGGTTTGGCGCCTGCCCCGATGGGGCCGCGTCGTGCCGCGGCGTCCCCGTGCCGGAGGCACCGGGCGCGCTCCCGCCACCACGCGTCCCGCTGCTCCCGCGGGCCTCTCGTCTACGCCACGATCTTCCTACCCGATCGCTCTGCCCTTCCGCCCTGCTCTTCTACCGTCTCCTTCATCCACCGTCTCCTTCAGAGGCGGGACGTTCTCCCAGGCGGGGCTTCTTCCCTCACCCGCAGGGCAGTGAACCTGCGTTCTAGCCATCTGCCAATGAATCCCGGGGGGCAGGGCCTACAAGATAGGCGCGCCCAAATCGGCCGCAAGGTCGTTCGTCCCCCGTGCTCCCTTCCGCGCTCGCAGGGCGGAGCGACCTACATGGGCCGCGACTACGGGTGGCACCGGAGGCTTCGCCTGGGGGCGGCGCATGGGACGCTCGCTTGTGCAGGTCCGCGCGGCGGGCGCTCCACCTTGCCCCCGCTCCGGTCCCGCCAAAAGACGCAATTAGGCCCCCCGGGTTTTTATTTTTGTGTGCACCCTCCTCATGTAATCCTCTTGCTGCTATGTCTATTCGCGCTCAGCTTCAGTCCATGCCCGCTGTGGGTCTCGGCGGGTCCCGCGCGCCGGGTAGCGCTTCCCTCCGGGCGCTGCGTCAGGTGCTTCCGCCCGTTCCGCAGGGGGCGGCCGTCTTCG
>OBKM01000520.1_pt1 | contig 18791 bp, 15 predicted proteins | sample 1519691 | NCBI WGS metagenome assembly OBKM01 (sample SAMEA37050418, study PRJEB22526) | metagenome | biome: saline pan; feature: lake; material: water | place: Egypt | collected 2015 | depth 0.5 m | reverse complement strand
CCGCCAGCGTAATCTGCTCACCCTCCTCGGGTACGGCCACCTTATCGTAGCTCATAGATCGGGTAGGAAGTCCGAGCGTTCCAATAAAAAGATGCGTGATTCGCGTCTCTCCGGCCGACTCCGGGCCGGATATCAGTCGTCGTCAGCGGGTGCTTCAGCCGCGGTATCCGCAACGTACTCGGCCGCGGTTTCGGCCGCAACCCGTCCGTAGACGGCGGCGTTCGTCAGTCCGGAGCCGCCCGGGTAGTTGTTGTAGAACAGACCACCGGTGACGTTTCCGGCGGCGAACAGGCCGGGGATCACCCGGTCGGTCGTGTCGAGCACCTCGGCCTCCGGCGTGATCGCGACGCCGCCGAACGTGAACGTCATCCCGCCGGTGACCGGGTAGCCCGTGTACGGCGGATCGTCCAGCGAGAGCGCCCAGTTCGATTTCGGTGGCTCGACATCCGTCGCCGAGTTCCCGTCGAGAACGTCCGGATCGTACGCCTTCGCAGCATCGTCCGAACACGCCTCGTTGTACGCCTCGATCGTCTCGACCGCCTTCTCGGGACGCTCGATGTCGATCCGCTTGACGAGCGCCTCGAGAGAGTCAGCGGTGATGGCTCGCGACGGGCCCATGTGCGCCACGTCGTCGGTGACCTTCGAGTCAACGATGATGAACGCCTCGTGGTACGGCTGCTCGAAGATCCGGCGGCCGAACTTCGCGTACGTGTGCGCCCGCGAGTCTTCACCCTCGTCGACGAACCGTTCGCCGTCGTGGTTCAGAATGAGCCCGTACTGGTAGCCGTCGATTCGCGTAATTCCCCCCTCGACATCGGGCGACCCCGCGTCGATGAGCGCCATGTGGGCGTCACCCCACTCTCCGTCGGATTTCGCGCCGACGTCCATCGCCGAGTCGATCACCTCGCCGGTGTTGTACCGGCTCCCGCGAACCTTCATGTTCCCGTACCCGGGACCGAAGTATCGGGTTCGCTTCTCCTTGCTGGAGCCGTAGTCGCCGGCCGCGAGCACGACGGCGTCCGCTTCGAACCGGACGCGACGCCCGTCGACGAACCCCTCGACGCCCGCCGCGGTCCCGTCGTCGGCTCTGAGAACGTCCTGCACCTCGGCGTTGTAGCGAACTTCCCCGCCGAGTGCCTCGAATCGATCGACGAGCTCGTCGATCATCGTCTCGCCGTCGAGCCAGACGCGGCCAGCCGTGTATCCGGGATGCGGTGCCTGATACTCCCACTCGAGCCCCAGATCCGTCAGCCACTCGAACGTCTCGGCCGCCTCCTCGGTCACCGTGCGTGCGAGTGCCTCGTCAGCCCGGTAGTTCGTCGTTTTCATCAGATCCGAGTAGAAGTCGGACGCGGAGTAATCCTCGACGTTGAACTCGACGTCGAGGTCGATATCCGCCGTGGGAAGACGGAACGACTCCGTGAACTGCGTGTGGCCGCCGCGATGCTTCTTCGGTGCCTTCTCGAGGATGACGACCGACACGTCTTGTTCCGCGAGTCGGATCCCGGCCGTGAGTCCCGCGATTCCACAGCCGACGACCACGGTGTCGAATTCGTTGTTAGACATGTGTGTAGCTAACCGAGTTACGCTACGAGTACGACGTACAAAATCGTTTGGATGCCACCCCTCTCGGGACGGAATCACTGTGGGTCGTAGCCGGTTCGGAAGACGGTATCCTCTCGTCCAGCGGTGGTTCCGAACAGCCCCCTCAACGACGAGTTTTCAAGCAGCTACGCCCTTCGAGACGGCGCAACGGCAACGAACCGGTCCGGGGGAAGCTCCCCGTCGAGGATCTCGAAGGTGCACCCGACCAGCGTCTCGATGATCTCCGAACGGGCGCGGACCGACGACGCCGCGATATGAGGAGTCGTGACGACGTTTTCGAACTCGTGGAGCGGCGACTCTGCCGGAAGCGGCTCCGTTTCGAACACGTCCAACCCTGCGCCGCCGATCGCTCCCGCTCGAAGCGCGTCGATCAGCGCCTCGGTGTCGACGATCGGGCCGCGTGCGGTGTTGACGAGCACGGCATCGTCGTCCATGGCCGCGAGGGCGTCCGCGTCGATCATCCCACGCGTCTCCTCGGTGTGCTCGGCGGTGATGACGACCGCCTCCGGCTCCGAGAGCACGGTCTCGAACTCCGTGAGCGTCGTCCCGGTGATCTGCGTGTCGATGTCGTGAATGTACGGGTCGTACGCGTACACGTCGGCGTTGAATCCGTCGAGAAGCCCCGCCAAGCGGGATCCGACGTTACCGAATCCGACGATCCCGACGGACGTTCCGGCGACGGGAGTCGCGTTCGGGACCTCGTCGCGCCATGTACCCTTCTCCAGCGCTCGGTCGCCGATCAACACGTTCCGCTTGACGCTCAAAAGCAGCGTCAGCGCGTGTTCCGCCACCGAGAGAGCGTTCAGACCGGGAGTGTACACCACGGTGACGTCACGACCCGCGGCGGCGTCCAGATCGATCGTGTCCAGCCCGGTGCCGACCTTCGCGACGAGTCGAAGTTCGTCCACCGCCTCAAGAACGCGCCGAGAGACGGGGAGTCTGGAGGTCGTAAACAGGATCTCGACTCCTTTGAGCCGGTCGATGAGCGCATCCTCGCTCGGATCCACGCCGACATCGAGGTGGATCGCATCCCCGACCTCACGTTCGAGCACCTCGCGGGGTTTAAGATCCTGATCGACGAGCGCGGTCGGAACGGCTCGCCCCGAACTCATTCCTTGCTCGAGCGGATATGCGTCACGACGGGGCACTCAGCCTCGAGGAGAACGTCCTGCGTCACGCTACCGAACAACGCCTTCCCGACCGCGGAGCGGCGACGGCCGCCAACACAGATGTAGCTCGCGTCGTTCGACTCGGCGTATTTGACGAGCTCGTCGCCCGCGCTCCCAACGAGTCCGACCGCCTCGTACTCGTCCGCCGTCCGCGACGCGACGTCATCGGCGACCTCCGCCGCGTACTCCCGGATCTCGTCGACCGGAACCGTCTTACCGGTATCCTCGAGACTACTCTGTTCGAGTTCGATGAACTCCGACTGACTCAGCACGTGGACGACGTGAAGCTCCTCATCGAACGCCTCGGCGTGTTTGACGCCCTGCACGACGGCAGCACTTTCATGGTCGATCCGTTCGACGCCGGCAATGATCGGCATAGTGCTCTCGCATGCGAACCGAACGTTCTTATAGTTTTCAATCGTCCGGGCGATACTGCGTGGTTCGTCGTGCTTTTGTACTAACCCACGGTCGTGGGGTACATGGACGACTCCCCGGGCCGAGCGTCGCTTCTCCGCAGCCGAGTCCCCATGCCGGGCCCCCGCGACGTTGGTATCTGGACTGCCCTCCTCGTGCTCGCCGCCGGCGTGTTCGCACCGCCCCTCGGCGGGCTCGAACGCGAGATGCAGCTGGTGCTCGCCGTGTTCGGCGTCGCGCTCGTGTTGTGGCTGACGGAGGCTGTCCCCTACGTCGTCTCCAGTACGCTTGCCGTCGTGTTGTTGTACGCCCTCGGACTCGTCGACACATTCGGGGAGGCCGTGCAGGGGTTTGCCGAAACGCTCGTGTTCTTCCTGTTGTTGCTGTTGCTTCTCGGCGGTGCGATCGGAAAGGTCGGGCTCGGGAAGGTCGTCGCCGGACGCATGCTCTCGGAGCGGAGCACGCCGCGAAGCACGGTGCGATCGCTTGGCGCGCACATGGTCGCGCTCGCGCTGTTGATGCCGTCCGCCGTCGCCCGGGCAGTGACGTTCATCCCGGTGGTGAACCGAATGACCGACGCGTACGAGCTCGACCGCGATGGACCGTTTCGGCGAGCATCGTTCGTCGTGCTCGGCCACATCAATCCGATCGGGTCGATGATGCTGATGACCGGCGGCGGAATGGCGATCATCACCGCACAGCTCATCAACGACACGGTCCGTCCGATAACGTGGGTGCAGTGGGCCGTGTACATGATCCCGCCGATGCTGCTTCTGTTCTGGTTATCGACGATAAGCGCGATGCTCCTCTACAGTCTCGACGACAAACACACGATCGAGGCGTCGTCGCTCGACGAGTCGATGACGACCGCCGTCGAGGACGGTGACGCATCGCTCACTCGTGACCAGTGGATCGTCGGGATCGTGATGGTCGGAGCGGTGATCGCGTGGATCATCGGCTCATTCCTCGGCGTCCCGACGATCCTCCCCGCGGTCGTCGCAGTCGCAGTACTGGCCGCGCCCGGGGTCGACATCGTCGACCGCGAGCTGGTCGCCGACGTGAGCTGGGGGATACTCTTTCTCATCGGGGCGATGTTCTCGATCCTCGAAGTGATGGAAGCGACGAGCACGTTGGACCTCGTCATCGGCGTACTCATCGACGCGATTCCGTTCGAGGCGATGGCGCCGTGGCTCGTCGTCGGCACGCTTCTCGTGATCGCCGTGTTCATTCGCGTGTGGTTTTCGACCGCGTCGGCCGCTATCGTGGTGACGCTGCCGATCATCATGGAGTTCGGCGCGGTGCTCGGTGTCAACCAACTGTATCTTGCGCTGTCGGTACTCACCATCATCGGATCGACGACGTTCTTCCCGTTTAACACCACGTCCGTGCTGCTGTCGTACGATAGAGGGCCACTCGGGCTCCGTGAGGTGTTCGGGTTCGGACTGGTGACGATGGGTCACGGACTCGTCGTGATCGTGGTTTCCTGGCTGTTCTACTGGCCACTGGTGGTCTGAGAACTGTGTCGACGACGAGTGGCCGAGATGTGTCAGTGGGTGATACGTTCCCGTGTGCTCGTGTGTGGGGTTCGTACCGTAGTCGAGTTCTGCTGGACGCTTCGGAGCGTATCTCCGCTAGCTACGGCCGGAGCACATCGCAAGGTCGACACAAGAACGACATGTGAGTCGGGTGCACTGATCAATTAAACAGCTAAAGTCGTATATGAGCCGTACTTTAAACTGATCGTTCAGAAATAGTGTATCTCACACTACACGTACAACGATCACAAATTATATTAATAATAAACGGCTATCAACGTGTGGGATGACAGTTGGACACAACGATCACGGATCGAACCGACGACAGTTCATCAAATATGCGGGTGCAGCGTCCACCGTAGGGATCGCCGGATTCGCAGGATGCGCCGACGACGACGCCGACGCGGATACGGACGACGCCGACGCGGATACGGACGACGCCGACGATGAGTTCCCGACGGAGAACATTCGGTACATCATTCCGTTCGGTGAGGGCGGCGGAACCGACACGTACGCCCGCGAGATGGTACCACTGATGGACGACCGGTTGGACGTCAACATCGCCATCGAGAACATCTCCGGTGCTGCATCGCTGCGCGGTACCGGTGAGGCGTACTACGAGGAGCCCGACGGCCACACGCTGGTGGCGTTCAACCCGCCGTCGACGCCGGTGTCCGAGATGGTGAACCCGCAGGACTTCGAGCTTCCGGCGATGGAGGGCGTGTGCACGTACGCTCGGACGCCGTTCGTCATCGTCGCGAACTCCGAGTACGAGATCGAGGGGTACGATGATCTGATGGATCGGTACGAGGACGGCGACCTCGAAGTGTTCGGCGGGAAGGAGCGCGGCGGCGTCGACCACGTGATGGCGCTGTTGATGCAGGAGCTCCACGGCTTCGGGTGGGACCGTTACGTCGGCTACGACGGGACGGGCCCGGCCGTACAGGCGACGATCTCCGACGAGATACCGGCGTGTATCTCAACCGACACCGGCGCGGAGCCCGGCGTCGATGCGGGTGACCTCGACGTCGTTGTCAGCCTCGTGAGCGAGGAAGGCGGCGGAACAGAAGTGTTCCCCGAACTCGAGGACGTCGTCGAACTGGGCTACGAGAACATCGACTTCATCTCGAACCTGACCCGTGGCATCTATGCGCCGCCGGAGACGCCGGCGGACCGGCGGGAGGTGATCGCCGACGTCGTCGAGGAAGTGCTCGCGACCGATCACATGCAGGAGTGGTCCGAGGACACCGGTAACGTCGTCGAGTTCGGTGACGGAGAGACCGCGAAGCAGGTCCTCGAGGACGCCTACGAGATCATCCCCGAGAACGTTGATCTCGAGGACGTCCGCGAAGCCGCCAACTGAGCCCGGAGTCGGCAGCTTTATTACGTCGATCGTAAACATTGCGATCGATTATGGACGTACAGCAAACGTATCTCAGGTTCATCGAACGGGTTAGCCTGGAGTACATCGTGCTCCTCACGATGCTGATCACGTCGGGATACATGATATGGGACTCCTATAACTTCGGAATCAGTTCGGCCGCGACGTTCCCGCGACTCACCGGGTGGGTCGTGTTGATCGCGACCCTGCTCCTCATGTTCCGGTCGTATCTGCCCGAACCGTTGTACTCGGTCGTCGCAGAGTCAGCCGACCTGATCGACGTTGACGAGGAGTTCACCGAGGATGTGGAGTCCGACGAGCCGGACGAGACGGAAATATCCGTCGTCGACCGGCCGATCCACGACTCGCTCATGGTCGGCGTTCTCGCGAGTGCGTACGCAGTTACAGGATACGCGATCGGGATCATGTGGGCAAGCCCGATCTTCGTGTTCGTGTACGGCCTCTGGTTCAGGCTGTCTTGGAAGATCATGCTCGTGTTGATCCCCCTGTCGCTGCTCATCGGCCTCGGCTTTTATGAGGCGCTTGGGCTCCGGATCGATAGGGGCGAAATCTTCCTGACGGAGGGGGTACTGTGAGCGCTACGCAAGCCGTCGTCGAAGCGGGGGTTACCCTCTTCTCGTGGCCGACGTTCGGATGGGTCGTCATCGGGATCATCCTCGGCGTGATCGCCGGCGCGCTACCCGGCGTCGGGAGTTCGATGGGAATGGCGATCGTGCTCCCGCTCACGCTTCCGTTAGGACCGGTTAACGCGATCGTTCTGCTCGTCAGCATGTACAGCGGTGCGATGTACGGCGGGTCGATCGCCGCCATCCTGGTGAACGTTCCCGGAACCGGCGGAGCGGCGGCAACGACACTGGACGGCTATCCGATGACGAAGCAGGGAAACGCGGTGAAAGCGCTCGCGATGTCCGCGACGGCGTCCGCGACCGCTGGCTTCTTCAGCGTGTTGACGCTGCTGTTGTTCTCCCCGATCCTGATCGAAGTCGTGTTGCTTTTCGGATCGCCGGAGTTCTTCCTCATGGCGGCGTTCGGGATCGCGATGATCACGGTCGTCGTGCAAGGATCGATCGTCAAGGGGATCGCCGCCGGCGCGTTCGGACTCATGATCACGTCGATCGGGATCGCGCCGAACGCTCCGGAGCTTCGATACACGTTCGGGTCGCTCTCGCTGTACGACGGGTTGGACTTCATCGCGGCGTTGATCGGTATGTTCGCGATCGCCGAGATGATCAAACTCGCCGCCAAGGAGGGCGGTATCGCAGAGGAGGGTCTCGATATGTCCGGTAGCATCACCGAAGGTGTCTGGGAGACGTACAGACATCCGGTGACGATCGTCAAATCGGGGTACATGGGTATGCTGATCGGCGCTATCCCCGGAGCCGGCGCGACCGTCGCAAACTTCTTCGCGTACGGCGAGGCGATGCGCGCAAGCGACGATCCGAGTGGCTTCGGAAAGGGAGATCCGCTCGGCGTCATCTCCGCAGAAGCGTCGAACAACGGAACGATCGGCGGGTCGCTCATCCCGACGATCTCCTTCGGTATTCCCGGAAGCGGCTCGACTGCGGTGCTGCTCGGCGGACTCCTCATGCACGGCCTCAGGCCGGGCCCCGACCTGTTCGGTGCCGAACTGGCGACGACGTACACGTTCCTGCTCGCGTTAATGGTCGGAAACGTGTTCATCATCCTCGCCGGGGTGTTTCTCGTCACGAGAATGGGACGAATCACGCAGCTGGACACACACATCATCATTCCGGTGATCATCGTGTTGTCCGTGGTCGGCGGCTACTCTCTCAGGACGAACTGGGCCGACGTCATCACCGTCATCGGACTCGGCGTGCTCGGGTACATGATGGTGAAACACGACTACTCGATCATCGCATTCGTCCTCGGCGTGGTGCTCGGCCCGATCGCGGAGGAGAATCTCATGCGGTCGCTGCAGATTTCGGACGGATCGTACCTCATCTTCGTCACCCGACCGATCTCGCTGTTGATCGTGATCCTCATCATCGCGGTGCTCGTCGGACCGTATCTCAAGCCGTGGCTTTCCGAGCGGCGAAGCAACGCCGGATAGCCCCGAGCACGCGACGTATCGACTCCCGACCGATCGGCTCTTTTGTTGTAGCCAAGCGGCGAGGTACGTCCGACCGTGTTCGTCGAATCGGTGGGTTGAGAGCCGCGCCGACAGCTTCGCTCCGTCCTCAAACAGGCGTCGGACGGACCAAGACGACCGACTCCGCGGACGGATACGTGATGACCTGGGATCCGCAACGAGGCGGATAGTCGACCACGGCTGGAGCCTCAGAAGAACGTGAACTCGCCGTCCTCGACGACGACCTCGCCGTCGAGCTCGAGCGTCGGTTCGGCCATCATCGCGTCGAAGTGAACGGGCGCGCGGGTCGTCCCGCCGAGGTTGCTGCTGGTGCCGATCCCGAAGTGGACGTTCCCGTAGCGGCCGTGGTCGTTCGAGAACCAGCCGTTGAACTCGGGGCACTCGGGGTTCATTCCGACGGCGAGCTGGGCGATGTTGTACACCGCGGGGTCGTCGTGTTCCGCCCAGACGCGCTCGATCGTCTTCGCCTCCTTGCCGCCCTCGACGGAGGTGACCGCGCCGTCCTCGATCTCCATCCGAACCGGCTCCTCCAGCACGCCGATGTCGAGGTTCGGGATCGCGCCGTCGAACACGACCGTGCCGTCGGTGCCGCCCTCGACCGGCGCGATGTTCGACTCGATGTGGACCAGCGCGGTGAACTCGCCGGGCTCGTCGGCGATCCCGGGGTGGGCGTTCCCGTCACGCCCCTCGAGATCGACGGTGACGTCGGTTCCCTGTGGCGAGGTGACGCGCGCCTCGCTCGCTTCCGTGAACTTGCGGGCCATCTCCTCACAGTGCGGGCGCATCCCCTCGTAGTCGGCGTACAGCCCGCCGCGGACGAGCTGCTCGTCGGTGAACTTCACCATGCTGATGACGCGAGCGCCGTTCTCCTTCGCCTCCGCCGTCGCGCTCGAGTGGGTGATCGACCGGTGGACCGGCGTGATGATCACGTCTGCCTCCATCATCGCGGCCGCGACGGTGTCCTCGGGCTCGTTGCCGTCGTACTCGCGGGGGTCCATCATCGCCATCGTTACGTTGGCGTCGCGCTCGTTGGCCGCCGCGGCGACGCGCTCGGCGACGTCCGAGACCTGCCAGTCGGTGACGACGAGGACGTCCTCGCCGGGCTCGATCGCGGCACAGGTGTCGACGACGATACTCGCTCCCTTCATCTCTTGGACGGAATCCATGCACCGATATCGCACAGGCGGATACAAATACGTTCCTGAAACCGTCGACCGTGGCGGGAACGGTTCCGGATCGGGAACGATGGTGCGGCCGATTCGCGTGCGTGAGCGGCCCTCACCGATGTGTTTATGTGGTCCCCAATGATCGATCGAACTGGAATGTTAGACGTCGAAATGGCGGCAGCAGCACGTGGTATCGTCGAGGACTGTCTCGACGTCCAGCCCGGCGAGGAGGTCCTCGTCATCGCGGACGCGAGAAAGGAACGGGTCGCGCGGAGCATCGCGCGGGCCGCAGCGGGAGCGGATGCGGAGGCGATCACGACGACGATGCCGCTTCTCGACAGCCACGGAAACGAGCCGCCGGAGACCGTCGCGGAGGCGATGGCGGCCGCGGACGTCGCGTTCACCTGTACGAGCCACGCGATCACCCACACCCGGTCTCGACTGGAGGCGGCGGAGGCCGGAACCCGCTTCGGGATCCTCCGGAGCGTCACGGAGGACATGATGGTCGAGGGCGCGATGAGCGTCGACTTCGAGGAGCTCCGCCGCCGGACCGAGGTGGTCCGGGACGTCCTCGACGCCGCAACTGAGGCGCACGTCACGAGCGACAAGGGAACCGACGTCACGTTCAGCCTGGAGGGCTGTTCGGCGTTCTCGCTCGACGGCTACTACCACGAGAACTACGGCTTCGCGACGCTGCCGCCGGGAGAGGCGCCGACCCACCCCGCGGAAGGGACGACGAACGGCGAGATCGTCATCGACGTCTCGATGGACAACCTCGGACAGGTCGACGAGCCGATCACCCTCGAGATCGAGGACGGGTTCGTCAGCGACGTTCGCGGCGGCGACGACGCCGACGAGCTCCGCCGGATCATCGACGAGAACGACGAGAACGCGGGCAACGTCGCCGAGTTCGCGATCGGCACCAACCCGGAGGCGAAGCTCATCGGCAACCTCGCGGAGGACAAAAAGCGGGCGGGGACCGTCCACTTCGCGATCGGCGACAACGAGTCGCTCGGCGGAACGCTCAAAAGCGACATCCACCTCGACGGCGTCGTCCGAACGCCGACCGTCCGCCTCGACGGCGAGGTCGTCGTCGACGACGGTGAACTCGTCGAGTCGCTCTTCGAGTAAGCCGCCGGTCGATTCCGATCTTCCCTTTTAACGAGCCCCGCGACGACCGGCAGCCCCACGACGACCGGCAGCCCCACGACGACCGGCAGCCCAGCGACGGCCGACGGGTCGCACACCACTCAGCGAGTTGCGCTACACCCGATCGAGTTCCCGAGCGAACGCCGTCCCGCTCATCAGGAGTCGCGCCGTACGATCGATGGAGACGGCGTCGATGACGGTCGTGTCGTCCTCGCCCTTCGCGTCGTCGTCACCCGTCGTGTCGACGCCGATCCGGATCGTCCCCTTCGGATGACCGATGCGGACCGCATCGCCCGACCCGCGGGCGACAGATTCGGTGATCGTTCCGGGCACCCGCGTTGCAGCCGCGAGGCACATCGCACCCGTGGTGGCGTACGCGTGATGTGGATGGCCCGTCGACACCATCCGCGCGACCACGTCGACGTCGTCGGCATCGACCGTCGAACCGCCGGTCGTCACGTACTCGCACGGCGGGGCGACGACCGCGACGAACGGCATGGTTGGTCGCTGTTCGGCCGCGTCGGCAGGATCGTCCACGAGTCCGAGTTCGACACACGCCGCACCCCGGATCCGTTCGAGGCGCTCGAGGAGTCCGTCGCGATCCGCAAGATCCGTCGGGGATTCCGTCCCGTCCAGTCCGAGGTCAGCGGCGCGGCAGAACACCGTCACGTTCGTCGCGTCGACGACGGAGACCGTGTACGTCTCACCGTCGACGGTGAGGTCGTCGGTCGGGCTCCCGGTGGGAAGCGTCGACCCAAGCATCCCGCCGCCGGGATCGAGGTATCGAGTCGGGATCCGCGCGCCGGTGCCGGGGACGCCGTCTATCTGACAGGAGCCGTACGGCGTCGGCTCTCCGTCGACGACGGGGACGTCCTGTTCGAGGATCGAATCGGTGTTCTCGCTGTGGATCCGCACCGTCGTCGTCGGCTCGGTCGTGTCGACGAGCCCCTCAAGGATCCCGTAGACGCCGACGGCGCTCGCGAGGTTCCCGCAGTTGCCGTCCCAGTCGACCGTGGGGTTCTCGATCCCGACCTGTGCGTACCGATACGTCAGATCGGCGTCGTCGCGGTCGGCAGCGTCGACGAGCATGAGCTTGCTCGTGTGGGTGTGTGACCCGCCGAGACCGTCGACCTGAAGCGGGTCCGGCGACCCGAACAGTTCGAGGATGAACTCGTCACGCGCCGCCGGGTCCGGCGGGAGGATCGCCTTCGACGCGAACAACCCCTTGCTGGTCCCGCCGCGGATCAGGTGACCGTCGACCCCGCGTTGGTGCCGCGAGTCGTGGTGAACCATGCGTGCCGATGGCCCGCGCCAGATATAAGCCCACCCGATCCGTCGGAGGCGGCTGCGAAACTCTCTTCGCGTACCGCGTCGAGCGGACGGTATGGACGACACCGGATCGACGTGTACGATCGCCGCGGCGGGCGATGCGATCGTCACCCGACGCCTCATGCCGTACGCCGAATCGAACGGACGGATCGCCGAACTGCGGAGCGTGATCGACGCCGCCGACGCGGCGATGACGAACCTGGAAGTCGTCCTGCCCGAACGGGACGCAGCCGCGACGCCGCTCCCGCCGGTTCCGTCGCAGTACCAGTATCTCAGCCCGCTCGCCGGGATTCTGATGCGAGCCGACCCGTTCGTGCTCGACGAGCTCGCCGAGTTCGGCTTCGATCTGTTCGCGACGGGGTCGAACCACTCGTTCGACTACGGTCGCGAGGGGATGCGGTCGACGATGGACGCGCTGCGCGAGCGCGATCTCCCGTTCGCGGGGATGGGCGAGACGCTCGCTGACGCACGACGACCGGGGTACGTCGATACCCCCGGCGGTCGGGTCGGGCTCGTCGCCGCGAACGCGAGCATCGCTCCGGGGAGCGAGGCCGGCGCGGCATCGGCGGCGCATCCGGGACGAACCGGGATCAACCCGCTGCACCTCCGGTGGCTACACGGCGCGACAGCGGAGCAGCTCGACCGACTCCGCGAGCTGCGTGCCGATCTCGGACTCGACGAACTGCAGGGGACGTGGCTGGTCCGCGAGGACCCCGACTGGGAGCACCGACCGTACGAGCCGTTCATGCACGCGTACTTCGAGGAGGTCGACGATCGGGCGGAGCTGCCGTCGGTTCGGTTCGAGCCGCTGGCGGCCGACCGCGAGGCGTACCTCGACGCCGTCGAGACGGCCGCGGCGAGAGCCGACCACGCGGTGGCGAGCCTGCACACGCACCAAGCGCCGGGCGGGGTGCGGAACACCGCGGAGACGCCCGCGTTCCTGCGGTCGTTCGCGCGCGAGTGCGTCGACGCCGGGGCGGACGTCTTCGTCGGGACGGGACCGCACGTGCTCCGCGGGATGGAACTGTACCGTGGGCGACCAATGTTCTACTCGCTCGGCAACCTCGCGTACCAGACGGAGACGATCGAGCGGCTTCCACCGGAGAGCTACGAGTACTACGGCGTCGAAGACGCAACCGACCCCGCCGCGCTGTTCCGCTCGCGCTATCGCGACGAGGACGGCGAACCCGCCGGGAGCCTCGCCCGGGACGAGTACTGGGAAACGGTGGTCCCGGTGTGTGAGTTCGAGGGCGACGAACTCGCGTCGATACGACTGTATCCGTGTTCGCTCGGACAGGAGCGAGCGCTACCGAGACGAGGAACGCCGGCGCTCGCGACCGGCGACCGCGCGGAATCGATCCTCGCTCGGTTCGCGGCCCTTTCGGAGCCGTTCGGGACCGAGCTCGGTGTCGACGACGGGGTCGGCGTCGTCGATCTGTAAGTCGACCGACGAACTCAACGAGGGTCGAGACGACGAGACCGACGGACTCGAACCGGATCGGTGCGTCAGGAGAGTACGATCTGTGCCGGACCGAGCGCGTCGTGTTCGGCCTTCTCCAGTGTGACGTCGACCACCGTGCCGAACGAGGAGAGGCCGTCGAACTCGTGGGTGACGTGCTCGCGGATCGGAACAGCACCGTCGGCCACGAGTTCGCCCGCCAGCACGCCGGTGTCCGTACCCGGACCGAGATCCGCGACGCCCTTCCGCGGGTTCTCCCAGCGAACTGCCTTCGACCGGGCGTCCCGAGGAGTCATCTCCACGTCGCCGGAGACGTGACCGACCTGAAGCACGGTCCCGCCGCGCCTGACTCCCCGGAACGCCTGTGCGAGCGGGTCGTCGCCGGCGGTCGCGTGCGACTGGTCGCCGCCGACCGCCGCGAACGCCACGTCCGCACCGAGCCCGTCGGTCGCCTCCCGGACCGTCGCGATCGGGTCCGTCTCGGTGGCATCGATCGGCGTCACACCACCGGCGGCCGCGAGTTCGAGGGGGCGCTCCCGAACGTCGACTGCGTACACCTCGCCCGCACCGAACCGCTTTGCGAGCAGCGCACACTGGAACCCCATGACGCCCGTGCCGACGACGAGCACGTCGTCGCCCGGAGTGACTCCCGCATCGGCGACACAGAGGACGGAGCTGGCGAGCGGCTGGAGGGCGGCCCCCTCAGCGTCGGAGACGCCCTCCGGGACACGCCTGAGCGGCTCGACCGGAAGGGAAACGTACTCGGCGAGCGCCCCCGGTCGGTCGTAGCCGATACCCTCCGTGTCGGGGCAGTAGTTGTGGTACCCCGACCGACAGTACGCACACGATCCACAGTGGATCTTCCCCGGCGCGTACACCCGGTCGCCCACTGAGAACGCGTCGACCCCTGGACCGCGCTCGACGATCGTCCCGACGAACTCGTGACCGAACAGCCGCGCACCGGGATCTTCCGTCCGCATCCGCCGCTTCACGTCGTCGAAGTGCGCGACCGACTCGCCGCGGTAGAGGAGACACTCCGTCACGCTCAGCTGTACCCGGGAGACCTCGATCAGCACCGCGCCGGGATCCGGCTCCGGACGGGGAACGTCGACTACGTCGAACGACTCGAACCCGTCAATAAGGACTGCGTCCATGGACGCCTCTCGATCGCATCATCAATATATCCTCGGGTGGGTCGGTGGGTGACGGTCGCCGCGGATCGAAGGGTGACGACCGGAGCGACGTGACGAAACGTCTATGCCCGTTCCAGTATGAAATTCGTTGAGGATGACCATCGTTACCGACCAGGACGTCGTCGTCGTAGGCTGCGGTATCGCCGGACTGAGCGCGGCCAACCGCGCGGTCGAGCACGGACTCGACGTCACCGTACTGGAGAAGTCACCGAAAGCAAAACGGGGGGGCCACACGCGATACAGCGAGTCGTTCCGCGTCGCGTCCGCCGACTCGGATCTGGAGGAGTACGGGTATGAGTACGCCATCGACGACTACACGCCCGACGAGTTCTACGACGACATCATGAAGCAGACGAACGGGCGAGCCGACGAGGATCTGGCTCGCACGATCGTCGACAACATCGGCCCGACCGTGGACTGGCTCACCGAGCGCGGCGTAACGTGGGATATGGAGCCACTCAACGTCGGCTACACCGTTGCACGGACGTTCTTCGACGGCGAGGAGCTCGTCGCGAAGCTCGTCGAGGCGGCCGAAGCGGAGGGAGCGACGTTCGAGTATCGGACCGAGGCCCGCGAGCTGCTGTTCGAGGACGGCGCGGTGTCTGGACTCCGCGCGCGAAACGACGATGGCGACGTGGAGTACCACGCGGACGCCGTGATCGTCGCCGCCGGCGGCTACGAGTCGAGCGAGGAGAAACGAACCCGGTACTACGGCTCCGACTACGACGCGATGACGGTCCGCGGCAGCCGATACAACACGGGCGAGGGCGTCGAGATGGTGCTCGACGCCGGCGGTCGGGCCGACGGACAGTGGGGCGGTGCCCACATGGCGCTCATCGACAGCGAGTCCCCCGAGTACGAGGGGGGCGCGAACCGCGTCGACGGCTATCAGTACGGCGTACTGCTAAACAACGATGGAGAGCGTTTCTTCGACGAGGGCGAGGACGCGCGGGCGCACACGTACGCCAAGCTCGGCCGGATCATCTTCGAAGAGCCCGGCCACGAGGCGTTCATCGTCATCGACGACCCGCTCAGAGAGCACAGGCGAGCGACCGGCCCGGGCGACTGGGTCACGGGTGAAACCGTCGAGGACGTGTTGTCGGAACTCGGCTGTGACGCGCCCGAAGCCGGAGCGTCGACGGTCGAGTCGTTCAATGCGGCGACCGATCCCGACGAGTTCGATCCCGACTCCCTCGACGGGAACCGGACGGAGGGACTCGACGTCGAGAAGTCGAACTGGGCGCTCCCGCTGGACGAGCCGCCGTACCACGCATACCGGGTCACCGGAGGCATCACGTTCAGCTTCGGTGGGGCGGCGACGGACGACCGTGCTCGTGCGCTGGACACGATCGGCCGGCCGATCGACGGACTGTACGTCGCGGGCAACACGACCGGCGGCCTGTTCTTCGACAACTACCCGGGCGGAACCGGGCTCGCGAACGGGGCCGTGTTCGGTCGGATCGCCGCGGACGAGACCGCCGCGTACGTGGAGGACGGCGCATGAGCGGAGAACGCGTCGGCGACCAGCGGGCGATCGAGTGCTCGCTGGTCCGCGGCGGGACGAGCAAGGGCGTGTTCATTCCGCGATCGAACCTGCCCGAGGAGAACCAGGACGAGGTTATCCTCTCGCTTTTCGGCAGCCCCGACGACAGGCAGATCGACGGGTTGGGCGGAGCGACGTCGACGACCTCGAAGCTGATGATCGTCGAACCGAGCGAGCGTGAGGGAATCGACGTCGACTACACGTTCGGGCAGGTTGCCGTCGAGGAGGCGGTCGTCGACTACGGCGGGAACTGCGGGAACCTCACCTGTGCGGTCGGGTCGTTCGCCGTCGACGAAGAGATGGTCCCGGTCGACGACGACGCCGACGAACTCACGGTCGAGCTGTACAACACGAACACCGGGGCGGAGATCACCCAAACCGTCCCGCTGGCTGACGGCCGCGCAGCGAGCGTCGGCGAGTTTAAGATCCACGGCGTCCCCGGGACCGGCGCGCGAATCGATACGACGTTCCACGATCCTGCCGGCGCGATGACCGACGGGCTGTTCCCGCTCGGCGGCCCGACGATCGACCTCGATGTGGACGGCGAGACTCTCGAAGCGACCGTCCTCGACGTCACGACGCCGATCGCCTTCGTTCGCGCAGCGGATCTCGGGCTCACCGCCACGGAGGGGAGAGCGGAGATCGACGGCGACGAGGAGCTGCTCGAGCGGCTCGAACGGATCCGGGGCACGGTCGCCGTCGAGCTCGGCTTCGTCGACGAGCCGGACGACGCGTCGATCGAGACGCCCGGCTATCCGAAGCTCGTGTTCGTCGCGCCGCCGACCGACTACACGACGCCCGAGGGCGGCGACGTCTCCGCGGACGAGATCGATATCGCAGCGAGATACATGAGTATGGGGAAGCTCCACCCGGTGTACGCCGTCACCGGCGTCTCGTGTACGTCCGCAGCGGTCCAGATCCCCGGGACGATCCCGAACGAGGTCGCGACGGAGACCGGTTCGACGGTGACACTCGGCCATCCGAAGGGGACGATGGCGGCGACCGCAGAGGTTGACCGCGAGACGCCGGCGGTCGAATCAGTGACCGTGTACCGTACGCAGCGCCGGTTGATGGACGGGAACGGGTACTACCGACCCGGGTGAGGACTCCGGCGGCGTGAGCCGACCGGATCGAGTGACGGACGATCGTGTTCCGGGGTGCTGTGGGGTTCATCATCGTGACCCACCCCGCAACGGGACCGGGCTGTAGCCCGGGTCGCGTCCGTCCCGTTTTGCGGGATAGTTATTAGTCGTGACCCGTTAGGGGCGCGTATGACAGGAGCTCCGGACGGATCGCGGGTCAAGTCGGTCGACACGGCGTTCGACGTCGTGCAGTACCTCCATCGCGCCGGGTCGGCAACCATCGACGACGTCGCTGAGGCAGTCGACGTCGGGACGAGCACGGCACACCGTCACCTCGTCACGCTTCACGACAGGGGGTACGTCGTCGCCGACGGGAACGAGTACGAGCTGAGCCTCAGGTTTCTCACGCACGGCGGCCGCCAGCGGGAGACGCTTCCCGCGAACGACCTGATAAACCGAAAGGTGCGGCAGCTGAGCGAGGAGACGTCCGAGCGTGCCCAGTTCCTCACCGAGGAGCACGGCGAGCGCGTGTACGTGTACACGCACGCGGGACCCGACGCGGTGAAGACGGACGCGACGATCGGTAAGCGCGGTCCGCTGCACGTGAGCGCGGCCGGAAAAGCGATCCTCGCGACACTCCCCGTCGAGCAGCGGGAGCGGATTCTCGACCGAGCGGACGACCCGAGGACCGAACCGGGAACGGCCGCGCGGTCGGCGCTCGACGAGGAGCTGGACCGGGTGACAGAACAGGGGTACGCGTTCAACGACGAGGAGTCGACCGCCGGGCTTCGGGCCGTCGGCGTCCCCGTTCGATACCAGGACGGCGAGGTGTTGGGCGCGGTGAGCGTCTCCGGGCCAGCCAACCGGCTGACCGGCTCGTACTTCAGAGAGGAGCTACCCGACCTCCTGTTGGGAACGGTCAACGAGATCGAGTTGAACATCGAGTATCTGTGACCGGCTCCGGAGCCGTCCGGCCTCGAGCGCCGAACCACGGGAGAATCAAATCACGTCCCGAATTACGGTATGAATAATATCGAACGTTCATGATACTTCGATCCCACCCCGAGGCCCTTATGCCTCGATCCCGGCGGGTCCAAAGGAAATTCGATCGAGTCCGGAGCGCAAGCGACGCGTGGGATACTGCGTCCCGAATGACGGGATGCGAACCAACCGATCAGTGTATCGAGCCGTCCGCGGTTCGTATCACCGCAATCAACTCGATCAGTCAGTTATGTCGCGACGCGAACGTGTCGAATCGGTCGGCGAAATAACGCCACGACGAGTCACGATGGTCCGATGCTTATCATTACAATCATAGTAGTGTAAGCTATTTGGGCCAGAGAATTTGAAGCGATAGATATATAAGATATATTTTCTGTAGTTTTATTTTATATTTGAGGCAGAATCAACAGGGTATATAAGATATTTCCACACGGACTGCCGCGTTTCCTTCTATTAGACGGTCTAGTTGCCCGTTCGTGATCTAGTTCGATTGAATTTTAGTTTACTTATATCGATATTTCGTTCTAATTACTATCTTTTCGGTGTCTTCGGCGTTTCGCTATCCATCAGTGTCCGATCGCTCCCGAAGCCGTGCGATCCGATCCCCGAGCGCCGGCTGGACCTCGAACCACG